>FWWL01000594.1_pt1 | contig 97371 bp, 77 predicted proteins | sample 2228331 | NCBI WGS metagenome assembly FWWL01 (sample SAMEA103939775, study PRJEB20133) | metagenome | reverse complement strand
ATGATAACTGAAGCAACGATCAGAGCGTTCACGATGATGCGAGAAACTTTAATTCCTTCTAACTTTTTCATATTCATTCTCCTCTCTTTTAAGATAGTATCTTATTTTGTCTCAACATAGGGTGTACGCAGTTTATAAAGCAACATCACGTTTTGCAGATAGATGAAGATTCCAAAGTTCATGACCACATCCCCAATACTGATTACTTGGCTTCTAGGATAAGGAGACGTAACCGGAATAATATCACCGAGAAAAGGAAAGATTGTCGAATCATTTAAGGCGAAGTGCTTGGAAACTGTCGTCCCTTCTGTTAGCATCTTGACATAAGAGGGATCCAACACCGATACGGCTTCTACAGAAACCGGCATCTTTCCTCCGTTCACCAACATGACGATAAAATTTAGCGCCACTCCGGCAAATATCCACCAGAAACCTTTTTCCTTGCGATTTAGCCAAAGGACATAAAGCCCGGCTGCGTACACAACCATAAACATGTAGCCGTTATACTGCTCTATCAATGAAATTTTCCCATGCAGGAAATACAAAATGAATTGAATCCCCAGCAATATTGGAAAAATCAACCCGCCCTTAATTCGAATCTGCGAGAGTGCCGCCAGACCATTCCGCCATCCGGCACGGATGAATCCGACGATTAGCCCTATTACGATCCCGTCATAGACCATCTTAGTAAAATCCCTTCGAGACGAATTAGAATGGATTAAATCACGATCTTTTTCAATCCTGGCTTTGGTTGATCTTTTTGCAGAATATAGGTCTTACCGAATTTCCGGTATATAACCTTGCCTTCCCGGCATAATCGTTTCACATGATCTTGATGCACGCCCCAAAGCTTGGACGCCTCTTCAGTCGACATGATTTCATATAGCAGGTTCACATTTACCTCCTTTAATAGATAAAGAGGGTGGATATCTGACATCATAATAGCATGTCCGACATCGGACGTCAACATTAAATCTCTGAATCTTCCAATTTATATTGTATCATGACCTAAATAAAAAAAGGCTTCCCCAGGACGAAGTCCATGGGAAAACCTTTGAGACCTCATTTTCGATTAGTTATCCTTTGACGGCTCCTTCCGCCATATCACTACTTACTCGGAGAGCTCGATTGCTTCCGCGTCCCTCAGGAGGTAATCCGCCGCTTCCTTATGGATATGCTGCTCACTTTGCGCTTGAACTTCGTTCAGGAACGGCCTTAGATTACCCTTATCCAGCTTGGCGCGAAGACTGCTTGCGACACCTTCATTATCGATCCAGCCCCATTCGACATAACGGTCTATCCATGCTTGCAGAAGCTTGACGCTCGGCGTCTCACGAGTCCACTCGATCGCATCGGAACGCTCCAGGACTCCTGCAGAGTCGATCGAACGGAAGGCGATAATATGTTCGCCGGTCTGAAGATTCAGGCCTTCCGCCGGAACGTCCGCCCATGCGCCTTCCTCCCCTACGAGACGATATTCCGTCTTCACGATCGTTCTGCCTTCATGGGCTGCCGCCTCAAAAAGGAGCTTATCGGGAGCAATCGCCTTGGCCGTGGTCACCGGCGGGTATTGGGGGGCGACTTCACCCAGGTCGATGATCTCCACATCGTCCACGTACCATTCGCCTGTCTGGAGTCCCCAGAACCAAAGGGCCATCTGAGCGACGTTCGGATTGGGTACGAACTCGTACTCCTTAGTAACGAACTCCCCTCCGGTACTGCCGATCGAATCCAAGGCAACGGTTCCAATGACCTGGCTTAAGCTGTTCCGGTCCTGGTGAATGATTTGGGCTTTGCCGCTGTCCACCCGTATTCGAAATTTGAGCAGGTAACGGTTTTTGTCTGACACCGCGAAATACCCCTGATCGATTCCCCTGGCATTATTTTGCGAGACATTCACTTTTTGTGCATTGGAATCCCCGAACTTGACGAGAGATGCCGTCGCTTGCGGGCCTTTGCCCCAACGGTCGGCCAGCCCGTCGTTGTTGGTGTCAGTCTCGAAGGTGCCGTTCTTGATGAGATTGACCGGCAGCTTGGGAGAACCGTCGGACGGCGGAAACTCGTTGCGGTCGAAATAGGCTTTCAAGATCAGCTCGCGGTCCGTCGGTTCCGGCGCTTTCGCCGATTCGCGGTTGAGGTCGCTGGTCATCGCTTCCGAATATTCGGGATCCCAGCCGTGCCATTCTTTATAAGCGTGATAATTCCAACTCCAGCCGTGCTCCTCGAAAATCTCGATCAAATCCCGGGTATATTCGGCCGCACCGGGCGCCCAGCGAATGGCGCTGAATTCACCCACATAGATCGGGACTTGATATTTGTTCTGGAAATCAATCACCGGCTGCAAATCCTCGATAAGAGCTTGCTTATCCCAATTTTTACCGTTGATGATGCCCGGGTAGGTGTGTTTATCCGGCCAATCCGTCGCGGAGGGCGCTTTGTTGAAAGTGCTCAGCCCTTGATGCGAGAAAGGAAACGGATTGTACATATGCACGCTGTATATGACTTTGTCGTCATCGATAAGCGGGATTTCTCCTTGGTATTTCACCGGAAACGGGGGGCCGGCGTCAATCCATTCGTCTTCGATAAAACCTCTGGGAAGCGCTCCCGGACCCACTTCGTAAATAATCGGCGTTTGCGTATCATACACCCGTATGGCATCCGTGATCTCATTAGCCCATATCGGCCAATTGGCTGCGGTCAACGGCAATTCGGAATAGTTATAGGCTTCGTTCAGCAGATCGTAGCCCCAAATGATACTCCGATACGGGGCGAAGCGCTGCGCCATTTCAGTCCAACTGTCGATGAGCAACTGCTTGTTGGCGTCATCGTTCCAGAAGGCATCCGAATTGGTTTTCAGCGCCGCATTGGCCAAGGGAGGTTCATGCAAATCGATGATGACATACATACCCAGTCTGGCTGCATCCTTCAGAGAGGATTCCATGTTTTCCAGCTGCCTCTGCCAAGCGACCGCTATGCCCACGCCGCTTCGTGCTGCTTCCGACCTCGGAGTCAGCTGCAAGCGGAACACATTGGCGCCATAAACATCCTTCGCCCTTTCGAGACCGCTGAACGCGCTCGTATTAAATCCCCTGACAATGGCCGGATTAAAGGTTCCCGTTGCTTCCGCCGTGTTTGAGTTTGGCAAAGCGAGCCCTGCGAAAGCCAGTAAAGCGGCTAACAATACGGCTAACAGACGTGTCCAGCTTGAATGAACGGTTCTAATCATGGATTATCTCTCCTTATGGATTATTTGGGTCCTAGAATGCTTAGCTCCACATCGTCCACCATAAAATCGCTCGACTGGTCGGCCCATAGCCTTACGCTGATCCGGGCCGTGCCCGCAGGTGGAACGAACTTCAGCTCCTTGGTGACGAACGCTCCGCCCGTGTCGGTAACGGTGGCCGCGGTTCCCTCACCCGCATAAGCATAGGAACTTGTGACGTCGTAATGCCAAAATCGGACTTTGCCTTTGTCGACGCGGATTTTGGCTCTGAGCAAATAGAGGTATTGGTCGGAAATCGAGATCCACTCCTGATCGATGCCCCGGCTGCTCATTGGCATCGTTACCCTTTGTGCGGTGGAATCGTTGATTTTGACCAAGGAGGTCTCCGCTTGCGGCCCCTTGCCCCAGTAATCCGCCAGCCCGTCCATGTCAGCGTCCCTTTCGAACCCTCCGTTTTTGACATAATTAAACGGAGAAGGCGGAACGCCCTGCAACGGCAGGAACACGTTACGGTTAAAGTAATCTTTCAGAATCAGTTCGCGGTCCGTCGGCGAGAGCGCTTTGGCCGCGTCTTTGTTCGCGTCGCTGGTCATCGCGTCCGTGTACTCGACATCCCAACCGTGCCATTCATTATAGGCGTGATAGGTCCAACTCCAGCCAAGCTCCTCGAAAAGCTCGATGCAATCGCGGATGTAGCTGCCTGCCCCGGGAGCCCAACGGATCGCGCTGAATTCGCCCACGTAAATCGGCACGCCGTATCTGGCCTGGAAATCGATAATCGGCTGGAATTCCTGCCGAAGCCGGTTTTTATCCCAGAAGGTCGTGCCGCCTGCGGGGCCGGGGTACGTATATTGGTCGGGCCAAGATTCCGCGAACGGTGCATTGTTATACGTGGACCGACCTTGATGGGTATAGCTTTCCGGCTGGTACATATGAAAGCTGTAAATTACCTTGCTGTCATTCAGCAGCGTGAAGTTCTGGGCGAAACCTCTGGGGATTGCACCCGGACTCACCTCGTAAATAATCGGCGTCACGGTGTCGTGAATCCGGATCGCGTTCACGATCTGCTGCGCCCAGCTCGGCCATTTCGACGCCGCATTCGGCAATTCGGCGCTGTTGTACGGCTCATTCAACAAATCGTAACCCCAGATGTTTCCCCGGTATGGGGCGAACCGCTGGGCGATTTCCGTCCAACTGTCGACCAGCACTTGCTTATTCGTGTCGTCTCCCCAGAATTCGGGTGAAGTCGTCTTCAGGTTCGGATCCGATAACGGTACGTCGTGAAGATCGATAACGACGTACATTCCCTGTTTGGCGGACTCCTGCAAAGCCCCTTCCATCTTGTCGAGCTGGATCTGCCAGCCCTGCGCGATAGAGACTCCGCTAATAAGCGCTTCCGTTCTTGGCTTCAACTGCAAACGGACTACATTAGGTTTGAATACGCTTTTCATGCGGGGCAAATCCCCGTATGCGCTCGTATTAAAACCCCTGACCAACGGCGGGCTGAATTCACCGATCGCATCCGCCTTGTTCCCGGACGGAAACACGACTCCCGCCCATGCAAGCGAAACTATGACCAACAACGACCACATGCTGCGATAAGATTTCCTGTCAGCCATTCCAATCATCTCAACCTTTCTCCTTCCTGAATAAAGCGGATTAGGTGAATCTGGAATAAACGGCGACGGTATGCTGTGTAGTTATGCGGCGTCGATATTCTGCTCCGTAAACTCACCTCCTTTCGCGCGGATCATGCAAGCGGTTACATGGCGCTCCCCAAAACAACCCCCCGAACAGCAAGCTCGCGCCGACCTCTCCAGGGGGTGTCTATGGGTGTTATTTCATCGGTGTAAAGTCCGGTTGGATATATTTTTTCAGGTCGACTTTTCCGGCGTCCACGCTCGCTTTCAACAGCTTGTTGTAGGCGTCGGTCAAATCTTGCAGCTGCTTTTCCACGTCTTTGCCTGTCAAGAAAGCCTGGTTCAGAGAATCGAAAACGCCCGTTCCGTTACTGATCGTTATGTTTCCGACCTTCGGAGGCGGATTGACCAGTGAAAAGTCCAGCTTGTTCGTGGGTTCGCGCGGATAGTCGGTGTACGTATCGTCGATTATAAACCCGGTTAGGCCTTTGCGGTCTGTCGGCTGAATCGACTTGTCCTGTGCGGCGATGTTGGTGAAAGTTCCCAAGCCTTTTTTCGCCAACTCGACAAACATTTCATCGGAGAGGAAGAATTCCCACACTTTCTTCGCTTCCTCCAGATGCTTGGAGTTTTTGTTGATGGTCCATCCTTGACCGGTTTCAAAGGGGGTTCCACCTTTTTTACCGTCCCAGGTCGGGAAATCCGCTACGCCCCAATCGATTTTGGCCGGGAATTGGTCGTTGAACACCCCGACATCCCACGAAGCTGCGGAGAGCATTCCAACGTTGCCTTCGGAGAATTGGGCACGGATCATATCGTTGTCGTAGGTACCGATGCCCGGGAAAATGCTGCCATCCTTGTTGGTGTCAATCCACCACTGGACGTACTTGGCATATTTGGTAAAGTCGTATTCCCCTTTTATGGCGTCAAAGCCGCCGCGGCCGTTGTTATCTCCGGACAAGGCTGCGGGAAGGATCGCGTAATAATACCAGAAAACCGTTTGCCTCAAAGGAAGACCCAATCCGTATTTCTTGCCGCCTCCCTGCTCGGTAATCGTCTTGGCGTATTGCCTCAATTCATCCCAGGTTGCCGGCGGTTTCTCAGGATCCAGACCGGAAGCCTTGAACAAATCCTTGTTGTACACAAGCTTGAAGGTCGTGGCATTTTCCGATACCGACCCGATTTCACCAGTTGACCATGGAGGCTGCGTGAATGCCGCGGGTGAGTATCTGGCCTTCATCTCGGGCGTAATGAGCGGCGTCAAATCCAGGGCGATATTCGCATCGCCCAGACTGGACGGAAAGCTAAAGATCAGATCCGGGAGTCCGCCCGAATTCAAAGCGAGCTGCAGTTGATCGTTATAATTGTCGGTGAACACTTTGTAGTCGATCTGGATGTTCTGATCGTTGGTCTCATTGTATTTCTTGACCATGGCTTCCCGAACGTCCTTATCATGACGGGAGTTAGTCCATACCTCGATTACCACTTTCTCCTTGGGCGTCTCTGATTGCGGCGCCGACGGAGAAGAACTGCTCGGACTGCTTGACCCGCTAGGCGAAGCACCGCCGCTGCTGCCCGATTGGGAGCAGCCTATAACCGTAGCCAAAAGGACGATGCCAGCCGCTTTCCACCCCTGTTTAAGGAAAGACATTTTTTCAACCCCTTCAAATGTTTGTATTGTTGCAATTTCAGTATAAAGCGGTTTCATTCGTTGCCTAAACCCCTCGAAATTCAGATTTACTGACAGATTTGATTTTTATTTAGGCTGAGTGATGAGTTACTCGAAATAATCGACTAACTCCCATTTCAGTTCGAATTCACGCTCCCTCAGACGGTAAAACCCCGGACGGAGTTCATCAAGCCCCTTCAGTTCGCCCTTTAAGCAAATCACTTTCCCAAGCCCGGAAAGGTCGAGGAAGCCGGACATTCCGTCGGGTACGCTCCCCGCTGCCGTCCCCTCTTTATCCGCGGATAAAGCCCACCCGATTCGAATCGGCCCGCGGGGAGTCGGAACTTGCCCTTCTATAGCCGTCACTCTCGCCAAGGCTGCCCTCGGAGCGATCAACACCTCTTCGTATCCGGCCTGCAGCGGCTGCACTCCCAGCAAATAAGCGCCCGTTAAGTAAGCGGGACTTGAAGACCATCCGTGGGCTGGCGACTTTTGCTTGTTCTGATAATGCCCCGGCCGGTTGCCCGGATGCGTATGGCCGAAACAGCTGACGCCAAGCTCGACTCTCCACTTGTAGGATTGCAGGACATGTTCGAAGAAGGAACCGAAGTCCTTGCTTTCTTGAAGAATATCCGCCGCCCAGTGGAAACTCGACTCTCCGATCGTCCACATTTCCATCTCCGGCTTATTGACATGCTCCCATATGCGTCCCATTGTTTCCTCGTCCCACAATCCCATGGAAAAGGCGAGTAGTTGGGCGTGCTGCGAATAAGTGGAAACGGGGACTCCGCCGCGAATGCCGTCATAAAACAGCCGTTTCCCGGGATCGAAAAACCGGGGGCTCGAGAGAGCCGCCTTGACCCGCTCGGCCGATACGGCCAAACGCGCTGCCGCTTCCGGGGCGCCCAATGCCTCGGACATCTCGGCAAGCGCCAAGACGGCCCTCCTGTACAGGCCATTCAAAACAAACGACTCTCCCGTAAAATCGATCCGGGCCCAATCCACGATCGCCCATCCTTCAGGATCGCGCAGCAGTCCTTCCGGCGTCTTGAACCGCTCAAAAAATTCGTAGGTTTGCAGGCAGACGGGCCATACCGAATTCAGGAAGGACCGGTCTCCCGTATACCGGTAATGATTCCGTACGCCAATCCAGAATTGCCAGGTCCATACCGGCAAGTGGAATTTCATGTAACCGGGAACGACCGAGAACATCCTTCCCTCGTCATCCGTATTCCGGGCATACAAATCCCACGTATTGCGGATAAACGCCGGATCGAAGTACGTGTAGTAGTAATTCAGGGCAATGTGCTGCGTGTCTCCGAGCCAAGCGCAAAATTCCCGGAAGGAGTCCGAGGAAATGACGTCAGTGCGTGAATAACGGAGAGTCTCCCGCGCCGTCGCCCAGATCCGGTTCCAGAGCGGGTCACTCGACTCGGCGGTGCCCAGATGCAAGGCAGACGGTTCCGAGGCCAGCGCTTCCGTCACGCTTATTCCCTTCAACAAGACGTTTCCTTTGGCCGACAGAAACAGATACCGGAACCCTCGGGGCGTACAACGGTTCGAGAAAACGGCGGACGTTTGCTTCCACTTGAATCGGTCCCAATTGTACACATAGGGTTGATCTTCGGCGTCCGTATCATAGCCGTACCCGATTTCGACCACGCGCTCGGAAGAACCGTCCGATTCGAAAGCCAATTCCAGATGTCCGAAATAAAACCGGTCAAGTTGAAGGACAATGCCTTCACTGGAAAGCATGAGACCTTCTTTCTCGATTCCGCCGGCCCCCTGATCGACTTCATGCATATCGGACTTTAGGCTCCATGCGAACAACCGTGTTTCTTTCACCGGCAGTAGACTTACTGCGCTCGGAAAAGAGAACAGTTGTTCCAAGCCCGGCGGCTCTGCGGCGAATGCATCGAATCTTAAGAAGCTGTCCGTCAAGGGATGAAATCCGAGTACTTCGATATTCGGCGTACCAGCACGATTTTCCAGAATCAGATACTCCGCGTCGAGCAAATACAGCAGCACTCCGGCTTCAATGTCCTGTCGGCTGAGTACTAACATTCCTTCGGCAATGTGGTGACCGTAATTGTGGTTGGGCTCAATGGCGCCATTATCACGAATCAGGCAAGCCCCAAGTCCCCTGAAGCCGATATGGATCGGAAGGTCATCCACCGCCAGTCTATCTCCGCCGCGGATCCTGACGGCAATCGCTTTGTTCTTCACCTCCACCGCCGGTGAAAAGGCGTACAGCGTTCCGCCGATCTCCGGCAATGCCGCAAACGTTCCGGCAACTCCGACATTCCTAGCTAGATCCCGCGTATATCTCGACAACGGACCGACCGGACAAGGGGTTACCGTCCGACCCGGGCTTGCACAAGGAACGGGAATCGTCCACGTGCCGCCCCGGTCTTCCCCGAGGACCCAGGACTCATCCTCCTCCCCATTCTGATCATCCAACGGCCCTAAATGCATATTGACTCTCGGCGCGTATTCGTCATAACGGTTCTCCGCCTGGCATTCCCATTCAGCCTGACCGGTCGACAATTCCGTACCTCCTGCGGATCCCCAGCATCCGAAAGCCGGCTCCCCCCGCAAATATCCGAAGGTGTCCAAATAGAGATGGCGCACCAGTATGGCGATCACGTTGTCTCCCTCGCTCAAAAGGGATTGCAAATCGTATTCGTCGGCCATCAGCGTATCCGGAAAATTCCGGTGCGGGCCTTGTCCGATCAGACTCCCGTTCACCCAAAGGACATATTGAGCGTCGGCCGCAATCCAAATCCGTGACGCCCCATTCCCGGTGGCGCCGTTCCGCATGGTAAACCGCAGACGGAACCTGCTGTACTCCTGGCTTTTCGGATGCCCTTCCAATAAAGGAGAACGGATCAATCCATTCACATTCACATTCACATTCACATTCACATCCACATCCACATTCATTCATCCTTCCTTACCGAATGTTGGAACGGAAGACTAATATCGAATTGCGTTCCTTCCTCCGTCTTGCTCACGGACAAACCGTACTCCTCGCCGAAATAAAGCTTGATCCGCTCATGAACGTTGCGAATACCAAAGGAGGATGACTCTCTTTCCGGATAAAGAAGCAGCTGCCGGACCGAGGTAAGGTCGAGATTTTTTCCGTTGTCCCATACGGACACGATGAATCGTTCACCGGGCTTTTTGCTGCCGCGAATTTCGATCCTGCTCCCCCCGGACTGCCGGCTCATCCCGTGCAGGATCGCATTTTCAACCAGAGGCTGCAGGGACAGCTTGGCAATCGGTTGCATGAGCAATTCCTCATCGACCTGAATATCCACTTCAAACTGTCCGTTGTACCGGATTTTCTGAAGCAGGAGATAGCTGTTCAAATGTTTCAATTCTTCGCCGAGCGTGACGATATCCGCCTGATTCAGTCCATGACGGAGAAAATGGCTGAGGCTCGTGATCATGACCGTCAGATCCTTGTCCTTATGCTCGATCGCCTTCCAATGAATCGAATCCAGGCTGTTGTACAGAAAATGGGGATTGATCTGGTATTGGAGCATCCGGAGCTGATATTCCTTCTTCTGGACTTGTTCCTGCCGGATCTCCTGCAGCAGATCTCGGATCCCATCGTAGAGAGCGCGGATTTCGTCGTTTCTTTTTACGTGCGGAATGACAATGCCGGCCCCCTCGCTTTTTTTGCGGGCCACGAGCAAGGCGAGCCGCCGGATTGGACTGGAGAAGCTTTTGGCCAACGAGATGGCGAATAGCAGCGTTAAAGCGATTTGCAACAGGACGATGCCGATTGCCCAGCGCTGAAGGTTCAAGAGCGGCAACAAAATCCGGTCCCGTGGAATCACCCCCGCCAGCATCCATTCCTCTCCGATTTGCCGTTTGAATGCGGATAGCTCGGGATCGGAAGAAGGACGATGGGGAGAGTCGGCGGAAGTCCGGATTTCCCTTACTGTTTCCCGGTCCAATATGATCGGCGCCGACGTTTGACGGATGAACTCGCGACCTTCCGGATCAAGAAGCAGCAGCTGGGTCTGACCGAAGGAGGTCGTCTCGTCCAGCAGACGGCTCATCATCCCGTAAGAAACGCGAATTTCCAAGATGCCGTATACTTCTCCGGTCAGAATGTTGCCGAATGGAGCCAGCCAGCGAAACACCTTTCTCCCCTTGATTTCTCCTGTGAGGAACGCCCTTTTCAAGGGATCTCCCGTCTGACGCAAAGCCTGCTGCAGAGCAATTGAATCCGAATAGACCGGAAGACCGAATGCGGACATATAATGCGTTCTGGATACCAGCACATAAATTTGAAAGGAAGAATTGATATATCTGGCGTTCATCGCCGACTCCGAGAGACGGCTGGCGTTGACGACCTGCTGCGCGAGGCTGACATTGTCATTCGCGAAGGAAGAGATGAACTCTTCGTCTTGCAGAAAGAGCCGTTCCGCCGTTTTGAAATCCCTGTAGATCTGATCCAGCTGTCCCGAGGTTTTGGACAGCAGCGTTTCCGAGCTGGCATCCAGCTGCTCTGTGAACAGTCTCGAAGTGAGCACGAATTGAGCAGTGCCGACCACCAGGACGGGGATCAGCATGCAGAAGAAAATCAGCAGAATAAATTGATGGTGCAGGCGTCGGATCGGCAGTTTCCACTTCATACCAACGCACCGCGGTATTCCGAAGGCGTCAGTCCGAACTGCTTCTTGAACAGCTTAGCGAAGTGCTCCACCTTGCGATAGCCGATGATGTCGGCCACCTCATAAACCTTCAGCCTGGGATCCTTAAGCAGCCTGGCTGCCTCGTTCATCCTCACCTGAAGCAAGTAATGCCGGAACGTCACCCCTGTTTCTTTTTTGAAAAACTCGCTTAAATAAACCGGAGAAAGACCAAGATCTTCGGCGATCAAGGCCAATTGGATGTCATGTCCGTAATCGCGTTTGATGATTTCGATAGCTTGCTTGATCAGAGGATGAGGACCGTCAAAGTGGCACAGCTTCATCATCCGGTGAATATCCCGGGAGAAAAATTGCAGGAGTTCCCTCTGTTTGTATTGACTTGCGATTTGCATGCGCATATCGTCCTCGTCGTACGCTTCGTTTCCGCCTATCGCCTTGTTCTTCATGAAATCCCGCAAGCTCGTCAGCCATTCGAAACACCACCGCTGCGCAGCCTCCAAATCCCAGCTGAGGAATGAAGGGCTGAGCTGACTGATCCATTGATTGATTTTATCCGTCTCTCCCTCGACGATCCAATGAATCAGCTCATGAGTCGGTTTGCTCCACTCCATCCACTCTTGCCCTTCCTCGAACAGTTTCATGTCCTGGATTGGTTCTTCCGAACGGGCGCTGAAATCGGCAACCTTCTCCATTCTCCAGAACAAGCCGCTCAAATCGAGAACGCTGTTGGCCGGCTCCGAAATCAGCAAATTCACCCGATGCTTCGTATATGTCAGGATGTTCTCATACAATCTTTCGGCCAGCCCTCGAATTCCTCTATCCTGCGTCATGCTGCCGGCCGCGATTAGCCATCGTCCCGTCGCGATCCGGACCGGGCAGACGGAATCCAGACCGGAAATGGTTTCATACATAACATTCTGAACGGCGAATTGCGTCATCCTCGCCGCTTCCAACGTTTCCTGCAGGTCGGACCGGTTCATCGTGACAAGGATAAGGCGGATATTTCCCTGCAACAACCAGCCCAAACCGACGTTGGCATACTCCTCTTCCCAGCCGTAACCGGGGTGTTGGCCGAGCACCAGCTCATGAATGTATTGCGAACTGATCGTTTGGCCGTAGATGTCGGCCAGGCTGTCCGTCTGGTGATTTGATTTCTTTTGATTAATCCGGTCCACCAATTTCATCATGACTTCTAGCAGCTCGGCCGGTTGCGTCGGTTTCAGCAGGTAATCGGTTACGCCAAGCCGGATTGCCTTCTTCGCGAATTCAAACTCGCCGTAAGCGCTCAGAACCACGAATTTAGTATCCGGATAACGGTCCAAAGCCAAGCGGATCATGTCAAGCCCGTTCATGTCAGGCATCCGGACGTCGCTAATAACGATATCCGGCTTGCCGGCTCCTATTTGCGACAGGGCGTCTTCCCCGTCTTCCGCCATCCCGATCACTTCCAACCCGTACTCATGCCATGGGATGATATCGCGAAGACGTTCCCGGATATAAATCTCGTCATCGACAATCAGAACTTTGTACATCGTGCAGCCCTCCTTGCGTTACCCCTTGACGGCGCCCTGCGAAAGACCTTCCACGATTTTCTTGTTCAACAGAATGAACAACGTAAGCACCGGTACGATCGAGATCGCGGAACCCGCCATGAGAAGATTCCAGGCCGCTGCGCCGTTTCCCATATTGCGAAGCTCGACCACGCCTACTGTCAGCGTCTTCAACTCCGGGTTGCCGGAACTGAGCACGAGCGGAAACACATAATTGTTCCATTCCTGAATGAATTCCAGCAGAAAAAAAGTGGTGGTGATCGGGGTCATAAGCGGAAACGCGATCCTCCAAAACCGTTTGAAATATCCCGCTCCGTCCACCGTGGCCGCCTCGTCGATTTCCTTGCCCAGCGAATGGACGAATCCCTCGTACAGGAAAAGACTTGCGCCGATTCCGTAAATTCCGACGATCGGCATCGTATAGATGCTCTTGTTTAATCCCCATTCCACAGCGAGCAGCAAACGCGGGAACAAGGTCATCGGCCCTAAGCTGATAAACAGCATACACAAGATCAATGCCGTCAACAGCCGTTTACCCGGAAAATTCGTCCGGGCGAACACATAACCGGACATTGCGCCCATAACGGCGATGGCACCTGCACCAATCAGCGAAAACACGAGGGAATTATAAAAGTAACGCGAGAAGTTTAGTTCCTGCCATACTTCCCTGAAACTATCAAGGGTCCAAGTCTTGGGAAATAAGGATCCTCCGGCAATCAGCTCCTGGTTGGTCTTGAAGGAACTGAGCAGCACGTACAGAATCGGGAGGATTGTCAATAGGGCGGCCGAATAAAGAAATATATATTTGATTGCACTTGGTAACCGTCTCACTATGAGTCCTCCTTTAGTGGTAGTCCATTCGTTTGGTCATTCGGAAATAACCAACGGAAATGACTACAAGGATCAGGGCCGTCACGACCGCCAAGGTAGCGCCGTAACCGTAATTGGCTGCGCCGGAACCGGCAAAAAACTGATGGAAAATGTAGAGGAACGTGACCTCAGTAGCATAATTGGGGCCGCCGTTGGTGAGAACCAAATAAGGTCCCGACGATTTCAACGTTCCGATAATTGAAAGGAATAGAATGATTTGCAGAATGCGCCCCATCATCGGCAACGTGATCGATCGGACGGTTTGCCAGCCGTTCGCTCCGTCAATTGCAGCGCTTTCATAGACTTCTTTCGGAATGCTGCTCAGGCCGACTAGGAAAAACAGCATATTAATACCGAAAAATTGCCAGGAATCCAGCAGCATGCCGCTTAGCATTGCGGTCCAGCCAACCGCCAGAAATTCAATGGGCTTGTCGATCCATCCGAGAGCCAAGAATAGACGGTTAATTTCCCCGTTGTAAGGGTTCAGCAAGATATAGAGAACCATGGCCAAGGACGTGCCCGGTAAAATATACGGCATAACGAATACGGACCTCAGTACGTTTCCGCCTTTTATCTTGGTATGGAGAAGCAGCGCCAATAGAAATGCCAACGGCATTTCGATCAGCACCTTGAGCGCGAATATGACCTGTTTCCACATGCTCTGCCAGTACAATTGATCGTCTAGCAGCCGTTCAAAGTTCGTCCAACCGGTAAACCTTTCTGTGAACAGACCGTCATAATAGTAGAACACATACTTGATGGCCCATAACAAGGGATAGATGGAAAATAAGGCGAAGCAGGCGACGGGCAAAAGAAGCATCAGGTAAGCGGGACCGAACTTGGCGAAAAAGGATGATATTTTCAAGATAGCGCCTCCTCGGCCGAGCGAATAAGTATTTTCAGTATAATTGCCGGCGCCTTGGAATTTAACTGCCGAAATCTACGATTTACTGTGTTTATACAGGAAAAACGTTAAAGATTCTCCATCTTTCCGATCTTTAACACCAGTAGGGTTTCCATTCTTTCAGAACGCGCACCAAGGCTTCGAAATAATAGTAGTCGCCCCAGATGCAACATTCGTCGATGCCCATGCCTCGCGGTTTGTTGTACACTGCATGTTTCAGAATGCCGTTCGATTGCGGGTGCAACGCGGTCGTATATCGTTCCGATAAGGACTTCAAGATATGAAGCGAAGCTCTTTCATATAAGATTCCCGATTCGGCCGCCGTTTTCAGGTGGCCTGCCATTTCCAGCATCCCGCATACGGCGATTGCGGAGGCTGAACTGTCCCGTTCCTGCTCGCCGTCTGTAAAAATCAGATCCCAATAGGCGACACGGTCTTCCGGCAGCCGGTTCAAAAAATAATGGGCAAGCCGGCGCGAATGTTCCAGTAGTCCGGCGTTGCCGGTACATCTATAGCTAAGAGGAAGGCCGTAAATCGCCCATGCCTGCCCTCTCGACCAGCAGGAATCGTCGGCGTACCCTTGATGGGTTTGGCCGTATTTGGGCGCGCCACTCTCGACGTCCATATAAAACGTATGGTACGTGGAGGCATCCTCCCGCACGAGATAGGCTGCGGACTGCTCCGCATGACGGGCGGCCGCTTCTCGGTAAACGGACTTCCCGGTCGTTTCAGATGCCCAATAAAGCAAGGGCAGATTCATGCAGCAATCGACGATCATCCGGCCACGCTCCTCCGGGTCGTTCAGATTGCCCCAAGCCTGGATGATGCCCGCCTTTTCGAAATATCGTTCCATTAGGAGATCTGCGGCTTCGATTGCCGTGCGCCGGGCGACCTCGTTCCCCGTCAGCTTATAGGCGGCGACGCAGGACAACGAATAGAGGAATCCGAGGTCGTGCGTATCGGTGCCGAGCTTACGAAAGGCGCGTTCCTTGAAATTTTCCACTTGAATCTCTGCCGTACGGCGGTATTTTTCGTCGCCCGTAAGCTCATATGCCAGCCAGAGCATACCCGTCCAAAACCCGGTAGTCCATCCCTCGTTGCCTTCCGGCTCATATACCAGGCCGACGCTGCTGGCGGACGGAAAACGGTTCGCGAACGTCCGCAGATTCCCGTCGATTTTCTCCAAAACGAACCGTACCGCCTTTTCCGCCCAGCTCCGGGTAAATCCGGACGGTTTCAACAAGGCTTCCCGGTCGCGAACCGGTTCCAATACGACTGATTTCATCTGTTTCCTCCCCTGCCGATTGAAGCATGCAAATGTTTGTTATTCCCATTGTAACATCGGATTCTCTCCGGAAATCCCCCATAGAATTCAGGAATACTGCGCTTTTCTGCCAATTTTGAAATAAGAAAACCTTGTGGATAACTAACAAAGCAGCGACCGCTTGGCCGCTGCCCGAGTAGATGCTAAGCAGATAGAATACTCGCAAACCTGATCAATAAATCCGCATCGGGCTCGGTTATTTGTTTTCCTCTTTGCGCGGATATCTGGCTGATGTAAACATCAAACCTACCCTCTTCCAGCTTGTTCAACAAGGCGTTCTCGATTCCTTGTTCGCCGGGCCCGGTCACGAACCGCTTCGTCAATTCGGACAAGCCCTCCATCGTGACAACGACCGAAAATTGAATGGACGCGTTGCCGACGTTGCCTGCCGCATCGTACGCTAGCACCGTTATCTCATGGTCTCCAAGCTCTAGCTCATATGCGGGAGCATCGGCCAGCGGCGAGGCGCAAGGCTCATCAGCGACACCGGACAGGTTATCCGATACGGAACAGGTAATCGTAACCGTCTGATCAAGCGTGTAGGATCCTTCGTAAGCGATGTTAATGACCGGAGGCGTCCTGTCAAGGGAAAAGTCGGCTGTCTTGGTTTCTTCGAAGTTTCTGGAGACATCGCTCGAACGATAGAAGACAGTGTGCTGGCCGTCCTCCGAGAATACTAGCGGTCCGGTATACACTGGCCAGTTCTGCCCGCCATCAAGGCTATATACCGTAGATGCGACTCCCATTCCGGTATCAACTGCCGTCAACGACAATGTCACCTCCCCGGTATACCAACCATTATGGAGCTCTCCTTGAAGCTGATGAACCGTCGCCGGAGGGGTCGTATCGGGCTCGGGTTCCTCGTCGGCCTCGTTTACTTCCATCTCCGCCAGCTGCATGCGGTACCGGTTGCCGTCGGAGGCAATCGGACGCAAATTGGTGCCGGTCACTTTGACATAGCGGGCGAAAGCGGAGTTGAAAGAAAATCTCTGAACGGCATTACCCGGCTGCGGATATCCGGTTCTTTCCGCCACCGTGTTCCACATCACACCGTTGTTTGATAATTGGATAGTGAAATCGACGGGGAATCCCTCGCCGACGAACCCCGCGTCGTTGCGAGGATACAGATCCACACTGCCGACAGCATGAACCGCGCCAAGATCGACTTGTATCCATTCGGTATGATTTTCCGTCAAGCTGTTATTGCTGGTCCACCCTGAACTGTTTGCCGTGGAATTCCGCTCTCCGTCAGCGGCTTTAGCAAGATTCCAGCTCATGTTGCTAAACGTGCTGCTGGCCGACAGGGATTTGTTCAAGGCCAAATTGAGCGATTCGAACACTTGGATTTCCGCCAGTTGCATCCGGTACAAGCTTCCGTCCGAAGGATTTTGCCGCAGATTGGTTCCTTGCACTCTCACGTAACGCGCTTCCGAAATCGGAATGGCGAAGGATTGGGCTTGATTTCCGGGCTTGGCGTACCCGGTTTTGGTTACGACCGGGGTCCAACTCGCTCCGTCCTTCGAAACCTGAATCGTGAAATCTACGGGAAAGCCTTGCCCGACGCTTCCGCTATCGGACCGCGGGTACAAATCCACTTTGCCCAACGAATACACCGCACCCAGATCTACCTGTATCCATTCCGAGTGATTCACTGTCAGGCTGCCGTTGCTGGTCCAGCCGTTGCTCGTTCCCGCCGAAATCCTTTGTCCATCCACCGCATGAGCGGCATTCCATACGCCGCTGTTCACCGTACTGCTGGCCATAACCGGCTTATTCAAAGCTATATTGGCTGCCGGGGACAGCTTCGTTCCCGTTGAATAACCGAATTTTGCCTTGAATGTCTTGCCGTATGCACCGTTTACGTTTACGGTCATTTTGATGGTCGGACTCAGCTGGGTTACGGTAATCTGGCTGTCATTTTCCAGGATGCCGGATGCCGTTTTGTTGATTTCGATTTCGACCGTTCCAGTGTTTACCTGCGTAGGATCCGCGACCGCAACCTCGATGTCGCCCGCGTTTTCCCGGACCATAACGGACGCTTTCTTGTTGCTGGTGACGATCCCTACTGACTTGGCCGCATCTTTCCAGAAGTTTACTGCGGTGATGTTCAATATGTTTTCTTTGACGCCATGGGCATCGCCCGACTGTTCCAAAATGGTAAATTGGGGGGCGGAAGCATAGCTCCCGACTTCCGTGCTCGACAGGTTCGGCAGGAGAGCGTAGGCATAATTCCCCGCGGTCGGATTCAAGCCATGGTCTAACCACAACGTCAAGTAGTTGCGCTTGTAGATTTGCTGAGGGTTCCCCGTGATGCCGGAATTTTGGTTAATGTCGAACCACTTTCCGCTGCGTTCCTCCCTTACTCCTTTCAGTGATGATGCGTAAGGAAAGTAATATCCGATGTCGGCGCCGGCAGAAGCCGTCCCTTGCAAGTGAGCCCAGTTCACGCCGGCCATCGTCTCCGACCATCCGAGGGTGTCCGGTTTGACTGCTCCGTTCACGGTTAACGCATTGCTGCCGGCGGAGTTCAGCTTCCGGTTTTCCACGGTGGTCTCAACGACCAAACCGCCGGCAGCGGAAATATCGGAACCCAACGCCACGATTTCGTTGTCGAACATGAACCAGGATTTCTTCGCCTGCAGCGATTCGGCATCCGGTTGCAGTTCCATGCCGGCCGCACCGAATTCGCCAAGATCCGCGCCGCCCGCCCACTTGCTGCGGTTAGGATTGAAGTTGGACGCTTTATTGGCTTGGGCGGTCGTACCCGCCAAGCGATAGGCATTCACGGTCGGATGATATTCCTGGTCATAGGCCTCGATATCGTTGTTGTATAGATAAGTGGCTCCTTGGCCGTAATGCCAGCCATGGAGGTTCTCGGCGTTGATCTGCTCGTAGTTGATCACGTGGCCGTTCATGGCCAATCCGAACGTATAACCCGGCCGGCTGTGCACGACGCGGTCCATTCTCGCGAATGTTTGGTGCAGCGTCAAGTCGCCGCGCGATACGGCCGCAGCTGTAATCGCTTTCACTTTGACGATCGTATAAATCGAAACGTCTTGGTAAAAATCGCGGAACTTGTCCGAATCCACATGGTATTTGATCAATTGTTCCATCCGCGCCTTGTTGACGGCATCGGAACCTATTGAGAGCCAGGCAACGCTTTCAATAATGTTATGCCCGATCAAGTGCTCCTGGGCTTCCGGGCGCGACATCTCCCGGCCTTCCACGAAGGACATCACCCCGCCCTTGTGCAGGAACGGTTCGAACGCATTATACGTCCATTCGTAGATGACTTGTTTCTCAACCGGGTTGATATCCCAAGAGGTGCCTGCCAGCACCAGCATCATCTCGGCAACCGATTTGTAAAAACCTCTTCCGTATCCCCCGTTGTAAGGGTTCCCGGGATAACCGGGAGTGTTCGGACTGTTCGTGCCGGTATGGTCGACGTAAGAGCCGTCGTCAAAAAATCCGTTCCCGTTGCCGCTTCTATATTTTAAAGCGTCTTCGATCGTGCTTTTCACTGTATTCAAAGGGGAGCTGCTTTTCTTGAGAATGTTATTCAGCAAAAGAATTTTCGTTCCCCAAAGCCCATTCGCATCAGCGGATCCCTGGGGTAGCCGGTGTTTGTCGATGGCAGAGGTATAGTTGCTAAGCGATGCGGCCGGTATGATTTCATATAGAAGAATGGAAGTGTCGAGCAAGTAAAAAGGAACCGCCACCTTCCACTCGAACCAGTTGCCGGGCTCTGTGGTCGTGGTCGAGAACCAATGGGCGTTCAGCCAATCCAGGCCGGTCATGATGTCCCCAGCCAGAGCCGCGTTTCCTTGCAGGGCGGAGTCCTGTACCTGATAAGCCAACGCCATGGCGCGCAGGCGCCAGTACGTATCCCGCACGTTAAATCCGCTGGAACCGTTGTTCAAGTCGCTCCATAAGAACGTGCGATCAGGCGATTTGTCCATCGTTTCCCAATACCCCTGAGCGGTGGAGACGATCCCGGCGATCATGGCGGATATGTCCGGATCTGCCGGATCGAAGGAAGAACCGCCGGTGAGCAAATCGCGGTATTGAGTGCGCATGTTGTCATACACGTCCGCCGCCGCGGAATGGCCGGTAAAAGCAACGAAGGAAGCCAATAACGTAACCAATGCGCTTGCGATTATCAGAGATTTCTTTTTCATGGTATTACCTCCTTGAAATTAGCGTAACATCCCCTTCGATTCCCCATCTGACGAAGTGCCATTGTTCGCCTAGCGTTACATCTGGCGCAACCGGATGATCAGCGAAATTTTTGACTCCTCGGTATTGATCCGGACTGATCAGGTGACGGTCTCCGTCGACATGCCGATGAGGCCCGTAGGCATTGAAGGTGCTGGGATACAGAGCGATCAGGAGATCATGGGATCCCGCCCCGAGTTCGAACGGAATCCGGATGGTCCAATCCGGCCCCCAGCACCACCCCAGATCCGCTCCATTGAGTTGGACGTGCGCCGCATCCCCCCGAATACCCGTGATCTTAAGCGCTCCGTTCCGGCAATGTTCATCGAATTTGATCCGTTTGCCCGCTTGAATCGGTGCTCTGGAGAACGGAAACCCGGATGCAATCAAATCGCGGCCGTCCGCAGTTGCTTCCGATAAGGGAGTGAGCAAAAAAGGCCCTTTGGTCATCAACTGGCGTTCGTCCTTCGCCGCGAAGGCCGACAGACTGGCTGCGGCGAATCGGCCGCGCAGGAAAGCTACCGGTACTTCCTTCCGGTATTCCAGCAGCTTCACTTCCAAGCGCAGTTTGTTATGTCCTTTCGTGGTACCGTCCGGAATGACGGCAACGAACAGATCTTTCTCCCGGACAACCGGCAAATCTCGGCCGTTTACCCGGATTTCCTTCACCGGATCATGCAGCGCGATCGACAACCCGCTAATGTCGTCCGAATGTTCTGTGATCCATTCTGCTGATAAATTCCCTCCCTATCCTGACCGGAACTCGATGAACAATTGGTTTTCCTCGGGAACCATAATCCTCCAGGAGGTTTGTTCCGGTACCCTCCGTTCCCGCTCCTCCACCAGGGTCATCCTTGCAGGAACCTTTACGCGCGGGAAAGCCGTTTGCCAATTGTCCGGCATTAGAACGTTGACCCCAGACTTGCGCAGCTTCGACTCCATTAAGGGATCCGCAAATTCGCACCCCTTCGATATCAGAACCCTGCCGTATTCCCGCAGGCCGATCCGCAATTTGCCGGACAGAATGATGCCGTCTTCCTCGATCGCCCTTTCCTCGGTCAGCTCATAATGGATTCCCCCTTTATGGCAGGCCTCGACGAGCTCCAGAAATTGACGGTTGATCTTCCCGCTTGCGGTGTCTGGTATATGGGATCCGTCGTGTTCATTGAATGCCATCGCATCGGCGGGGACGAAGGCGGCCATTACGCCTCGGGTTGGCGTAACGATCAGCAGCTCCGGCTCTCCGCGCAAATCCGGAAGTTCCGCGGCGCGTTCCCTAATCCTGCGCAAGACGGAAGGAAAAGCTTCTTTCCACGACATATGGCAAGGCAACGAAGGAGGCCAGTCGTGAATGGCTTCAGTATTCAAATGAAGTTGATTCAAGTGGAAAACGAATTGGCGGAGGCCGTGACCGGCTAGCCACAGCATATAATTCTCGAAATGCTCGGGGCTGGTTCCCCACCCGCTTCCTCCCATGGCCTCTACCAGAGGATCACCCGAACCGTACTGCATGGCGATCGAATGCGCGATCCGTGGATAGAAGTGGTTTCCCGCAAACCTTTCCAGGGCATCGACGGCCGGTACCGAAACGCTGCGCAGGACCCGAAAGCACGAGCCGCTGTAGGTCAGCTGGAAGAAGGGGCTTTCTTCCGCCTTCAGGTGTGCCGTGAACGCCTTGCCGTGTTTCCTGCACCACTCGTTGATCGGTTTATAGAAGCTTTCCGCGAGAAGATCGGTCACCAGCTCCCAGTACCTGGTTTTGACGGCCGCCCCTTTCCCGCCGTCGGTGAAGAGCAAAGGCAAATCGGGAAGCAAATCTTTCCCGTACCGCTCCAGATAACGATCCTGCAAGCCTTCGGACCAAGGAATTCCGCCGCGCTCGAACGACACGCTGTGTCCATCCAGGAAAGCGACCTCGTCGCTGAAAAAACCGGTGATATAATCGAACGCTTCCGGTTGAAGCTTCTTCCGGTAGCTCTCATGGGTAATTTCGATAAAATGGGCCGTTGCCGCCGGGTCCAGGGAGGACACTCCTTGCTTAGAGCGGAATTGTATGTCGACGAATTCACCGGTTTTTATCCCTTCAACCCAATGGAACTTCAAATCCGGATGACGGGCCAGCACCTCGCCTCCCGCCGTACCCGAGGGCCAGCCGTTCTCGTCGTAAATCCAGAAGCTCATGCCTATCGACTTGGCGTACAAGATCAGTAACGAGAGGATCTCCATGTACGCGTCCCCCAAGTATTGGGGCTCATTCGGATAATTGCGGGGATGGAAGATGACGCCTTCCAGCCCGAGCCTTTTCAGTTCGTCGAGCTGCTCCTTCAAAATGCCGAACTCCAATTTGCCGTTTATCGACCAGAAGCTAAGAAAAGAGAGAGGTCTATTCATGGTCGTTTCACCTTCCTTATCCTTTGACGGCCCCGGCCGTGATTCCGCTGATGATGAACCGCTGCGCAAGCATATAGACGATCAGCATAGGCAGCACGATCATGCATACGCCGGCAAAAAGCAGCGACCAGTCATTAAAGTACAGTCCCTGGAAGGACGCCAGCTGCACCGTGATCGTCATCTTTTTGGAATCGGACAAATAGAGCATCGGCATCAGGAAATCGTTCCACACGTAAAACAGATTCAGCACGGAGACGGTAGTGACGGCGGGCTTGAGCAGCGGCAGCACGATACGGAAAAAAGTCCGGAACATGCCGCAGCCGTCTATTAACGCCGCTTCCTCCAATTCGCGCGGTACGCCTTTGACGAATCCGCTAAGCAAGAAAACGGTGAACGGCGCGAGCGACCCGATATAAATGAAAATGACGCCTGGATACGTATTGATCATCTCGAAGGATTGCAGCACCTTGTACAACGGGATCATCGTCATTTGGAACGGGATGATGATGCCGGCCAGGAATAAGATATACATCGCGTTATAGAACCGGTTATTCCTGCGAACGATGGCATACGAGGCCATGGCCGCTACGACAACGCAAATGCCGACGGACACGACGGAGATCAACCCCGTATTGAACAGAGAGCGCAAATAGTGCATCGTTTCGAACGCCTTGGAGAAAAACTCGAATGTCATTTGCTTGGGCAAGCCGAAAGGACTGGCGGCCAAGTCAGCCTTGGTTCGAATGGAGGAGAGCAGCACAAGCACTATCGGATATACGTGCAGGGCCGTCAGAATCCACAGAAGCCCGATCCAGAAAATCGACAGCTTCTTCTCGGAGATGGATGCGTTCACAATTCCACCTCTCTTCGGCGCAAAAATGTGACCAAGATAACGGTCATTACAAGTATGGTGACGAAGAGGGTGATGGACAATGCGGCTCCGTAACCCCACCGGGTTCCGGTACCGAAGCCGACCCGGTATATGATCGTCGCGATCGATTCCGTGGCATAGCCCGGACCGCCGCCGGTCAATGCGTAAATTTGGTTGAACAATTGCAAATCGCCGATCAGGGTCAACGTCACGCTGATCGTAAACGCGGGGGCGATAAGCGGAAACGTGATATGGAAAAATCTCCGAAAGCCGAATGCCCCTTCCAGATCTCCACATTCGTAAAGTTCTTTGGGAATGCCCTGCAGCCCGGCGATAAAGATAACCATGGAATAGCCCAAACATTGCCAGGTTGTGATGAGTACGATCATCCATCTGGCCAAAGGAGGTTCGCTGAGCCAGCCTGCTTGGAGGAAATCCAAATGCAGATATCCGAGCAGGTTATTGACGATTCCGATATTCGGCTCCAGGATGAAACCCCAAACATAGCCGATGAGAAGCGAACTGAAAATATAAGGCATGAAAATCATCGTCCGCATGAAGTTGACGCCGCGGAATTTTTTTACCAGAAGCAAGGCGGCAAGCAGGCCGATAAGGTTTTGCAGGACAGTGATCCCTACCGTGTACAATGCCGTATTCCGAAAGGATGCAAGAATCATCTTGTCATGAAACATTTCCTTGTAATTCGCGAATCCGATATACTTGCTGTTTATGCCATCCCAATCCGTCAGCGAATAATAAGTGGAGCTGAGCGTAGGCAGCAAAAAAAAGACCAAATAGAACGCGAGGGCGGGAATCAGGAAAAGAAGCCACTTGAGTTCGAGTTTTATTTTATTGCGGGACAGGTTGTTCACTCGCCATCTCCTCCTCTCTCTCTGTAAGACATGAAACCGGCACGGGTCAGCATGCCGGTTCCATGACGTTTTTCTATCCGTTTATTTATTCAGCACTTTCGCGTTCTCGGCATCGTATTTCGCGATGAAATCGTCGATCGTAATGCCTTTGGCGAGCAGATTTTGCATTTCTTTGTCGATCAGGAAAGCGGTACCCGAAGGCTTGTAATATCCGCCGGCATTCCAGAAGTCCGGCTGCACTTGGCCTGCGGCCATGGCGCCCTGCACTTCCGTAACGAACGGAGAATCCACTTTCACCTTCGTATTCGTCGGAATTCCGTTCAGGTCTGCAATGATTCGCGTTTGGTTCTCGGTGCTCAAGTAGTAATTCAACACTTGTTTGGATGCTTCGACGTTTTTGCTTTCCGCATTCACGATAAACCCGGAGTCGGCGATCGTCGGAACCGTCGTTTTCTCTCCCGGCGCGTTAAGCGGGAGCGCGAAGAAACCGATTTGCGCGCTCGGATCGGCGTCCTGCACCGATTTGTACTGCCAGGTTCCGTTGATCAGCATCGCGGCTTTGCCGGTTCCGACCAACTGGCTCGCAACGTTGATGTCGGTACCGAGGAAACCTTTCTGGAAATATCCTTTGTCCGCCCAATCCTGCTGGACGTTCAGTACTTTGGTAAGGTCTTCCTTGATGTCGGCGTATTTCAACGAACCGTCAGCCAGCTTTTCCCGGATCGTCATGTCCTTGGCGTTGACGTATTGGCCGAAGGCGATGAACGGAATGATTTGCGTCGCCCAGGCATCCTTGAACCCGCCTGCAATCGGTGTAATGCCCGCCGCTTTCAGCTTCTCGCAGGCCGCGATGAATTCATCGTAATTGGTAGGAAGCGCGATGCCGTTATCGCTGAATACTTTCTTGTTATAGATAACCCCGAGAACGTTCGTGGAAACGGGTACGTAGAACAGCTTGTTTGCTATGTTTTTCTTGCGCGCTTCAATCACTGTCGGCAGGAAATCCGCAACTGAAGTCAAATCGGAGAGATCGGCGAATTTGTTCGGGTCGATGGTTACCTTCTCCGAGCCCGAAAACAGATTATCGTCCAGCCCATGCACTTGAACCAAATCGGGCACGTCGTTCGATGCGAATTTCGTTTTGAACGTCGTCGCATATTGGTCGGTCGGAATATTCTGCATGTCGATCGTAACATTGAACTTGTCTTTAACATCCTTGATAAAGGCGTCGGTCGATTTCGTGCGGTCCGAATAATCCCACGTCATGTACTTCAACGTCACAGCCTCGGCTGGAGCCGAAGATTCGGGGCTTGCGGTATTCGTCGAACTCGCCGAAGACGCCGGAGCGGAGCTTTCCGTTCCTGAATTATTGCTGCCGCCGCAACCCGCAAGCAGCGATGCCGTGAGCGTGAGCGCAAGAGCCAGCGTTCCCCACTTTTTCTTATGGTGCATATGTGATGCCCTCCTTTTTTTGTAAATCGCTTACATGAGTACTTTTTTATTATAGAAGGGCCGTACACGGGTTACAGTCCACGCGTTTTACGATTTACGGTATATTTTTTTTACTCCGGTTTCGATGCTCGGTCGGGGTACAATCGTAAAACTCTTTAAATTTTTTCAGAAAATACTTCTCATTTGCGTAGCCGATCATCTCGGAGATATCGCTCATCTTCAACTGGGGATCTTGCAGGAGTTTGGCGGCGGCGTCCATTCTGAGCTTGGTCACGTATTCGTTGAAGGGGATTCCGATTTCGTTCTTGAACATTCTCGACAAATAGGCCGGATTCAGAAACCAACGGTCCGCGATCCCGCTAAGCGAGATCTCTTCGCGATAATGTTCTTGAAGGAAACTCACGATGTCCCCGATCTGTTTGCGGGTACCGGTTTTTTTGTTCTCCGCCAGGAAGTCGATCGAACTGGAGACCATGACTCCAAGTCGGCTTTTCAATGTTTCCGCGCTCGGCAAGCCGCTCATGAGATTGTCCACAACGCTGGTCTCCTGGAGCAGAGTCTCCAGATTCATTCCATACCGGTTCAAGGCCTTGTTCATACCGATGACAAGTCCCAATACCGATTCGCGAATGCTTTGCGGATGTACCGTCCGGCTGGAACCGATGTCCCGGAATAGATCTTCGATCGCTTGCAAGGCTTGCGTTTTATACGCATTTTCCACATAATATATCAGCTCTTTCTCTTTATCCCCCGGATACATCATGTAATCGTTGCGGGATGAAATTTCGTCGATATGGATGATGGAATCGTCGTCCACGCCCATAAACCCGGCGTTGCGCACCGCCTCGGATGCCTGGCCATAAGAACGGGAGGCATCGCGCAGTGAAGTGAATTCCCTGCCGACGCCGATCCGGAATTTAAACGGGGTCGCTTGTTCGGCCGTGTCGATAATTTGGCGGCAGCCGGAATAGATCATATCCATGCCCGCCTGATCATCCAGCGTGGTAAGCTCCAGAATCGCGATTAGTTCGTTCGGGTTTCCGTAATTGCGGAACAGAATGGCGTTCATGCGGTCTTGGACGAGCTCGCCGATGATGTTGGCCAGCACGAAGCCGGTCAGTTCTTTGTCCTTCCGATAAGATCGCTCTGCAATGGCGTCGAAATTCTCCGCTGCCACGACCAAGACGGCCATCCTAGCCCAGTCGTTCGGCAGGCCGTATCTCGCCATGCCGCTGCGGATTTCCTTATCGCCGGGCAAAGCTCCGAGTACGAGATTCATGAGGAATTTCTCTTTGGAGAGTACCGCACTCTCATGGACCTTCCTGTTAAGAAGCGCCGCTTGCCGTTTGTCGTCCAGGTCACGGGACAGCTTGGCCGCCGCGCGTTCCAGCGTATCCGCCAACGGCCCGCTTTCGATCGGCTTCAGAATATAATCGAAAGCATGAAGCGACAACGCCTTCTTGGCATATTCGAATTCGGAATACCCGCTGATGACGATCACGAGGACCTGAGGGTATCGATCGTTTAACCATTCCATAAGCTTCATGCCGTCCATGACGGGCATCCGAATATCCGTAATGACGATATCCGGCTTCCATTGTTCCACAAGCTCCATGGCGACTGCGCCATTCTTGGCTTCTCCCACGACGGATATCCCGATTCCTTCCCAATCGGCTTGCTTGCGAAGGCTTTTCCTCGTCCATTCCTCGTCGTCCGCGATTATCGCCTTAAACATTCGGCATCCCGCCTTGCGTATAATTTGCCGGTATTTCTACCACGACGCGCATCCATTCGTTTTGCACACTGTCTAGTTTAAGTCCGAATTCCGGGCCGTACATCAACCTAAGCCGGTTTTGAATGTTTCTCAAGCCGACGCGGTTATTCTTGCCATCGGAAAATCCCGTTTCCTCATTTGCATTCTCGTTCATGTCGCGTACGAGCTTGTCCAGCTCCGCAGGATTCATTCCGAGCCCGTTGTCGATAATCTCAATCCTCAATACCCCATCCGCCAGTCCAGCGATAATGCGGATTTTTCCGTTGTCGCCCTTCGGCTCTATTCCGTGAACGAACGCGTTTTCCACGATCGGCTGCAAGATGAGCTTGATGATCGTGCAGTCGTAAACCTCGTCTTCCACAAAAAGCTCATAATCGAAGTATTCGCGGAACCGAATCTTTTGAATGTCCAGATAACTCATCACGTTTTCCAGCTCCTCCCGGACCATTACCGTGCTCTGGTTCATGTTGATGCTGTACCGCAGCATTTTGGCCAGCGAGTTCGATACTTTGGAAATGTCGGGAACCTCGTTCACGATGGCCATTCCGTTGATGATCTGCAGCGTATTGTACATGAAATGGGGGTTCATTTGCGTCTGCAGGTATTTAAACTCCGCGTTTTGCCGGGCCAGCTTTTCTTCGTACTTTTCGTGAATCAGCGTCTTGATCGTACCGATCATCCGGTTAAAGCTCAGAACAAGCAACCCAAGCTCATCCTGCGAACGGGTTTGCAGCTGGAAGTCGAAGTTGCCTTGACGGACTTGCCCGATACCGAATTTGAGTGCCCGAACCGGTTTGAAAATGAACATCGAGAAGGCATAGGTAACTAGAATGGTGAACAATAAAGCGATAAGGGCGAGAATCAAATCGAACAGCAGCAGCCGATTGCCTTCTCTTTGAATTTCCGAATAGGGCGTAAAGGTCATCGATTTCCACCCCGTGACTTCGATCGTTCGATGGGCGACCCAATATCTCGTTCCGCGAACGACGGCTAGGAACTTCCCTTCCTGCTCGCTATTCACCTTGTCCAGCATATCCTGCCCGAAGTCGGCAAGCTGAAAGGAACCGTGATCGGTGTAGGCGATCCGGCCCGCGTCGTCTAGCAGAACGATACCGGTAGATTCCGCGATATCCGCTTTATTAACGATGTTTTTAATGGAATCTATGGAAAAGTCCATCAAGATTACCCCGTAAGCTTGATCCCCGCTCGTATCAAACCGCTTGAGCAGACGGGAAAACGATATGACTTGTTTATCGTACCGTAGCTGAAAGGGCTGATGCGGTCCGGAAATGATCGTACTCCCATTGGCCTTCACGGTTTTCTGATACCAGCTTTCGGAGGTCGGATCATAGGAAAGTTTGTTGGTGCCGTAAATGGTATAGGAGAATTGCTTGCTTGGGGAAACGTAAAGGTAGAGCGAGTTGAAGTCCTGGCGCAGGTTCATTAATCGCTGAAAAAACGCATTCGTCGCCTGCAGTCCTCGGTACTCGTCTGCAATGCTGCTATACGTTTTCGTCGACAATACATCCTTCAGGCTGGTGCCGCTGCCGCTGCCGTAGGCGTCCACGTCCGCGTAAATGGACATGATGATTCGGTCCACGCTATCCAGATATTCCTCAAAACCCGCGTTGAAGCCGTTCACCAACCTATCGGCATTATCAATCGCTTGCCGTTCATAAGTTTTGCGCGAATAAGAGTACGAAGCAAAACTCGACACGATCAGCACGAACAGCACGATGAGTATGATACCGTAAAACAGCTTATTAAAGAGGCTGAGCTCGAAAACATAACGATAAATCCTATTAAAGGTATTTTTGATCATGGCTGCACCTTCTTATGACATCTTTCATGATGCCATTATGACGACTCCCATGGTTGAAGACAATACTTTATCTTTGGAAAGAAGGAATGTACTCTTCTCATCTGAAAGAGCAATGTGCTGATCGATAACGGCTAGGGGTCATCCCGGATAAACGTTTAAAGGTATGGCAAAAGTGAGAAATATCATGAAAACCCACGCTCGCCGCGACTTCCGTGATCGGCAGCTCCGTACCTTGCAAGTAATCCTTGGCCTTATTAATTCGATAAGTGACCAGGAATTCAGTAATGGACACTCCCGTATTCTGCTTAAAAATCCTGAACAAGCTGGAACGTGACAAATGGAACCGTCCACACAAATTGTCCGTGCTAAGAGGCTCGCGGTGATTCTCCATGATATAGCCGAGAATGTCCTCTACCAGTCGCTTCTGTTCATAAGTACCCGCCTGACCTTCACCCGATTCGGATTGATAACGCCCTAGTTGGGCAAATAACTGTAGGAGCAGGCTTTTGACAATCAAAGGATAGCAAGGCTGTTTACTCTTAATTTCCCACTCCAGTCGAGCAAGCGTTTCCTGCAAACTCAATAGCTGTCGAGCGTTTAATTGAGAATGTATCGAATCTCTGTCCGGCTGCGGAAGCCATTGACTGATGGTCTGATAGGTTGTCTTATCGTCCGCATACAAGTTTTCTAAATAATCTCTTTGGACCGCTAGGACATAGCGATGAAAGGGCACACTCCTATTCGGTCTCGATAGATGCAACGCCATCGGCTTGACAACCGTGAACGTGCCCGTTCCCAAAGCATGTATCCGATCACCGGCAATGAAATTGCCGTTTCCCTGTACGCACAAATAAAGCTCAAATCCGCTATGGGAGTGAAAAGCAGGCTGGTATAAACTCGTTGTCCGATACGAGCAATGAACCGGGAATTCCGACAGTATCGCATTCGTCGATTCATCCACTACGGATTCGGGCAAGTCAGAACCCTGCTCAATGTACCTTCTAGCTAGCCGCTCAATCTCCACAGTTTGTTCCCCATTTCCGTTTTAATATTAAAGACAATATCCCAAGCGGCTAAGACGATAGACCAAGCATCACTTCAATCCGCATTGTATATTGATTTTATACCTAAATACTTTCCATGGAGGAATGAATAAAATGCCGAATACGATTTCATACGATTCTTTAAATCAGACTGCGGACCGTGTTTATCGTTATATGCTGTTAGATCATTCGGGTAATTGGGGAATGGACATCCATCATTGGGACTGGGTTCCCGGCGTTGGTGTCATTTCGATACTGACTTATTATGAAAATACCCGAAAAACGGAGTTGATGGAAGATCTGATCAACTGGGCGCGCAAAAACATGCATAAATCGGAACAAGCGAGAGTCATTAATTCCATGGCTCCTTTTGCAATTTTTCCGGCGCTCTATGAGCATACACAGGATCCTCTCTTCTTGGAGAGAGCCGAGGGCATAGGACAATGGATGCTAACGGAAGCCCCCCGCACTCGAGAAGGAGCGTTCGAGCATACCGTCACTGAAAATGTGAGTTTTCCGGAGCAGGTATGGGCCGACACCGTCTTTATGGCCGTGCTGTTCTTAGCGCGTCTTGCTCGCTTGACCGGCGAAATGTCCTACGCGATCGAAGCCGTCAATCAGTTGGAAATCCATTTGAGTTTGCTGGATGATAAAGAAACCGGCGTATTGTTCCACGGATGGAACTCAATCGCTCGGGATCATATGTCCGCCGCTCGCTGGACTCGCGCGAATGCTTGGATCGCCGTTGGAACTCCAATGATCGTGCAGGAGTTGGAGGGGCTCGCAACCATATCGGAGCAAGCATTGGAACGTTACCGCGCATTGATGCATGGGCTGATCCGCTTTCAACAGGCTGACGGTCTATGGGCTACCGTCATGGATCAGCCGGATTTCTATTCGGAAACCTCGGGCAGCGCCGGCATTGCCTGCGGCATCCTAAAAGCCGTACGTCAAGGCTTATTGGACCCCTCTTGCCAAGATGCGGCCTATCGGGCATTGAAAGCAATTGTCCCCAAAGTGCTTCCAAGCGGAGAAGTTACCGGCGTTTCCGGCGGCACGCCGGTGATGCCTTCAATCGAAGCCTATAATGAAATTCCTTGCTATCCTACCCTATATGGGCAAGGGCTTGTACTGATGCTGCTCTCCGAGCTGAATGATAAATAAAAACATGGTTATCAAATTGGTGTTCGGGCTACTGCAGCGGTAAAAAGTACTGCTACAGCACATTTTCGCGGTGTTCAGGCTACTGCAGCGTAAAAAGTACTGCTACAGCACATTTTCGCGGTGTTCAGGCTACTGCAGCGGTAAAAACTGCTACAGCACACTTTCGCGGTGTTTGGGCTACTGCAGCGGTAAAAAGTACTGCTACAGCACATTTTCGTGGTGTTCGGATTATTGCAGCGGTAAAAAGTACTGCTACAGCACATTTTCGCGGTGTTCGGATTTTTGGTCGACTTAAGTACCAAAACAACATCTATTGAGTATCTGTTAAGAGAGCCTCAGCGCTAACGTCGACTGAGGCTCTCCTTTTTGTACTCTGCCGTTCTTTAAACTGGATGCTTATCATTCGGCTTTAAGGGAACGGATACCCTTCGCGATGAACCATTCGCACTGACTTCCGTAACCCGTGCTGTCACAAGATCTGCTTCTTCTGCGACCGTTATTTGCGGAAGCTTCTCAACTGCCTCGCCTATAGCTAACGAGAATAGAAACGCGGCTTTGTTTAGCGCATGAAAGTCTATTGTTTTTCGCTGACCCGCGTAAATAACCAAGTCTAAGCCATAAATTTTTCCCAGCTTGGTAACTTCCCAGTCCCAACCCCTTCGCAGATCTCCGCTGTCTTCAGCCGATACCTCTTCGAAAGCAGCATATAAGCTATCGAACCGCAAAGGCAATCCGTTAATGACGACTTCAGCCTTCGTTCCTTCCGTTTCAACGCTCACTCGGTCCAGAGAGCCTCCGAATTCCATGCGGAACCGGAAATCCGTTGCCTCAATACTGCCTTGGATACGATCCAAATTCGGGTGGGTATTCCCGCCGTTCGTGATAAAACGTACTCCGAGAAGAAGATGTCCATGTTCCGCAGCAACGCTGAGCACCGCCGAACAATAGTCATATCCATCATGCAAGCACCGCATCTGCAGATAGGCAGCCTGCCCTTTATTCTCAAAATAGGCAACCAGCCCCCGCGTTTGATTCCACATGATTTCATCTTTGAACATCCCGATCGTATACTGCGGCGTCATGTACGTTTCCGCCCACTTCACAAATCCGGTCTCCGCGTTACGATAGTAAGGTTGTTCAAGCATCCGTGTATCCGTACGTATGAACAGCTCCAAGTAGGCATCCGGACATCGGCTGCCGCTTCCGTACCATTCGGCATCATATTCGAGCTCATCATCGGAGAAGAAAATCAGCTTGTTATCTGTAGCCAATTGCAGGAAGGATTTAATCTTGTTGGTTAGCAGCGTACTATAACTGCGACTATGAGGACCTGCCCACTGCTGGGAAATAGGATGATAATGCTCTGCTACCATGCGCCAAACAATTTCGAGCAGTCCAGACACAATTTCCTTAGCCCTAGGGGTAACGGAATGAGTGTAAGTTTTGGACAACTCCACAATGGCAATTACCGAATAATGAGGGCTGTTGAATTCCTGAAAGGTTCCCAAGCCTTCCGTGTAGCGCTTAAGCTTCTCCAGTCTTTGCAGAGCATACTCCATATAGTCCTGCCGATCATATAGCTCTCCGGCGATCAATGTTACAAAGGCCCCCATAATAGCGATATTCGTGTAATGAGGCCCCACATCGCGTTTAATAATAGCATCGCAGGCACAGCTTACCCCTTGACGAATCTGAACTCTTAGCTCTTCAGGAAGCCGATGACCGTGAAGCAAATCCGCAAGCACAAGCTCTTTCCCGCAGAAGTCGGCCCAGTTCCAGTCGGGAGGAGCCATCTGAGTAAGCGGCTCCTCATAGAACCACGGCCATATACCGTAGGTATCTCGCTTTGGGTCACGGTCCTGTAAAGTAAGGAGACTTTTAATGACAGCGCATGCCCTTTGCACATACTCTGGAGCTTCCGTATTCAACAAGCCTAAGGCGTACAGCAACGATTGATGTGTCGGATGTACAAGAGGGTGATTCTCCGCGGTTAACGTCGTATGATATCCGGGACTGTGAAATGGCCTAAGCAGCATGTTAACCTGTGGATCGTAATCGTTTTCCTGGGAAACGATTTTTTTCAATAATAGCTCTCTGTGATCGATCGATTTCGTATTTAAGCTCATGTCTTGAGTCCTCCGCTTCTATTCTCATTGCTTGACCTTTACTCTCATGACGGCACTTTCCGTTATGCCCGAAGCATTCACGAGCTCGGCGCGATATTCGTATTCGCCAGGAGTTCGGCCCGTTATCTGGGTATTAGCCGATTGAGCGTTAGGAGTGGCGGCTATCAACGGTTTTGTTTCGATAAGCTGACCGTTCTCGTAAAGACGGTACTCTGTTGCGTTCGTCCCCCACCACATGTTCATTGTTACCGTGAATGTGCCGTCATTGTCCCGATTGTCGTTAGAGAGCACAGGCTTGCCGGGGTTCGCATCCGTCACGTTAACGGTAATCGGATCGCAGACGGTCGTTCCTTTGTCGTTAATGAGTTCGCAAGTGTAAACGTAATTTCCGTTAGTCCTGCCCGTCACCTGAAAAGCATTCGTCTGAGGATTCGGCGACGCGCTCTCCAACGCTTGCGAATGGATCAACACACCGTTCTCGTAGAGCTTGTAGAACCTTCCGTTCTCGCCCCGCCGCATGTTCATCGTGATCGTGTAATCTCCGTCCCTGAGTCCGGGGATAAGATCGTTATCGTGGGACAGGATCGGTTTACCCGGCACACCGGAGGCAGGCTCGAATAGGGTTAGAGTCCCGACGTCTTCGCTGCCGCGTAAGAATACGTTGTCGTTCTGTGAATATGCGGCTCTCACTTCCATCGAACCGGCCACCGCGCCTTCGCTGACCGGATAGGCGAGAGATGCCACGCCGGTCGCATCTGTCACGGCGTCGCCCGCGGGCGTACCATTCACTTGGAAGGAAACCGATTGCCCCGCAACCGAGTTTCCATCACGATCCTTAAGCGCAGCCTGCAACGTTGCTTCCCCTCCGATCGGTGCTTCCGTATCGGATACTTCGAGCGTTGTACCGTAATAAACTTGAAATTGAACGGTCTTTGTTGCCGCATTTCCCGCATAATCCTCAGCCGTCGCGATCAGCGTGTGAGTTCCGCTTAGCGTAACCGGGGTATTATCCGTCCATTCCACTCCATCGATCGACGCGAACCTTCGCTTCAATCCGCTTTCCAAGTCCTCCGCAGATACAATAGGAGTCACTTGATCGGTATAGCTCTCTCCGTCTTGTACCCCCGATATCGTGATCGCGGGTGCCGTCCGGTCAGCATTCCCTAGCAAGATCGGCTTGAACAAAGAGGACTGTTTGCTTGAACCAATACCGCTGCCCCACTCTACATAACCTCTGCGGCCATTGCCGTCATTCTCGTTGACAAGGATGGACAGACTGAGGATACCGTCAATAGGAACGATCGGCGCCAATTCGCCCCAGGGGAGAGCCACTTGGTAGATCGTATCTTTCGCCGTTTCATTTCTTGTTACTTGCAGATTAGGATTCGTTATTGAACCGACCACGACTCCCTGGGGTGCCATCCACCTATAGAGCTCGGGGCCTTGCGGGGTTAAGGCCATTCCATACTCATACCACTGCAGATTCTCGCCAGGCATACCCGCGGATACGGCGAACTGAATACTGTCTCCTCCCCATATCGCGTCACCCTGATTCGGCTGAGAGAACACATCGTCATGAACGCGAGCATACAAGTACAGATTATTATCGTCATAAGTTGACCAAAGCTTGCCGCTGAAATCTTCCGGACCGTTGTAAGCAACAATTCTCGAATTCACGTCTGCTATAAGATCGATGCCCGCCAAACCCTGCAGATCTGCTTCATGCACCAACGTTCGGAACGGAAGAGAAACCATTGACGCGAAGGGTACGATCTTAACGGTTCCATCGTCCATCGGCATCGCTCCATCTTCGAGGTAAAGCTTAAACTGATAGGGCAGCAGCGTCCCTTCCGGAAACCCGGACAACGGAAAATCGACGATATGCATGGAATTGCCGGGTATAGTCACATTGTAAATTTCCGAACCGGAAGAAAGTCCGATGCTCCAGTCGATCTGCGTTAAACGGCGTTCCGTCGGCCTTTCGTTGGCTATCTTTACTTCCATAACGTCCGCGCCGTTCTTCACCACATGCTTTGACGATACCTGTTCGGCCTGCCGGACCTCGACCGTTTCGGACAAACCGGCAATCGTTGCGCCTGCGGCTAACACCTCGGCCGTCGCTATCCAGTGCCCGACCCTATCTTTGCCCGGGAATTGCACCGGATAATCGCCGGGAGCGCTCACAGAAATTTCCTGGGACGCGCCTTGAAAATGAAGCTTAGCGGTAAGCTCGCCCAACGATCCAAGATCGTTTACCCGAAGCGTAAGGATTACGGGATCACCGGTATAAGCGGGAGTGCTTTGCAGGGAAAACGGGCTGGATTGAACGACGCCGCTAATGTCGCCTCGAATAAACAAAGGCTCGCCGGTCAATGTCATGTACACTTTCCCTTGAACCGGTGTATAGGTTTTCTTCCGCCCCATCATATCCGTCACGGTGAGAGGAGCCTGCGTATTCAAGGTTACGTCTTTTTTAGTCAACGACCACAGGACGTTAATCTTTTCGTTATTTTTATCGTAGGTAGATTGATAAATGCCATCTGTCACAGTTTGACTCACAGGATTCGCACCCGTCAGCTGTCTCGTAAGCGTAGCTAGCGCAACATAAGCAGGTTTGGGCGTATAGGCCCCCAACGCATCGCCTGTGTTATGGATGACCCCGAAATTATGCTCATTGTAAAGCTTATCCGTTCCGGTATTCATCAGATTGTACCAGAATATTTTCTCGACACCCGCCGATATGCTCAGCACATAGGAACGGATCAAATAAGCGGCCTGCGTATTTTCATCCACGCCCGTTGGGTTCAAATGGGTTGGCCACCCAATCTCCGAAAACCAGAGGGGGATGGTCTCGCCGTTATTGTGACCGCGAACGAACTGATTGAGCGCGTCGATCTCGCCTAGCAGCCCTTCCGGTGATTGCGGATAGCGGTACGGATGAACGGAAAGCGTATCCATATAATCCAGGCCGCCTAGCGCGAATACGTCTTCCAGCCACTCTAACGGAATGCCTGCCGTAGCTCCGCCAACGACATTAAGATCCGGTCGAACCGATTTGGAAGCCTCATAACCTTTCTTCAGCAAATTGAAGTAGACGTCTGCCCTCGAAGCCGCAGGACCATTTCCTCCGAAGAAAGGAAGGTTGAACTCATTCCATATTTCCCCGGATTTCAACTGGCTGCCGAATTTCCCCAGCATCGCCTTCACATAGTTCGCGTAAGCGGTATGCGCTTCTTCCGTATAAGGCGTTTGGCCGCCGTCGTAATGTTTATTGCTGAACGCAAAGACGAGAAACGGATCGATGCCGAATTCCTGAAACGATTGCATAGGAAGGGTAATTTTCGGGTGGAAAGAGTACTGGCCTTTATTGATCTCTACTTCTGACCAATAGAAGGATTCACGTACATTTTTGGTACCCGCGTATTTGAGAAGCGGAATCATTTCCTTGTTCCAATTGATTCCATAATGCGTCTGAATACCGAAAGGAGAATCCGTCACCGCCGATAGGTCAAACACGGGAAGCGTGGCAAACGTCGTTTCCACGGCTTTGACCAAAGTCCCCGCAAGAGAAGCTTCGACTCTTAACCGGTAATATCCGTCTTCAGGCACCGGTACATCAAGCCGCAGCTTACCTCCCGATACAGGAGCGCTTCCGGATGATACCGGCTCTCCCCATGCATTGCTGGCACTCCACTGAATCGTGTCACCCGTAGTCAGGATGTCAAGGGCACCCGATTGGCTTCCTGCGAAGACGTTGCCGACTTGAACTTGAGCGATGGCCAGATCGGAGGCTTCCACTTTTGCCCGAATATCATCTAACCAGATAGAGCCTGCAGTTTTGCCCGTTTTCATCGATGCTTTGGTCAGCTTAAAGTGCATTTTCTTTAACGGACCATGCCAAACCCCATCGTTACTCCCGCCCCACTTCGTATAGTTAACCCCCGATGTAAAGGAGCTGACCGTAACCTTCTGCCATTCTATTGTCGGATCCAGCACGATCGTCTGTTGATGGTTCTGGTTGGAGTTGTCTACCAATATTAGATCGAATTTAGCCATATCCGCGGTTTTCACCCAAAAGGAGAGCTCCACGGCATTCGTAGGCAGAATACGCTTGAATAAGTACTTCTCCAGGGAAACGAAGCTATTCGTATAGGTCGAACTGCTGCTGAAATTAAGCTGCAGCTTTCCGGAGGAGCTGCCAGACTGAGAGGTCGAAGAATCCCGGCTGAATTCGCCATTTCCAAGCGCTCCGCCGTTTCCGATCAAGAAGTCCCAAGCCTCATCAGCGCTTTCAAAATCGCCAATGGTCAACTCCGGAGTACTTGTATTTGCATAAGCTTTGAACTCGGGCATGCTTGGCAGGGCTGGAGCTATGAATAGCGATAAAATAAAGGTAAGAAGTATTATTTTCGCAAGCCCTTTCTTATCTAATTTGATCATATAAATTCAACTCCTTTTTTTTAAGAAGTCAATTAGCAAAAGGACCGATTCTATTGCAGCATCACAATTAGAATGGGTCCTCTGGCTGATGATCAATACTATTTAATTACTGCTTATTGAAAGAATTCCTTATTTTTCTCATACCATTCCTGCGCCAGCTTCTCTACATTCTCGCCGCCAAGACGTTTCCATTCCTTGCGGATCTGCTCCATTCCCGCTTCAGGAGTTAGCGCATTGCCGCCAGTCACTACCTTGACTTCAATTTGTGTCGCAATAGGAGCGAATGTAGCAATCAGTTGACTCACTTCCGGCAGGTCCGGACTAAACGGGATATCCCTGCGGTATTCATTCTTGAGCGCGACTTCCAAGGCTAATGCCTTTGATTCTGCGATTTCTTGGGAAAGAGGATCCTGAGCTGCCATGATCTTAAGCCATTCCGGTTTCACAATCAACTGACTCAGAATAGGGTATTCCGAAGCATACGCTACTTCCGCCCGGAACTTATCCTGATCGAGCCTTTGAGGAACTTCACCGTTCACAAGCTTGTAATGGACATTCTCCTCACCATACCTTAGAGGCATCCAGCCATCCTCCAACATCCAGTCAAGGAATTTGAAAGCTGATTCGATTTGTTCCTCTTTCATCTCACTATTGAACGCGACCAGAATGTTGGCCGGCAATTCTTGATACAAGCCATTCTTTCCATATTTGCTCGATACTGGCTCCAGTGGAGCCAACTTAGCGTCAGGTACATTCTTCTTAAGATCTGTGTTCTCGTTATCCATTCTCCAGTTAGCAAAATACATTCCTGCCTTACCGGTCGTCCATAACTGACGCGCACGCTCGAAGTTGCTGTCGGTAATATACTCTTTGTCAATCAATCCTTGGTCGAATAATGATTTCTGAAAGGCCAGTGAATCGGTGAGGCGATCTAAGGTTCTGCCGTACTTCATTTGGCCGTCTTCCAAGTACCACTGATTCGGATGGGTGAAGAAGAAGGAGCGCATAATTTGATCAGCGTTACCATTAAATACAATCGGTACCGTATCGTTTTTATTATTGCCATCCGGATCTTCATCCTTGAATTTCTTGGCCACCTCAATTAATTCTTCAATGGTTGTAGGTGCCTTCAGCTGCAGCTTATCCAGCCAATCCTGCCGAATCCATATCCCTTGACCCGCAATTGAATCAATCGCCCTCTTGCTTGTAACAGCATAGATCTTCCCGTTGATCGTCATAGCGGGCTTCAAGTCAGGGTTTTCCTCCAGATATTTCTTAAAGGTCGTGCTGTACTTCTCGATGTATTCATCAATAGGCTGAATGGCGCCCTGATTAGCCAATTGAGCGATATAAGTCCGGTCGTATTCCCAGATGAGATCAGGAGCACTTCCAGAAGCGATCAACGTGCTTAATTTTTGCTGAGCTTGACCGCGATCGACAGGAATCCAATTGACCTTAACCGGTGAATTTTCATTGATCCACTTCGTCCAGCGGTTATCCTCATAGCTTCCTTCCTCCGTAGCCACTAGACCTCGGTCAAAAGCCGAAACGCTGATTTCTTTCTTCGGTCCTTCAGGTGCAGCAGCAGAAGCTGATGTAGTTGGAGCGTTAGTTGAACTTGCTCCTGGCGATACCGACGAACTCGCAGGCGCCCCCTTGGAATTACAAGCTGCCAATATCAGCATCATCAGTGATAAGCTTACCGCTAGAACCGGTTTCCATGTACGTTTCAACATTCTCAATTCCTCATCCCCTTATTGAATAGTTATATCTATATCAAGGACATATAGTCCAATGATATCACCCTTTTACGGATCCGATTAAGACCCCTTTGACAAAATGCTTCTGCAAGAATGGATATACGATCAGGATAGGGGTTACTGCAATCACGATCGCCGCGGCTTTGATCCCTTCCGGTGTTAGCATCACCTGATCCAATCCTTCGCTCCCAGCGTTGTTCAATAGACTTTGATTCACTTGGAGGATCATCTGATAGAGCTTAAGCGTTAGAGTCTGCTTGGTCGAATCCGTAATATATAGCAGAACGCTGAAATAGGAATTCCACCAGCCGACTGCATAAAACAAAGAGAGCGCAGCCATAATCGGTTTACATAGAGGTAAAATAATTTGACCTAAAATTCTCCAGTCCCCAGCACCGTCTATCGCCGCCGATTCCTCAATTTCCTCGGGCAAGCCTTCCAAGAATGTTTTCATGACGAACATATTGTAGGTACTGATCAATGCCGGCAGCCACAATGACCAATAGGAATCCATAAGTCCCAGTGATTTAACGAGTATGAAATTCGGGATGACCCCCGTGATGAACAGCATCGTAAAAATGATGAACATGAGCAGCACATTACGTCCCATAAGTCTCCGTCTAGAAAGGGGATAGGCTGCTAATGTCGTTAATGTTATATTCAGCAGCGTACCTACAAGGGTTACCACAATCGTGTTCCACATCGCGACAAAAAGCTGACCGTCATCGAATAGCCGGAGATAGCCTTCTGCGTTGAATTCAACTGGCCATAAAGACACTTCACCCGCCGTTATCGCCCTGCTGCTGCTGAAGGAAGACACGATGACATACCAGAACGGATATAAAGCAAGCAGTGAAAGGAAACCGAGGAAGGTGTAATTAGCAGTCGTCCCCAAGCGGGACCAGACAGACTTGCTGCTTTTTGGGATGATCATCGGTTACCATAGCCCCCTTTCTCCGAACGTTCGGGTTAACCTATTTACACCTATTACCAGGATCAAGCCGACCACCGATTGGAACAGGCCCAATGCCGTCGTATAGCTATAATTCATATTTTGCAAACCGACCCTGTACACGTACGTACTTATAACATCAGCTACATCCAGTACGGACTGATTCTGCAGGACCAATGTATGCTCAAGTCCGACATCCATCATTTGACCCATGCGCAGAACCAGAAGAATCGCAACGGTACTGCGAATACCCGGAAGCGTAATATGCCAGATTTGGCGCAGCTTGTTCGCTCCGTCGATCTTGGCCGCTTCGTAAAGCTGAGGATCGATTGAAGCCATTGCAGCTAAATAAAGAATCGTACCCCAGCCCGCTTCCCGCCAAATGCCCGACAGCGTATAGGCAACAGGCCACCATGCCGAGCTAGCCATAAAGTAAATGGGTTCGATGCCGAATACATGCTCAAGCACCGCATTAACGATACCCGTACTTGGCGAAAGGATCGCGATGAAGATACCGCCCAATACAACCCAAGATATAAAATAGGGCAAATACAGCAGGTTTTGTACGGTCCGCTTGTACCATTCTTTGCGAACCTCGTTAAGTAAAAGAGCCAGTATTATCGGTACGGGAAAACCGAAGACAAGACTGTATACGTTCAACACTAAGGTATTTCGAAGTACCCGCCAGAAATCAAGACTCCCGAACAGACTTTGGAAATGTTTAAATCCTACCCATTTGCTTCCGAATATCCCATCCCCTAAACGATAATCTTTGAACGCAATAATCTCGCCTATCATCGGAGTGTATTTAAATAAGAGATAAAATACGATAACAGGAAGCAGCATCAGGTACAAATTTCGATCCCGCTTTAATCGATTTCGGAAAGTGGGACGCCGCGGGTTCGTTCTCGTTCTAACCGAATTCGAATGGGCCAGTGCCGTTTCGAATCCAGGTCGTCTATCCTTCATTTGGTTCACCCTTTCGTTGAGATGAAAGCCCTAGTCCGTATGGGCAATTTGATCGTACTGCGGGAAATAGCAAGTGGATATAGACACGTTCTGAACAACATGACTATTCTTGCAAAATGCACGGTCACCATTCTTATGCAGAGTTCACTTTCTTGTGCTGTCAGCCTAATATCCTTACAGTGGTGCGGGTCTTTAGTCTTGCGTCTATGCAAAATAAAAAGACATGCCCGGGATTATCCTCCAAATTGAAGAGAATTCCAGCACATGCCGCGTGTTAATAATTACATTAAATCCCATATTTAAATCGTATTCTCAATCTGTGACTTACCCGCCCACTCCCGATACTCCAATGGGGTCATCCTTGTATACTTCTTAAAGGTTCGCAGGAAGCTGCGGGTATTTACATAACCGACCGCTTCGGCAATCTCGTTCACTTTCATAACCCTGCCCGATAACAGCTTCTGGGAAGCGTTAATCCGAATTCCGATTAAATAATCAATAAAGTTGCTCTCGGTGTATTCCTTAAACTGCTTACTGATATAGGTCGGGCTCAAGTGAAATTCATGTGCAAGCTTATCCAATGACAGATCGCTTTCCTGGAAGTGTTCCCCGATATAAATTAGCATACGTTCAATGGTAACGTTACCGCCCCTTTGACTTCGCTTTTCGTTGATTTTGGCTGCCAACTCTTCCAGAAAGGAGAAAACGATCCTCTCCGTCTTCTTCAAGCTTTCACTGCGGTTGATCAGCTCATAAATGCCGTCCAGCCGGCTCATGGATTCCTTCAGGTCGATCCCTATGGAACCGACCGACTGCACCGATTTCATGATGAGATCGAAGGAAAGCTGACGGATCAGTTCAGGCGGCAGATTGCTGTCTATCGCGTCACGGAACGTTTCCTTAACATACTCCTTCATTTTAGCGGAATCGGTCTGTTTGAGCGCATCCGCAATTCGGTCCGCCATACGAATCAGTCGATAATAATCCTGACTGTCGAGGGGCTGCAGGTCTGCAATGGAGATGACCGAATGCTGACCGAATACCATCTTGTAATGAAGCGCCTTCCGCGATTCGTCGTACGATATGGGAATATCCTTCATCTCGCTGCAACCGCGGCCCACTCCGACGGTCACTACAAGATCGAATTGCTTCTTCATCACGTCGAGTACCAGCTCTAGAATCGCTAGCGCACGCAAGTGATTCTGCTCCGCATCCCCTTCCGCAAAGCTGAAGATGACTGCCGCACGGCCCTCTCCCAAGTCAATGGCAACCCCTGCGTTCTCTAAATTAATCAGTTCCTCCGCCACATTGCAGAACACATAGGTGTACAGCGTTTCGTCCTGAGCTCTTAAGTCTACGCCCTCTTTGCTTACCTCCGCCGTGCATACAAGATAACGATCCGGAAATAAATGAACGCCCACAAATTCAAGATGATGGCGTACAGCCTGATAATCCGTTCGATAACCGACAAGCATATCCATCATGATTCTCCACTTCAATGCCGGCTTCGAATCCCGCACGTGCTGCTGAAGATGTTCCCGATCCAGCACTAACTGGTCGAATACCTTCTCCAGATAGGTAAGTCCGGCATTCGTACGTTCCTTCGTCTGGCCTTGTTTATAGGTACCCGACATTTTGCCGACCAATCGATCAAGCGGTTTAAAAGTCCAACGGTTTACGTAAAACAGCACGATCAAGGCAAGCAGAATCATACCGACAGCGAGAGCAATCAGGAGATTGCGCGTAACCTTAATCGGCTCATAGATTTGCGACTCCGGCAGGATGCTGATTAATTTCCAACCCGTATAATCGGAATCGCGGTAAAATATCGATTGACGGACACCGTTAAGCTCACCCGTAAAGGACCCGCTTCCTTTTTTGGAAAGAACGCTTTTGATATGAGGAAGTTCCTTTAGATTGCGATAGATTTGAGTCTTGTCATCGTGAGTCACTACGTTTCCATCGCTGTCGATAATAAACATATGGCCGACTTTACTGTCTTCGTAGACGGCTTCGACCATATCGTAGAGTACCTTTTCATTGATATTGACGGCTACCATTCCCTTGCGATATCCCGGACGGCTGATCATCGGATAAGATCGCACCAAAGTGATCACGTCCTGGTTCCCGTTGCCGTCCCATACCTGATGGGTAGTTAACCACTTGAAATACTGGGTCATATCCAAATAATCGTCCAGCCAGTTATCGACCAACGGGGCATCCTTCATATAGGCTTTATCCGTCAGAATATGACCGCTTACAGATGAGTAGACGAAAATGGACGAGAACCGGGAATTGGCATTGATAAAATTTTTCAGTTTCGTGTTTAATGCGTAAAAATTGCCGTATTTCTGCGCATCATCCAAATAGCTGTCGTGCATAAAATAAACGAATTCGAGCTCATCCATAAGCGTAAGCAGATCCTTCTCCGTCTGACGAAAAGCGACCTCGATCTTCTGATCGACTTGTTTCAATAAAGCAACGTTCGTATCATTCAGATCACTCTCTAGCTTGCCAACCGTTCCCGTATAAGATAGCCCGAAGGTTAGCGTGATGATAACTAAGAAAACGGCCCCATAGATCAACATAACTTTATTCGATAGGCTGGACTTCATAATGAAATACCTCCGAACGAGCTTTCTTTCGGGGAAGACCCCGCCATTTTCATAAATAAGCCTTCATTCGTTCAAACAGGTCGACGCCCGGACGATAAGACTGCCGGAAAGACGAATAGAATCGGGCTTCATGCCGTTCATTCGGTCAAGCAGCATATTCATCGCTGTCTCTCCCGCTACCTTGCGGGGATAGTGGATGACCGTTAGCGGCGGTGACAGCTGCGAAGACATCAGAATGTTCTCGCAGCCAGCGACGGCGATATCTTGAGGTACCCGAACGCCTCGTTCGCGGCATGCGGCCAAACAGCCGGCGGCCATCAGATCGTTAGCGCATATGAGAGCCGTGAAATCTACAGCCGTCCCGCCCGCGCCGCCAAGCAATCCGCGTAGCACCGCTTGCGCCTGTTCGAATCGGCCCGAGCCGTCAAGCACTCCGGATGCGGATAAATCCAAATCTTCCAACTGCATTGCTTCGCGAAAAGCTTTATATCGAACCGCGTAGTGAAGGTTCAGCCCCTCCGCCGTCATAAAGGCGATTCGCTCATGCCCTTGCTGCCGCAGGTGGGAGACAAGGCTTCGCATCGCGGGCAGCCATTCAATATCCACGTAAGGAATGTTCTCACTCTCGCCTCCATCCCCAGCCGCAGGCTGCATCGCCGATACGATTGGCACTTCGAGAGAACTGAAATATTCAAGAGTCTCCCGGCTAAACGACTGGCCCAGCAGCAGCACTCCGTCCACCCGGCCCATCAATAAGCTCCGAAGCTCCTCTTCCCGATCCGGCTCGTACGTCTGCACGAATACGAAGTACCCATGCAGCTTTGCAGTCGCTTCGATTTGGAGCAGCAGCCCCGCCTCGAACGGATTGCCGATATAATGAATTAGCACAGCGATTTGCTGCGATTTCTTAGTCTTCAGGCTGCGCGCTGTCTGATTCGGCCGATACCCAAGCTCTCGAATGGCGTCCTGCACCTTGCGCCGGGTTTCTTCCTTCACCACTTTGCGGTTATTGATCACATACGAGACGACGGCTACAGAAACGCCGGCCCGATCCGCCACTTCTTGTCTAGTTGCCATGGAAATCAGCTGCCTCCGCCCTGCGGCATTTGCTTCAATGGTACCATAGAATCGTCCGGCACATAATAGTTAAATGGATTGTCGCTGATGATGCCGAGCAACTGCTTGCGGACCGGACTCGCGTCCTTCAGCAGTCGTTCCGAAGGCGTCTTGTAATCGATTGGGCGCATCCAAATCGGGCTGTACCCGAGAAACAGCTGGCGGCGGGTTTGGTCGGAATGGTTCGGCGCGCCGGCATGCCACAAATTCTGCGGGAAAATAAATACGTCTCCCGGCTCGCCGCAAATCTGGATTTCATCCGGCAGCCTTTCTCTTACATTTTCCGAATCGGGCCGGTAAGCACGGTTATGCGAGCGCGGGATGATCTTCGTATTGCCGCGGTCCGGCTCTGACATATCGCTCAGGATATAGCAGGCTTTAATATAGTACGTCGAAGTTAGCCCGTCGATTGCCGGAAACTGGGGATGCGGCCCGTCCTGATGCCAGTTTATGAAGCTGCTCGTTGCCGTCCGTACATCCTCCGGATTCGGCTTCCGGACAGTCAGATGAGAGATATGCAGCTGGATGTTATACCCTAGCAATCGAATAATAAGCGGCAGCACCGAGGGCTCGTCGATCAAAGAGGCGATTTCGTCATGACGCTCTACGCTATTATAAATATTGTATGAAAGCGATTCCGGCTCTTCAGCCAATATCCCATCGATAACGGCATTTAACCGTGTGACCTTGTCTGCGGTCAATACACCCTTAAGCAACAGGTAGCCCTCATCATAAAACCGTTTGGTTAATTCCGGAATGCTAGATTCATTATCAGTCAATGTATATCCCTCCTGATTCGCATGTTTTTACTCGAGTAAATTTACTCGAGTAAATAATTTCAAGATTACTATAGTTGACTCGTGTTTGTCCTGTCAAGCCTGAGTTATTTCAATTGGAAAAAGCAACGCGTGAGCCTTCTTTTCGCTCACGCGTTGCTTTATTATGGTGCTTTTATGCGACAATCAAATTTGATACGTATTTACGAGCATCGGCGGTTAATAACACCAGCTCGGCTTCATCCGCATCCGACTGCTGTTTCCGGAATCGGACTACCATACCGTCCAGCGTTTCTTTGATGCCGATGATTGTGAATCCGGCAATCAGATAAGCATCGACCGCTTGCTTCTCTTCGTAGAATTCCTCATACGCCGACATCAATAAGCGCCTCCGATCGGCAGCTTCTTGACCGGCGGTTTATCCGCTTGGCCGAACCGCCCGCGGTGTAAGTATTGACCATGGCCGGGTTTGCCGACGAAAACCCGGTCGCGGATGACAAATTCGCCGCGGCTCAGAACCGATATGGGCTCGCCGGTTACCTGCATGCCTTCGAATGCGTTATAATCCACTTTCATATGATGTGTTGCGGCGGATATCGTTCGCTCGACCGCCGGATCGAATATAACGATATCGGCATCGCTGCCGATCGCGATTGTCCCTTTACGCGGAAACAATCCGAACAATTTAGCGCTTGCCGTCGAGATAATGTCGACGAACTTGTTGAGGGAAAGCTTTCCCTTGTGAACGCCTTCCGAATAGAGGATGCTGAAGCGGTCTTCGATCATCGGTCCGCCGTTCGGAATTTTGGAGAAATCCGATATCCCCAAATCCTTCTGCCCCTTGAAGTCAAAGGAACACTGGTCCGATCCGACCGTCTGAAGCTGTCCATTACGTAATGAGTCCCATAAAACGTCCTGATTCCACTTTTCCCTTAGGGGCGGCGACCACACGTATTTGGCCCCCTCGAAGTCCGGCTTTTCGAGATACGATTGGTCGAGCATTAAATATTGCGGGCAAGTTTCGCCGAATACCCGCAGTCCTTTGTTGCGGGCCTCCGCGATTTTCCAGACCGCATCGGCGCAGGTCACATGAACGACATACAGCTGGGAATCGGCCAACTCCGTTAAATCGGCGGCTCTGCCCGTTGCCTCGCCTTCCAATATCGGCGGTCTTGTCAAAGCATGGTATATCGGCTCAGTATGGCCGTCCTCCAACGCTTTACGGACCAAATAATCGATGACATCCCCATTCTCCGCATGGACCATGACAAGCGCTCCTTGCTCTTTAGCCATCAGCAGCGTTTTGAACAGGGTGCCGTCGTCCGCTTGAAGAACGTTCTTATAGGCCATGAATACCTTAAGCGAGGTTATGCCTTCCTCTTCAATGATTTGAGGCAGTTCATGGAGCACCTCGTCCGTCACTTCCGACACCATCAGATGGAAGCCGTAATCGATTGCAGCAAGGCTCGCGGATTTGGCATGCCAAGCCGCCACCGCCTGAGTGAGAGGAGCGCCTTTGGATGTTAGACAGAAATCAATTACGGTTGTCGTACCGCCGAAAGCGGCGGCTATCGTGCCGGATTCGAAATCGTCCTTGGTGACCGTTCCTCCGAAAGGCATATCCAAATGCGTATGGGGATCGATCCCCCCTGGGAAGACGTAACAGCCTGAAGCGTCGACAACTTCCGCGCCTTCGGCATCCAGATCCACGCCGATCATCACGATGATTCCGTCATCAATCAGTATATCGCCGAAGTACGTATCCGCCGCCGTTACGATCGTCCCGTTTTTGATGATTTTCCGCATCGCTTATACCGCCTCCATCTCCGAGGATTGTTCATTCATTCGCGTTAAAGCCGTTTGCCTATCATTCCATGTCATCGGTGCATGAACACCCTGAATTTCAACCATGTCGATTACTCCATCCACAGGACAAACGATTGCGCACAGATTGCAGCCGACGCAATCTTCTTCCCGCACTTTGAGATAGGCTTTCCCCTCAGCGTCCGTTAAGCGTTCGATACACTGATGAGAGGTATCCTCGCAGGCGATATGGCACTTATTGCAGTTAATACAGGTTTCCGTATTGATCCTTGCCACAACTTGGTAGTTGAGGTCCAATTCTCCCCAAGTGGAGTATTTGGGCACCGTCTGTCCGACTAGATCCATGACGGAAGGAATGTTTTTGTCATCTAGATAGTTGTTCAGCCCATCGATCATCTCTTCTACGATACGAAAGCCGTGATGCATCGCAGCCGTGCAGATCTGTACGTTGGTCGCTCCCATCAGCATGAATTCGACCGTGTCCTGCCAAGTGGAAATTCCGCCGATGCCCGATATCGGAACGCCGACCTTAGGGTCCTTCGCACACTCCGCGACCATGCTTAAAGCGATGGGCTTAACGGCAGGCCCGCAATAACCGCCATGAGCCCCCTTGCCTCCGACGTGGGGAATCGTGTTCCAGGAATGGATATCTACTCCCGCAAGGCTGTTGATCGTGTTGATCAGGCTAATCGCATCCGCTCCGCCCATGACGGCATGACGCGCTACGACTGTAATATCCGTAATATTCGGAGTGAGCTTAACGATAACCGGCGTCTGCGCCGCTTCCTTGGCCCACATCGTCTGCTTTTCGACCAGATCGGGCTGCTGCCCGGAAGCCGAACCCATCCCTCGTTCCGCCATGCCGTGCGGGCAGCCGAAATTCAGCTCCAAGCCATCGACGCCGACCGCTTCCACCCGTTTAACAATTTCGTGCCATTTCTCCCGCTTCGGCTCTACCATGAGCGATACGACGAGCGCGTGCTTCGGAAACCTTTTCTTCGTTTCGTAGATTTCCTTCAGGTTTACTTCAAGCGGACGATCCGTAATGAGTTCGATGTTATTAAATCCTGCGACCCGTTGTCCGTTAAAATGAACGGCTGCGAACCGGGACGACGTGTTAATGATCGGCTCGCCAAGCGTCTTCCATACCGCACCGCCCCAACCCGCTTCGAATGCCCGTTGCACCTGGTACCCCGTATTCGTCGGGGGTGCGGATGCCAGCCAGAAGGGATTCGGGGATTCGATTCCCGCAAGATTGATACGCAAATCTGCCATAAGCATAACCTCCCAGTCTCCGATTTAGATTGCTGCCGTTTTCTGCCTCTCCGCAAAATGCTTGCTGATCGCATACGCCGTCTGCTTGCCCTGCTCGGCGGCCGAGACGACCATCGCCTCTCCTTGGCCTGCGCCGAATACGATATCTCCGGCCGCATAGATTCGAGGGTTGGAGGTTCTTCGAGTAACTTCATCAATAAGGACGACTCCCCGGTCGTGCTCTAATCCCAGCATCTCAATGAGACCCTGATGACGCTTCTGTCCAATCGCCAAGATAACGGCATCTACCGGATACAGAAACTCGGAGCCTTCCACGGGTTCCGGTATTCTCCTTCCGTCTTTGCCAGTCAAATCGGACAGCTCCATTCGCACGCATTCCAGATGCGTAACCCGTCCTGAGCTGTCGCCAATCACGCGCTTGGGCGCAGTTAGCCAACTGAACTCTACGCCCTCTTGCTTGGCAAACTCGTATTCGAAATCATAAGCCGTCATCTCTTCCTTCGTTCGCCGATAGATCATCTTGACGTTGCTAGCGCCCAATCTTACGGAACAGGTAGCGGCATCGATCGCCGTATTTCCAGCCCCGATTACGGCGACTTGGGCGCCTTGTATAGCAAATGGAGGCACGTCTGTTTTCGTCCCTTCGACGTACTCAATCGCATCGTATACTCCTTCAAGCTCCTCGCCGTCGATGCCGAGGCTGGGCACGCTGCTCATTCCCGCGGCCAGTACAACCGCATCATACTCTTCAATAAGCTGTGCCGCTGAAATATCAACCCCGACTCGGATGCCCGTACGGATTTCTACGCCAAGCTTCTCGACTTGCCGAACCTCCCAAAGGGATACGGGCTGCGGAAGCCGAAAGGAGACAATGCCGTAAGTGTCGAGACCGCCCGCCATAGATTTGGCTTCGAAGATGACGACGGAAAACCCTTCTCTGGCTAACTCCCTCGCTGCCGAAAGCCCTGCCGGACCTCCGCCGATAACCGCAACTTTCCGGTCATTAGAAGGGCCCGCCTTAAACAACGTTTGCCCGCTTTCCATCGCCCAATCCGTCGCATAGCGCTGCAGCAGGCCAATCTTGATCGGCTCGGATTCGTCGTTTAACACGCAGGCCCCTTCGCAGAGCTCCTCTGTCGGACAAACTCGAGCGCAGCTTGCCCCAACGGGATTCGCATCCATAATAGCGGTGGCGGATCCTTTTAGATTATCCGTAGCGATTCGCTTGATGAAGGATGGAATATTAATGCTTGTCGGGCAGGCCTTAATACAAGGCGCATCGTAGCAATACAGACAGCGGTTCGACTCTTCCATAGCCGCTTTGCGGGTTAACCCCGGCACGTTTTCCGCAAAATTGTTTGCAAAAGCTTCCGGCGACAGCCGTGTTAACCGCTTAAGATGATTCATCTCACTCATCCCTCCCGCTTATTGGCAATCCTTATCCGCACATTCGCAATGCCGTTTGATACAGCAGCTCTGTACCTGCCGCTATATCTTCTTTGCTCGCAAACTCTTTCGGATTATGGCTGATCCCTTCCTTGCAACGGACGAAGATCATGCCATAGTCGCAATAGTAAGACATGGCGAGAGAATCATGGAACGGACCGCTCATGAGCTCAGGCGCCGCAAGCTCCATCTCGCCCGCCGCCTCGCGAATCGTATCAAGAATTCGCGAAGCGCAGTAGCGAGGCTCGCTATTCGTATCTTCACGAATTTCTACGCGCAGCCCATGCTCTAGTGCGACTTCATCAATGAGGGTTCGCAGCTGCCCTTCCAACTTGTCTCTGCGAGACAGATCGATATCCCGCAAGTCTATCGTGAATTGAACATGCTCCGGAATGATATTGCGAGAGTCGGGAAATACCCGCATGGAGCCGACCGTACCTACTGTCGGCGCTCCCGGTTCGCTTGTCGCCAGCGCCTGAAGACCCACCACAATTTTCGAGGCTCCTACCAACGCGTCTTTACGCAGCCCCATCGGGACTGATCCCGCATGACCGGCAAAGCCGTATAGATCTACCGTCCACCACAAGGGACCGGAAATTCCGGTTACGATGCCGACCGCACTGCCAAGCGACTCCAGCACGGGCCCCTGCTCGATATGAAGCTCCAGGAAAGCGCCAACCTGCCCCGGCACATAACGGGACTCTTCAAATCGCTCCGGATCTCCACCGAATGCAAGCAGAGCTTCTCTGCGCGTCACGCCGTTCTTATCGGTCCTCTCGAGCTCTCCCTCTTCCAGCCGGCCAAGTATTCCCCTTACGCCGAACAGACCTTTATTGAAGCGGCAGCCTTCTTCATCGCAGAACGCCGCGACTTCAATAGGAACGGCGGGAACAATTTGCTGCTCCATGAACTTCTGGACGACCTCAATAGCACCAATGACACCCACAATCCCATCAAATCTCCCCGCATATGGCTGGGTATCAATATGAGAGCCTAGCATTACCGCGGGCGCTTCCGGATTTGTTCCGGCCAATCTGCCGATCAGATTACCGAAGCCATCGAGCCGGACCGTCATCCCCGCCTCTTCCATCCAACCTCTCACCACTTCGACCGCTTCGCGATCCTCCGGCGAGAGGGCCAAACGGCAAACGCCCGTATCGCTTATCCGACCGATTTGGGCAAGCCGTTCAATTCGCTGTTGGACTCTATTCGCATCAATCGTATAATTACGCATATAACTCCCTCCAACAACCTTTTTATAAATCTATGTTACTAAATCTAACATGTAAACGGAATATTCTGAAAAATCATTGTGCAAATGGTTAAAAATACGATAGCATTCTAGTATATCCGCCGAATCGAATCGTCGGTTTTACGAAAGCGGGGACCCCCATTTGGATACAGAGCTTATTCTTACGGTTCGCGAAGCGTTAAACCGACCGCTGTTCCAGAACGCGCAGCTGGTTGCGGGCGAGAAGGGATTAAACCGCCAAATACGCTGGGTGCACATTCTTGAGATCACCCATTTCGAGAAGCTGATCCATGGCCAGGAGATGATTCTGACGACGGGGCTTGGCTTTAATCTGGATGCCGTATCCTCCGTTACGTTCATGGAAAAGCTGATTCGGCAGAACGCCTCCTGCTTGTGCATCGAGATCGGTCCATACTTCGAGCAAGTGTCCGATGAATTAATCGAACTCGCCAATCAAGCCGGCTTTCCGCTCATTTTATTTCCGCACACCGTTCGTTATGTCGATATCACGCAGGATTTGCATTCCTTAATCATTAATCGCCATCACAAGATGCTTCAAGAGCTCGAAAGCATCTCCCGGGAATTCTATCGCTTGACGCTGCATGCCCAAGGAACATCCAACGTATTGAAGCTGCTGCACAAAAGCACGCAAAACCAGATCGTTTACCGCCCGCTTCAGGGCAACCCGCTTTTCTTCCCGTCTATGCCTTCGGATCGACAGGAGGCTATGCTGCAATTTCTCGATTCGCGCGGAGAAGAGCTTTCCGGTAACAATCCGAATTCCTCTCCCGATCTCCACGAATATGGAGACTGCACGCTGGTGTCGAAACCGGTTGGCGCTTTGGAGCAAACCTGGGCTTATTTAATCATGTCATGTCCGCGGAAGCCGCAAGAATACGAGTATTTGCTTATGGAATCCGCCTCTTTGTCCATCGCGCAGGAGCTGCTGCGAACCCGTTATATGGAGGAACGCAAGCTGTTCTCGGAAAATTTGTGGGTTGATGAGCTAATCAGCGGACGACTGGAGGAAGAGCAGCAGATCAAAGCGCTGATCGGTCCGGATTTCAAAGGACTCAATGAGCTGAACTACCGCGTCTGCCTCATTGAAATCGAAAATTTATACGAGATGAACGCCACTCCCTCAGAGAACGAACGGGAATCGATCCGACTGCATTTGTCGCTGATTTTGCGTGCCGCATTCGAGAAATATGGTTTTCGGCCGCTCATTACCCTGAAGAACAATCGACTGGCCGTCATTGCGCTAGACCTGAAATCGAAGGTGCCCGCCAAGATAAGGCTGCAGCAAGCGCTTGAATCGCTTCAGGGTATAGGATCCGACGTGCGGTTGAAAGATTTGAAGCTGTTAATCGGAGTGGGAAGATCCCACTTGCAACTGAAGAACGCTTATGCGGGTTATCAGGAAGCCGTACAAGCGCTGTCGCTCTATCCTTGCTTCGACAAATCGGTTCTGTTCTACGAAGAGCTCGGCGTATTTCAGCTTCTGCTTAGCTTAAATGACGGTAAGACGCTGCAAACCTTCATCCGCCATTATCTAGGCCCGTTGATTGATCACGATCTGTCCAAAGGAAGCGAGCTGCTGCTTACGCTCAAAGTGTATCTCGATCATGACGGCTCTAAGCAGATCGCGGCGCAGAAGCTGTTCATCGTACGGCAGTCCCTTTATTACCGTCTGGAAAAGATGGAGGAGCTGCTGGGCGAAGACTTCATGTCGGCGGAAAATCGAATATCCATCCAAGTCGCCTTGCGGGCTTACCAATTGCTCAATCCCGAGAAGCTCGGCGATTCGCAGAAGAGAGCCGCCCCCTAATCTGCGCCTTCTAGCCGTGTAGAACAGAATAAACATCCGTATAGGCATATCCTTGCTCTTCGGAAACCGCTCGATAAGTGACCCGGCCGCCTGCGACATTAATGCCTCTCGCCAAGGACGGATTGTCCAAAGCCGCTTGCCGGTAGCCCTTGTTGGCGATTTGCAAGCCGTAGGCAGCCGTAACGTTGTTTAACGCGATTGTCGACGTACGCGCGACGGCGCCCGGCATGTTCGCTACCGCGTAATGGATAACTCCGTGCTTCTCATAGGTCGGCTCATCATGGGTCGTAATCCGGTCGATCGTCTCGATCGAGCCTCCCTGGTCGATGGCGACATCGACGATGACCGACCCAGGACGCATGGCCTTCACCATCTCTTCCGATACTAACCGAGGGGCGCGCGCGCCAGGCACCAATACGGCTCCAATAAGCAAATCCGCCTTGCCTACCGCTTCCTTTATCGTTGCCTCGTTAGACACAACGGTTTTGAGCCGCCCGTTAAACCCGTCATCCAGCTGCCGTAAGCGCTCAAGGTTGATATCCAGCAAAGTGACGTCCGCCCCGAGACCGACCGCCATCTTAGCCGCATTCACTCCGACGATCCCGCCGCCGATAATGGTAACTTTCGCCGGCTCTACCCCCGGAACTCCGCCTAGCAGAATACCCTTGCCGCCGCTTGCGCTTTCCAGGAAACGGGCGCCCAGCTGGATGGACATCCTTCCAGCAACCTCGCTCATTGGAGTCAAGAGAGGCAAGCTCCCGTTGTCCAATTGGATGGTTTCATAGGCGATCGCCGTGACGCCGCACTCTACCAATGCACGGGTCAGCTCAGGCAGAGGTGCCAGATGCAGAAAGGTGTAGAGAATCAATCCCGAGCGGAAATATCCGTATTCCTCCGGCAGCGGCTCTTTGACCTTAACGACAAGGTCCGTCGACCACGCCTCTCCAGCCGCCGACACGATACTTGCCCCCGCGTCCCGATACTCGGCATCATCAAAGCCGCTCCCTTTGCCAGCACCAGACTCCACCCGAACCTCATGTCCCGCAAGAATGCAGCTTTTTACCGCAGCAGGCGTCATCGCGACGCGGCGCTCGTTATTTTTGATTTCGTGCGGAACTCCTATGATCATACCGGCATCCCTTCCCTGATCTCGTTCATCACAGCCGTGAAGGTAGAGAGAATAAACTGCAAGTCTTCATCCGTGGAGGACAGAGGGGGAGAGAAGATTAAGACGTTATTGAACCCCGCTACCGTATCGCCGTTCTTGCCAATGATCAAACCGAGCGCTTTACATTGCCCTATGATTTTTTTAACCACCTCCACGGACGCAGGCTCCTTCGTCGTTTTGTTCGCTACCAGCTCTATCCCGAGCAGAAAACCGAAGCTGCGAATGTCCCCGACAAGCGGATGATCCAGCAGCTGCTTCATTCCTTCTTCAAGGCGCTGGCCTAGTATCCGCGAACGCTCTACAAGTCCATCCTGCTCCATGATTTCCAGGTTTTTCAGAGCGAGCGCGCAAGCCGACGGATTGCCTCCGAACGTGTTCACATGGCGGAAAAATCCGTATTCCTCTTCATCCTTGAATCTGTCATAGATCTCCTTGCGAACCGCCGTAGCGGACAAGGGGAGGTATCCGCTGGTCAAGCCCTTGGCCATTGTGACGATATCCGGCTTCAGCTTGAAATTCTGATGACCGAATTTATAACCCGAGCGGCCAAATCCGCAGATGACCTCGTCAATAATCAGAAGCACGCCGTGTTTGTTACAAATCTCCTGAACCCGATCGAGGTAAACTTGATGGGGAACGATGATGCCTCCCCCCGTAATGACAGGCTCCATAATGACTCCGGCAACGGACTCCACCCCTTCCCAGACGATAGTATCCTCAATGACCTGTGCGCAATGCAGATTAAACTGCTCCACTGACTGGCCGGCTGGCCGTCGGTAGCTGTCTGGCGGACAAACATGCAGGAATCCCGCGCTCATGGGTTCATACTTATATTTTCTCTGCGATTGCCCCGTTGCGGACAGCGCCCCCATTGAGCTTCCGTGATAAGCCCGGTACCTTGAGATGAATTTATAGCGGGTGCTCTCGCCGATTTGCTGCTGGTACTGCCTAGCCATCTTGAAAGCCGCTTCATTCGCCTCCGAGCCGCTGTTGGAGAAGAAGATGACATACTCCCCTTCCAGCCATTCGTTCAATTTCTCCGCCAGCCGGATGGCAGGCACATGGCTTTGCGTCAAAGGATAATACGCCAAAGCCATCATCTGCTCGTAAGCCGCTTCAGCCAGCTCCTTCCTTCCATAACCGACATTTACGCAATACAAACCCGACATGGCATCCAAGTAGCGATCCCCGTTTGAATCCACAATCCAGGAGCCTTCCCCTCCCGTCACGATCAACGGCTTGCTGCTCGCATTGTAGGACATCATATTGTGCCATACGAATTGTCGGTCTTTTGCTAACAGTTCTTCCGTATCTAGATTTCTCTCGAGCATGCGATCAACTCCTTATCCGTCGCTTAACCGTTAATAACGGGCTGTAACCATCTTCTTGCGGGTATAGAATTCAACTCCGTCACGCCCATTGGCGTGCAAATCCCCATAGAACGACTTCTTGTAACCCGAAAAAGGGAAAAAGGCCATAGGCGCAGGCACTCCGAGGTTCACCCCCAGCATTCCCGCATCCATCTCCTCGCGAAATTCACGAATCGCCTTCGCGCTGTCCGTATAAATGCAGGCCCCGTTAGCAAACTCCGATTGGTTGGAGATCGAAATGGCTTCCGCCAGATCCTTCGCCCTAACAATCGACAGTACCGGAGCAAATATTTCATCCTGCCATATTTTCATTCCCGGGCGGACCCGGTCGAAGACTGTCGGCCCGATGAAGAATCCATCGCCGCCCGTTTCCGGATCCTTCCTGCCGTCTCTCGCAAGAAAAGCACCCTCTTGTTGTCCGCATTCGATATAACCCAAAGCCCGTTCTTTATTTGTTTGCCTAATAACCGGTCCCAGAAAGACATTCTTGTCCATGCCGTTGCCAATCTTCATTTCATCCGCCGCTTGGACAAGCCCGCTAACCAACTCATCCGCAATATCCCCCACCGCTACGACAACCGCGCAGGCCATACATCTTTCACCGGCCGATCCGAATGCTGCCGAGATGATGTTTTTAACGGCATTGCCGAGATCCGCATCCGGCGTAACGATCGAAATTTTTGGCTCCGGCAAGCGCTTGTACCCGTTTACCGTTACTCGTTCCCGTCTTGTACACGTATTCCGCTACCGGCTGGGAGCCTACAAAGGAAACCGCCTTAATGCCGCCGCTGTCGAGCATCGCGTTGACAACATCGCGAGCTCCATGAACGACGTTAAGCACCCCGGGCGGGAATCCCGCTTCCTCGAACAGCTCAGCCAGCCGGTTTACCAATAAGGGAGTTCGCTCCGACGGCTTCAGCACAAAGGTATTGCCGCAGGCAATCGCCAGCGGGAACATCCAGCATGGGACCATCATCGGGAAGTTAAACGGGGTAATTCCCCCAATGACGCCGATGGGATAGCGGTACATGCCCGACTCGACTCCGGTGGCGATATCGGGCAGCTGGGTTCCCATCATTAAAGTCGGAGCTCCCGCCGCAAACTCTACGCACTCGATTCCGCGCTGGACTTCCCCATAGGCTTCCTCGTAGCTTTTACCGTTCTCTCGCGTGATGATCCTAGCCAGCTGCTGCCAGTTCTCGATAAGCAGCTGCTGATAACGGAACAAATACCGGGCTCGCCGAGGAACTGCGACTCTTCTCCAATCGGAGTAAGCTCGATTGCCCGCTTCTACGGCACGATCCAGCTGCACTCGATCCGACAAAGCTACTTCGCCTGTCGCGGGATTAAGAACTTCTTCAAATACGGATGCCTCCGATTCGACCCACTCGCCGTAAATATAATTTTTCAACTGCCTAACGCTTGTTGTTGCATCCATTTATTCAATCTTCCCCCTCTCGCTATTATCGAAGGTTATAGCCGAGTGAGCTCGTCATAGGTTTCAGGCCGCCGGTCCCGGTAGAACTGCCAACTTTCGCGCACCTCGCGAATAAGCGACTTATTCATTTCTCCAATGATCACTTCATCCCGATCGCGCCCTCCCATAGCGACAAAGCTGCCGCGAGGATCGACCAGATACGACTGACCGTAAAACTCTCCCATATTCCAAGGAGCTTCGAAGCCGACCCGGTTGATTGCCGCCACGTAATACCCGTTGGCCACCGCATGGGCGGGCTGCTCCAGCTTCCACAAGTATTCGGACGTTCCCGATACCGTCGCGGATGGGTTAAACACGATTTCTGCCCCGTTAAGGCCTAGCGCTCTCGCCCCTTCCGGGAAATGGCGGTCATAGCAAATGTATACGCCGACTTTGGCAAAAGCGGTATCAAAAACGGGATACCCGAGATTTCCGGGCTTGAAATAATATTTCTCCCAAAAACCGCAGCCGTTATTTCCAGCCCCTACATGCGGAATATGATGCTTCCGGTATTTACCCAGATAAGCCCCATCGGCATCGATGACCGCAGCGGTATTGTAATAAGAAGCAATACCTTCCCGTTCGTATACCGGCAAAATAATGACGATGCCAAGCTCCTTAGCCAATTCCTGAAAGAGCTTTGTCGTAGGACCGCCCGGCACTTCTTCGGCCGCTGAGTACCATTTCGTCGATTGCTCCGCGCAGAAATAAGGGCCGTAAAATATTTCCTGCAGCGATACGATTTGAGCTCCCCGGCTTTTCGCTTCGCGCACAAGCTTCACATGTTTGGCGATCGCTTGGGATTTGTGGAAGTCAACCGACTCGTCACCGTGAACGCCATGTAGGGTTTGGATAAGTCCAATGGTAACCGTGTCCATGCCTGCAGCCTCCTGTTTGAAGGAAAGGATGGCTTCCTCTTGCGCGAAGCCATCCCCTCCCTTTTCTTCTCTCTTTCTATTTCATGGCCATTTCCACGATTTCATTCGTATAAGCTTGCGTAAGATCCGCTTCTTTTTTAATGACGCCGAATTTGAACGCGATATCGGCGGTTTGTTTGAACATGGCATCGTCGATGTAGCCCATCTTCGCAGCGTCGAAGCCTTCGGGAAGGATCAGCTTAGCCACTTCCTCCATCATCTTCAGCTGATGCTCTTTGGACGTGCTGCCTTCCTCCGTTTGCTTCATCACGCTGTCTACGGCAGCAGCCGGATCGGCAATCGCATCCTTCCAGCCCTTCAAGGAAGCACGTACAAACTTCGCAGCCGTCTCTTTGTTGGCCGCCAGCCACTCTTTGTTCGCGAACAAATTGTCTTCCAGCATGGCGACGCCTTCGGCATTCATGTCAATGACGTTCAGATCCGTGGCCGGAATACCCTGCTCAAGCACGACTTGATATTCGTTGTACGTCATGGCGGAAGCCGCATCGATTTCCCCGGTCAGGAATTGATCCATCGTAAAGCCTTGCTTCGTGAAATTCAGGTCTTTATTCGGGTCGAGCTTATACTTCTCAAATAAAGCTAGAATTTCAAATTCGTTGCCGCCCATCCAGTTGCCGATTTTCTTGCCTTTCATGTCGGCCGGCGCGGCAATTCCTGCAGCTTTCTTAGATACAAGCACCAATCCGCTTCGCTGATAGATTTGCGATATTTCTACTAGCGGCAGCCCTTGCTCCTGATGCGCCAGCAAGCTCGCTACCCAATCGACGCCGATATCCGCCGCTCCGCCCGCAACTTGCTGCTCCGGAACGATATCCGGTCCTCCAGGCAGAATCTCAACATCCAACCCTTCCGCTGCATAATACCCTTTGTCCATCGCGACAAAGTAACCCGCAAACTGCGCTTGCGGCACCCACTTCAGCTGCAGCTTGACCTTAACCGGTTCGACGGAAACCGATTCAGATGGCGATTCGCTTGCCGCCGCGCTTGAAGCCGGTGCAGACGATGATTGGCTGGGCGAAGCCGACGCAGGCTCGTTATTGTTATTGCCTCCGCACGCAGCGAGCACCGTCACGAACAATAATACCAACGCCAACCCTAACGACACACGATAAATCCTGCTTTTAGCCTTCATTGATCTTCTCTCCCTTTGGTTGATTGTAAAGAGGTATTGCACAGTATGGCTACGATCAATGCGGGTTATATGCAATCGGCCTGGCGGTTCTCTAGCTTTCTGTCCGCTTCGGCCGGATGTCGCCGTTGTTCATGTTCTGCGGGATGGGTGCCACTTGATAAACACCTTCTCCAAACCTTCGACGATTAGATAAAAGAGAACGCCGGCAATCGCCGCCACAACGATACAGGACCAACCCAAGGGCATTTTGGCTACTTTAATCGAATTGGAAAGCAAGTAGCCTAAACCTCTGGAGGAGAAGAAAAACTCTCCTACAATAGCCCCAATCATGCTTGCCGTGGTATTGATCTTCAAGGCGGTAAATACATAAGGCAAGCTGCTCGGAATTCTTAAGTATAGGAATGTTTCACGTTTCTTCGCGGCATAGGAGTGCATAAGATCAAGCGACAATGGATCGACCATCCTCATTCCCTTATGCGCATTGATGGCCATTGCCGCCATTGTGGTCGCCATGACGATGGCTGCTCTAGAGCCTATCCCATCGCCGAACCATAGGTTCATGATAGGAGCCAATGCCACGATCGGCACCGCGTTCAAGGATGCGACAAGCAGAAGGCTTCCCGCGCCCCACCTAGGCCAAGCCGTTGCGACAAGAGCAATGAGGAAGCCGGCCGCCGATCCCGCCAACATTCCCCATACCGCTTCCGTAAGCGTATAACGGGTATAGGACAGCAGCAGTTCCCGGTTTTCCTTGATGGCTTCTCCAATTGCCGAAGGAAGCGGCAGCTGGTAGATTTTCAAGTCGAGCAACCGGTGAAACAGCTGTTTCTCCCATGCCAGAAGGAACAATAAACCCGCCAAGAGGGGCAGCACTATTCGGATTACCCATCCGGCTTGTTGCCGCCAGCGTGCTCTTCTTGTTTTTTTAAACTCCGGGGCGGCTAACATCACCGGACTTTCCCCTGCCAAGTTGCGTTCCATCAGCGGTCACCCCCTTTGGGGCGAAATTCCGGCTGCCAAGGTGACGCAAGCCTCTCGATTGCACTCATGAGCAAATAACTGATGATGCCGAGCAGCGCACCTACGAGCACTGTGGACCAAAACATGTACGTGTGGGAAGGACCGTAATATAGATTGCGAAGCATGATGACCCCCACCCCGTGCTGCGCGCCCATCAACTCCACTAGAATGGCTCCCGTTACCGCGAGTGGCGCAGCAATCTTCAGTCCGCTAAATAATCCAGGCAGCGATGCCGGCAAACGCAGCTTCCAGTAGATCGTCCAAGGTTTAGCAGCATACGAGTACATCAGCTCCAATGCGGAAAGCTCTACGCTTCGCAAACCTCTTAGCATGTTAATCGATACGGGAAAAAAGGTAATGTATCCAGCAATCAGAATGCGAGCCGCCTGCTCATCGCGAACGATTCCATACAGGATGGGTGCAAGCCCGAGAATCGGAATCATCTGCGAGGCGACAGCGTAAGGAAAAGCGAGCTGCTCCACCCATCGAGACACGCTCATCACAATCGCTAAAACCGTTCCGGCAGCTGCACCAAGCAGAAAACCCAAACCCGCATTGCCGAAGGTCACACCGCCTTCTCTCGCCAATGTGCTCCCATACTGCGCGAAGGTGCTAAGCACCTCATGTACATAGGGCAGCTTGGATTGAGCTAGCGGAACTTCCCGCACATTTAATAAATACCAGGAGATGGTCTCCCATAGGACAAGCAATCCAAGCCCCCAAACGACTGTCGGCAAAAGCCGGCCCTGCCGAAGGATTCTGTGTCCCTTCATCCGCTACACCCCTTCAAAGCTGCCGCGAATTTGCGCAATGAGCCCGAAAAACTCCGGACTGTTTCTCATTTCCTGGGTGCGCGGCCTCGGGAGCGGTATGTCTACGATGGAGGATAATCTTCCCGGGTGAGGCGAAAGTACGAATACCCTGTCAGATAGGAATATCGACTCCGAAATGCTATGAGTGACGAACACAACGGTATTCTTCACTTGGCTCCAGATCGACAGCAGCTCTTCGTTTAACCGTTCCCTTGTGAATTCATCGAGCGCGGAGAAAGGCTCATCCATAAGCAATATTTCGGGTTCCATCGATAACGCCCGGGCGATCGCGACGCGCTGCTGCATGCCTCCGCTTAACTGCCACGGATACTTGTCGCCGAACCCTTGCAGACCGACTAACTCAAGCAGCTCCGCAGCCTTCTTCTCGCGCTCGGCCTTCTTGACTCCCATCAGCTCCAGAGGCAGCGTAATATTGGCTTCAACCTTCCTCCAGTCGTATAAGACGGGGTTTTGAAATACGATGCCGTACTTCTGGGCCAGCCTCGCTTCTTTGGCTGTCTTGCCCGCCACCTTGATCGAACCGCTCGTAGGTTGAATCAAATCCGCCATTAACCGAAGCAGCGTTGTCTTCCCGCACCCGGAAGGCCCAAGAAGGGAAACGAATTCTCCCTTGGCAATGTCTAGGCTAACATTTTGCAGGGCAACGACTTCGGAAGCATCCGACTGATACCTCATGCCGATTTCCGCCAGTTCGATTTCGGGAACTCTCGTCGCCAGGGTCATCTCCATCCTCCTTAAACGGCTAGCTTATTGGGTAGGTATGATGTTAAATAATATTACATACGAAACTATTCGTTGGGTATTTGCAAATGATTGTCATGTTTTATTACATGTTAATCCTTGAAAAGCTTTGTTGCATTAGACAAAAGGTAAAACAGAACCGTTAAATTCCCGTCATTCTGTCCAACCCCGCACTAAAAGACAGCTCACTTATCAAGAAATATGAAAATATAAGAAAAACGTATACTGCCGTCTTTGTGACAGCAGTACACGTTTTATCTGCGGGAATGTATTGGTTAACGGAGGTTGAGTAAATTTTGATGTATATGTGCTGCTAATTTTTCCGATCTTATTATTTATGGAGATTTAGATGCGTTTATACCTTTAATTCACCGTCAATACAATGATTCGGAACATATGGGGTTAATTAGATGTACAATTGCCGCAAGTTGCTCAATAATAGGTTTTCGGCAGCAATTAGTGGTAGAAAAGCAGCTAGTCTCTCAATAGAGCTACAGCCATCAAGAATAGTACCGGGGATTGGTATAAACTGGTTGATATTTAAGCCTTGCCTGAACTTCCAAATAATTGCATCTTTAAGGCAACCGATTGTTTTACCGCTTCACGCGCAAGCCTCAGATAGTTCCGAGGATCGTACTCTTCCGTATTCCGCGTCAAATAATTTCTAACTATCGAAGAAAAAGCCATTTGATTGTCGGTGTTCACGTTAATTTTTGCCGTCCCGCACGATATTGCTCTGCGAATGTCCTCATCCGGCAACCCGCTTCCGCCATGAAGTACAAGAGGTTTTCCCGTTAACAAATGGATCTCTTTCATCCGGTCAAAGGAGAGTCGAGGCTCGCCGCGATAGGGACCGTGCACGGAACCAAGCGCAGGCGCCAACACATCAACTCCCGTCTCTCTAACCAGACGGAGACAATCCTCAGGCATCGCATACATAGCCTCAGCCTCGTCGACTTCGAGATCGTCCTCCTTTCCCATTATTCTCCCGAGCTCAGCTTCTACGGAAGCCCAGAGAATATGAGCGGCTTCCGTAACCTTGCGCGTTTCTTTAATATTCATCTCTAGGCTATGGTGTGATGCGTCGATCATAACCGAGGTAAATCCCGCATGGAGAGCCTTTAAACAAATTTCATAGGTCGATCCGTGATCAAGATGCAACGCGACAGGTACATTCACCTCGTAATAGGTCATGAGCGTTTTTACCATTCCGGCAATGAAATCCAATCCGCCCATATAGGGGATGTACCCTTCGCTGACACCTAAGATGACAGGGGAGTTTTGCTCTTTCGCAGCCATAAGGATTGCTTGTGTAAACTCCAGATTGTTTAAATTGAATTGACCAACTGCATACCCTTGCTCGGCAGCGTCCGTGAGCATTTGTTTCATGTCAATCAAAGCTGTCATATAGAATCGTTTACCCCTTTCCCGCAGCCCCTACGGACGATCTGATGATAAGCTCCGGAAGCATGATGACTTTCTGCGTCGTGATGGTTGGGTCTTTAATTTTACCCAACAACAGATCAACCACCTGTCTGCCCATATCCTCCATCGGTTGAGCAATCGTTGTGAGCGGCGGATATACAATGGATGCATGAAGCGTATTGTCAAACCCAATAACCGATAGATCGCCGGGAACGGACAGGCCGCGCTCGCGGGCAGCTTGAATGACTAACGTAGCCAGTAAGTCATTGCATGTGAAGATGGCGGTCAGATCGGACCGAGTTTCGAGAAGATCCGCCGCAGCGGCTTTGACGATTTCCGGATTCGGAATCACCTGCACAACCAATCCGGAATCGTAAGAAATACCCGCTTCTTCCAGCGCTGCCCGGTAGCCTCGAACACGTTCGAGACTGCTCACGAAGAGTTCATCTTCCGCTACTACTGCTATGCGTCGATGTCCGGACTCAAGGAGATGTGCCACCGCCATTCTGCCTCCCAGAAAATCGTCAACCCGAACCGCATCAACGGCTAATGTCGGAATGTCTCGCGCGATCAAGGCGACCGGCATCATTTTCAATAGATCCATAATGGTTGCAGCATCAACATCCCCTGTCCCAATAATGACGCCGTCCACTCGTTTTTGTTTAAAGAACCGGATATTTCGTTCCGTCCGTTCTGGTTTGTTATCCGTACTACAGATAATTACGCTAAAACCCATATGATGTGCGCGATCCTCGATATTCCTAGCAATCTCCGCAAAGAACGGATTTGCAAGGTCAGGAATCAACAGGCCCAGCGTAAAGGTTTGTTTGCCAGTTAACGCAGATGCGACCATACTTGGTTCGTATCCGAGTTCATGCATAATGCGAACGACTTTCGCCCGTGTACTTGTACTGATCCGACCGTTACCGTTAATAACCTTGGATACGGTAGCAATGGAAACTTCAGCCCGCTGTGCAATATCGTAAATGGTAGTGTTTGCAGGTACTTCGCCGACTGACGCCACTTTATACCTCTTGAACGATTCTAGCTTCAGCTTCCGTTAAGGAAACAGGACGTTTCTCACGTAATGAAATACCCGCAGCGAAGGCGATAAGTTCAGCCTGATAGCCGTCATTTACGTCAACAGGCACCTTCGAATCGTTCAAGACAGCATCGATAAAACACTGCATCTCCTTGACGTAAGCTTCCTTGTACCGTTCCAAGAAGAAATAAAGCGGAGTTTCCCGGCTGACACCGTCTTTCGTGTATAGCTCCGCAGAGTTAGGCGAATCGTTCTGAATAGCAATGCTGCCAACGGAACCGAATGCCTCGACCCTTTGGTCGTAATAATGTGCCTGGCGGCTATTGACCACGACGCCAAGAACCCCGTTCTTGAATTTTAATGTAATAATCGCCGTATCGATATCTCCGCATTCAGCGAATACCGGATCGACCCTGACAGCACCCTGAACATAAACTTCCTCGACATCACTGCCTGTCAAGAAACGGGCAAGATCGAAATCGTGGATCGCCATATCGGCAAACAATCCGCCCGAGCTTCTAATATAGGCTTCCGGCGGAGCTGCAGGGTCACGGGACGTGATCTTAAGAATATGCAGATCCCCTGCCTTGCCAGCTTTCAGCAGTTCGTTCACGCGGCTCATATTATGATCGAACCTGCGGTTGAAGCCGAGCTGGAATTTGATCCCGGCTTCCTCTACCCATTGCAGCACCTGAGCTGTCTTGCTTAAATCTAAACTGATCGGTTTTTCGCAGAAAATATGTTTGCCGGCGAGCGCAGCTTCTTTAATAATACCGACATGCGTATCGGTAGGCGAACAGATCAGAATGGCATCGATTTCCGGATCGTTCAGTATTTCCTTGTAATCTTGCGTTACTTGTTCAATTCCGTTCTGTGCAGCCCAATCCTTGACTTGGTCTGCGAAAATATCCGAAATCGCACGGATTTCGACATTAGGGAAATTGTTCAAATTTTCCGCGTGAAGCTTACCGATTCTACCTGCTCCAATGATACCTATTCTAACTTTTTGCATATTTAAGTTCCTCTCAGCATGGAATCGTTTTGTGGGTGAGCCGGTTTAATATCGGGCAACTACCATTTTCTTGCGGGTATAGAATTCTACCCCATCCTTGCCGTTTGCGTGAAGATCTCCGTAGAACGACTTCTTGTAGCCCGAGAATGGAAAGAAGGCCATGGGTGCGGGAACCCCTACGTTGATGCCCAGCATACCGGCATGGATGTTGTCCCTGAATTCGCGGACTGCGCTGCCGCGGGTTGTATATAGGCATGCGCCGTTGGCAAATTCGGAACGATTGGTCATTTCGATCGCTTCCTGCAGGCTGTCGACACGGACTACCTGAAGAACAGGAGCGAAAATCTCGTCGTTTACAATTGCCATACCGGGCTTCGCATTGTCAAAAATCGTAGGCCCGATGAAATAACCTGCTCCCGCAGCTGCCGCGGCTGTCCGACCATCCAGCACAAGACTCGCTCCTTCCGCAACACCTTTCTCGATGTACCCAATTGTCCTTGCTTTATGAGACTCGCGAATGACCGGTCCCAGAAAGGTTCCTTTATCCATGCCATTGCCGATGGTCAGCTCGCGTGCCGTTTGTACGAGGCGGGCAACCAACTGATCCGCAGCATCCCCGACCGCCACGACGACGGAAGCGGCCATACATCTCTCTCCTGCAGAACCAAAAGCAGCGTTCGTGATTTCTTTCACGGCAAGGTCCATATCCGCATCCGGCAGCACGATGGAATGGTTCTTCGCTCCGCCAAGCGCTTGTACCCGTTTCCCGTGCGCAGCCGCTGTTTTATAGACATACTCCGCTACAGGTTGAGACCCTACGAAAGAAATCGCCGCGATATCCTCGTGCTCCAGCAATCCATTGACAACATCATGCGCACCGTGAACGATATTCAGTACTCCGTCGGGAAGACCCGCCTCCTTAAAGAGTTCAGCGAGACGATTCGCGAGAATCGGCGTTCTCTCCGATGGTTTAAGGACAAATGTATTGCCGCAGGCAATGGCCAGCGGAAACATCCAGCAAGGAACCATCATCGGGAAGTTGAACGGTGTAATGCCCCCGATTACTCCGATTGGATAACGATAGAATCCCGATTCGATTCCTGTGGCGATATCGGGCAAGACGCTTCCCATCATTAAAGTCGGTGCGCCTGCAGCGAATTCCACGCACTCGATGCCGCGAAGAACTTCGCCGTAGGCTTCTCCGTAACTTTTGCCGTTCTCCTGGGTGACTAGACGTGCCAGCGCATCCCAATTATCGACTAGCAGCTGCTGGTACTTGAATAAGATGCGGGCGCGTTTCGGAACCGGCACTTTGCTCCATTCTTTGAATGCTTCCTTGGCTGATGCAACCGCTCGTGCTACGTCCTCTTTAGCGGAGATCGGCACATTAGCGAGCGCTTCTCCCGTTGCCGGATTAACAACCGTATCTTTCCGGTCCACAGAAGCGTTAACCCATTTTCCGCCGATAAAATTTTGTAGATTTTGTTCACTGATTGCCATGGTCATAATCAATCCTCTCAATATAAGTTTGATATTCTATGATTAATAGCTGATATTACCAAGCCGTTTGGTGATGAAGGTATGAATCTCTTCCGCTGTTGGCATCGCGTCCGAACAATTGTGCTTCGATACGACGATGGAGGCCGATGCGCTCCCAAACTGCTGGCATTGATTGATCGGCCAGCCTTGCATTAAACCGTAGATGAAAGCTCCGGCAAATGAATCTCCCGCTCCGAACGTCTTGATGACGTTTTCCGCAGGAAATACACCCGCTTTAAATGTTTCCCCGCACTTCGTGAAGGCAACGGAACCCTCACCGCCGTGCTTAACGACGACAAGCTTCGCATAATGATTAAACCATCTCTGCGCAGTAGCTTCGTCATCTTTCTGAGCGGGTCCGGTCGTCATCTCCAAAATGTCAAACTCTTCACGGCCTCCAATAATGATGTCGCTTTTCTCGGCCGCTAGATTGCAGTAGACCGAAGCCTCTTCCTTTGACTTCCATGTATAATTGCGGAAATCGATATCGTAGATGACAACGACGCCGTGCTTACGAGCGTAATGAATCGCGAGGAAAACGGCTTCCCGCGATGGGCTTTGTGCAAGTGCAGTTCCCGAGATGAGCAAGGCTTTGCTGCTGCGGATATACTCCTCATCGATATCAGCCGGTTCCAGCTTCAAGTCCGCCGTATTGTCTCGATACATTAGAATACTGCAATCCGTCGGCGATTTGATTTCAGTGAAAGCCAAACCCGTCACGCTTCCGGACATGTCCGTTACGACATGGCTCGTGTCGATGTCATCGCGCTTGAAATAGCCGCGAATGAACCGGCCGAATTGATCATTAGCTACTCTGCCGATAAATCCGGCTTTTAAGCCCAGCCGGGCAATGGCAATGGTAATGTTGGCGGGGGATCCGCCGACATATTTGGTGAAAGTAAGCGTCTCCTCCATCGGCCGGTTGATTTCATTAGCGTTCAGGTCGATACACGCCCGCCCCAATCCGATGAAATCAAACTTGCGGTCATTCGGGAATTCGATTCTAGTCATCTTGTGTACCTCCCTTATTTCAGTCTGTTGATTTCTTCGGCGGCATTAACCATTCATGGTCGGGGTCGTTATGAAATTTCCATACCCGCTGAGGTCCTGCCATGACATTCAGGTAATAAACGTCGTAACCCGGAGGAGCAGATACCGGATGATATCCCTTCGGTACCATAACGGCATCGCCATCCTTGACGATCATGGTTTCGTCCAGCGAGAGATCGTCTGTATATACCCTCTGGACGGCAAATCCCTTGCCAGGATCGACCTTATGGTAATACGTTTCTTCCAGATAGGATTCGTTCGGAAGATCGTCCCGGTCATGCTTGTGCGGAGGATAACTGGACCAGTGACCGCCCGGCGTGAACACTTCCACGACAAGCAAGCTGTCTGCAGACTGAGACTCCGGCAGGATGTTGTGAATCTGCCGTTCGATGTTACCGTACCCGCGCGTCTCGACGCCGACGTCTTCCGGAAAGATCATTCGGGCCTTATGCCCTCCTTTGCCTGGTGCGGTGCATACGGCCAGCTCCAGATCGGTAATCGCCGTCACTTCATAGAAGTCGTTGTTCGGCACATAGACGCTATAAGGCGGAATCTTCTCGAACACGGACATCCTCTTGCCGATCTCTTCTGCACTAAGCTCGGAAGTCACGACATTGGCTCTGCCTGACATTAGGACAAGACACGCTTCCCGGGATCCGGTTTCTTTCTTCAAACTTTGTCCCGCCTTTAGTGCAAAGACTTCGAAGCCTACATATTTCCAGCCTGCCGATTCAGGCGTGATGGTAAGCAAATTCCCATGCTGATCCGCTTGTTTACGGCCGGAAACAATTAAATTGGTCATCGACTCATTCGTCTCCTTTCCCCCTCGGGGTAATCGTTATCCATTAGAAATGGATATTTCCGCAAGAACTCTGTCAATATATTGTTTGGATGATTTCGCATACTCATAGGGATTGGCGATTGATGGATCCTGCTCTGCCTCAATGATCATCCATCCGTCGTATTCTCTATCGTCAAGCGCCTGAAATAGGGGTCCGAAATCAATGCATCCATCTCCTGGAACAGTAAATACGCCAAGTATAACCGCGGCTTGAAAAGGGATCTCGGAATTTCTGACCCTGTCCAGAACAGACTGTCTAACGTCTTTCAAATGAACATAAGCGACTCGGTCTCCATGCTTTTGGATCAACTCAAACGGATCGTAGCCGCCGTAATAAGCATGACCCGTATCATATAGGAGGTGCACCAGGTTGGGATCAGTCGACGCCATCAGCCGATCGATCTCGTCAGGCTTCTCTACAACGGTACCGATATGATAATGGTAGACGAGCTTCATGCCGTTCTCTCGGCATATTGTTCCAGCCTGATGGAGTCCTTCGACCATGTGGTTCCATTCTTCCGTCGTTAATGGAATCACATGATTCACATTTCCCGGTCGACGAGGATCCCCGATAATGGAGCCTCCTAATTCACAAGTGACTACGTGCTCGGAACCCATCCGTTTGAGAAACTCAACATGCTGCCGATACGATTTCAATTCCTCATCGCGTCTCGACGGATCGGAGAATAAAACTCCCTTCCATTGAGAGGTCAACTGAATTCCTTGTTGAGCCAAAGCAGCCTTCAGCACATCCGGATCTTTGGGAAACTTGCGGCAATTCTCCGTGGCACTGAATCCGAGGGAAGAGAAATCCCCTAGCAAATCCTCGAACGTATAGTGGTCACCCAACGTCAGTACATCCTCATTCACCCAATTAATGGGTGAAATTCCAAGCTTCGATTTATCCAGCATACTCGCGAACCTCTCTCTCTTTTGACAACATCGTTAGAATGGCTTTGCGATTTTGATTTTTTGCTCTGCATCATGATACGACGCAGTTACCTTCTCGCTTTCGGAAACTTCAGCCACGCCGACACGCCACCAAGATTCATATCCGTCCGTGTTCGTTCCCGGAAGAACCTTTACTTCGATTAAGACCGATTGCGATTCGTTTTTGGCTGCAGCAAGAGCAGTTTGAAGCTCTGAGATGGTGTGTACTTGAATCGATTTTACGCCCAGCCCTTTGGCAACCGTTGCAAAGTCAATTGGCAAGTAGCTGCCGGTGAGTCGATTCGTTTCAGGCGACCGGTAACGGAATTCGTTCCCGAAGCCGTTGCTGCCATGTCCCCGTTGAAGGTTATGAATACATTGATAGCCGTTATTATCTAGTAGAATGACGTTGATTTTACGACCTTCCTGCAGACTCGTCAGAAGCTCCGAATGCAGCATCAGGAAACTTCCGTCTCCCACAATCGTATAGACTTCCCGGTGAGGGTCGGCAAGCTTGACGCCAAACGAGCCGGAAACTTCATATCCCATACAGGAAAACCCGTATTCCATGTGATAGGTGTTCGGCTTCCGGCTCCTCCACAGGCGATGCAAATCGCCTGGCAGGCTCCCCGCCGCGCAAACGATAACGTCATCCTCGCCTATGAAGGAATTGAGCGTTCCGATAACCTTAGTCTGAACAAGTCCGTCATCTCGGTTTAATTCATACAATCTATCGACTTCCGCATCCCATTCATCCTTGAGACCCTTTAGATGGGCGATATCGTATGAACTACTATATTTTTCAATTACAAGCGTCTTCGTAAGAGCGGCCAATGCTTCCCTGGCATCCGCCACGACCATGTGAGCATTCATTTTCATAGCGTCGAAGCCGCTCACATTGATGTTCAGGAATTCCGCTTCGGGCTGCTGAAAAGCGCTTTTTGAAGCTGTTGGAAAATCGGCCATGCGAGTGCCGACGCATATAATCAAATCCGCCTCTTTAGCCAGACGGTTGGCTGCGAGTGAACCGGTGGTCCCAATCGCTCCCATATTAAGCGGGTGATCCCAAGGTACTGCGCTTTTGCCTGCCTGCGTCTCCGCAAGCGGAATCCCAAACGCTTCCGCGAACGCGATTGTCTCTTTTATAGCCATCGCGTAATGAACCCCTCCGCCCACAATCAGCAGAGGCTTGATCTTCCTTTTCATAACCTTTACGGCTCTTTCCAGCGCGCCTTTGGAAACCGGGCGCCGCTCGATGAAGTGGACTCGTTTTTCAAAGAAAGATGCTGGATAATCGTACGCTTCGCATTGCACATCCTGCGGCAGACATAACGTTACGGCACCTGTATCCACGGGATCGGTCAATACGCGCATCGCCTGGAGAGCAGCCGACATCAGTTGTTCAGGTCGGGAAATTCGGTCCCAATAGCGACTGACCGGTTTGAAAGCGTCATTGGCAGAGATCGTGTAATCGGCAGGATTTTCTACTTGTTGCAGGACCGGGTCCGGCTGTCTGCAAGCAAAAATATCGCCTGGCAAAAACAGCACCGGAATCCTGTTCACCGTTGCGGTACCTGCGGCAGTCACCATATTCAAAGCACCTGGTCCGATGGAAGAAGTGCAGGCGAAAATCTCCAGCCTATTTTTCTGTTTCGCATAAGCCATTGCCGCATGAGCCATGCCTTGCTCGTTCTTGCCTTGAATAAATTGCAGAGATCCCCGGTCGTTTTCTAGAGCTTCCCCTATTCCAGTCACGTTTCCGTGGCCGAAGATGCCCATTACGCCTCTGACAAATTTTCGTTCTTGACCGTCCATGCTGATATATTGGTTATCCAGAAATTTCAACAGTGCTTGCGCCATCGTTAAACGAATCGCATTCAATCAAGTCATCTCCATTCTGGTTAAGCGCTTTTTCATTTACTAAAAAAATTAGACTGTTACAAAGCGATTCACGGCATCATCCAATAGTCCTGATATGCGATTTAATTCACCGACGGAAAAATTGACTTCGTCCATCAAACTCACCTGCTCATCCGACTTGACCGAATATTCCGTCGTCACGTGATGAAGGTTCAGGAAAGCATCCTCCATCCGTTTAATGGAAAGGTTGATCTCTTCGCTTCCAGCGGCAATCTCTTCGATCGTGGCCGTAAGATCCTGAATGCGGTCATTTACGTCATGAATCCATACGTCCATTTGCTTAAGCTTGGCAAACAGGTTATCAACCTTCTCGCGGCTGATCTGCATGTCAACGCCTAAGTCATGGCCGGATTGAAGCAACTCTTCCGTATCTTGACGAATGAACTCCACCACTTCCGAAATGACTTGCGTTTCCTTTCTCGAGTTGTCCGCTAATTTCCGTACCTCTTGCGCGATTATGCCGAATCCTTTGCCCGCCGCTCCTGCACGAGCCGATTCAATGCCCGCGTTAAGCGATAGAATATCGGTTGCCTTGGCAATGTTTTCTATGGTCTTGGCGATACCGCTGATTTCAGAAGTTTGGGTCCCTAGCTTATGGATGACCGATTCCGTCCGAACCGTCTTTTGCTGAAGTTCATTCATTTTATCAATGGTCTCTCGGATAGCGGTTTGGCTGTGTTTGGAGTTGGTCTCCATTTCACTGGAGTGATGGCTGATCTCATCAATGCTGATCGCCATTTGCCTCAAGCCTTCGGTAATCTCGCGGATCATGATAAAATCCTTCGAAAGGCTGGAAATTTGGCGTTCGGAATGCTGGACCGTATTTTGCAGCCCTACCGAAATTTTCTTCGAAGTCATCCCGGATTTCTGCGCATGTCCGGCAATTTTCTCCGATATGGCAGCCAGTGAACCCACTAACTCCTTATTTCCAATAACGATGGCTGCAATGCTCTCTCGCATACGATTAAATCCGTCGCCAAGCTCTCCGAATTCATCTCTTCTATTCAGACGGAGAGGCATCGTAAGATCGCCTTGCTCCACATTCTTGAAACCTCTCAGCAGTTCCCGTACCGGATTCAAGACGGAACGCTGCATCAACCATCCGATCGCTGCGTTGATGATCAAAGAAAGAATGGCGATGATCCACATGGTCGTCAGCACCTTGTTGTACAGTTGAACGGAATCCTGGTAACGTGTATCTGCCTCTTGTTGATTGATCGACGTAACATCCTGGAAGATTCCTTTAATGTCTTTCGCCCTTTTCAGCATTTCCTTCTCATACAACGAGATGGCATAATTCAAGTCGTTCTGGTCGGCAAGAGAGAGAATCTGATCCATGAGGGAATAGTAAGAGTTCCATAATCCGCCGAACAATTTCATCTTGGTTTGTTCCTGCCTTGTCAGTTCCGCTTGTTGCAGCTTCAGAAGCAATACCGAGAGGTCGCTCTTGGTAGCGGAAATCCGTTCGCGTTCCGCCTCTCTTGCCTTCTGATCTTTTACCAATAAGTAACTGGATATGGACGCGTTTAATTGATGGATAGATTCAGACATATTAGCCAGGTCTTTGATCAAAACCAGATTTTTATTGTACATGCTGCTCGCGCTGTCCTCGATCGATTTCATGCTTTTTAATGCATATATATTACTCGCCATCACTATGACTGTAATACATAGAAATGAGCCGACAATCTTGAATGAAAGCTTTATACGAGTGATGCTGCTCAACATGCTGCCCATGCTCCACCCGTCCTCTATTATGTGAGTTGTTTTTCCGGATAATAATTTCTAATAATCCGCTCCGTCGTTTCTTTGCCTGTCTGGATCGTACGAGCGGCGTCCCATTCCCAATATTCTGGACGAAACAACTCTACCGACACCATCTCGCTGTAACCAACTTCTTGCAGGACACACAGAATCGCGTTTAGATCGACCGCACCATGACCTGGCCATACACGGTGGTGATCTCGCAGCGCACCCGCCGGCAAATCCTCGCAATCGTCAATGTGGAAGACGAATATTTTGCCGGGATCCACCGCTTTCAGATCCTCCAGCCTAGAATTCATCGCATGGAAATGGAAGCAATCCAGTACGATCCCGACGTTGGTTCGATCTGCCGCCTGTACGATCTCGTAAGCCTGGCCGAAAGTGTTGACCGAACAGTTCGGGTAACCGACAAATTCAAACGCGAGATTAACGCCGTACGGCTGTGCCAATTCCGACAGCTCATGCAGCACATAAACCGTTTCCGCTTTGATTTGTTCGCGCGTATATTCGCCGATATCGAAAGTGGGTACGACGATAATCTTTTTGCAGTCGATGATGTCCCCAACCTCGCATAGGAAGGCCAAATCATCTTTAATTTGCTTGAACCCCGCTTCATCGCGGAAGTTGATATATTCGAGTGCGTTAAAGGCGTACGGTTTAATGCGGTTTTGGCTAAAAAAGATTTTGAGGTCTTGGACGGTATACTGTTGGAGATATTCTTTTAATTTGTCGAGACGGATTTCGATATAGTCGTATCCGAATTGTTCGCAATATTCCAAATCCTTAAATAAATTGGAATTGTTCAATGTGGTTGCTTCGTTGAACGCGATTTTCATGGTCTTATCCTCCGGCTTTAAGTTCTTTTATTCTTTCTTGAATCAAGGAGAACGGCTGTTACGATAATCGCTCCTTTGAGAATTTGTTGATAATACGATGAGACACCCAGCAGATCCAGTCCATTGTTTAGTACGCCTATGATCAATGCGCCAACGACCGGCACTGGAATGGTTCCAATACCGCCGTTCAGGCTTGTGCCGCCGATAACCGCCGCCGCGATCGCGTCAAGCTCATAACTCACGCCCAGACTCGGCTGACCGGAGCCGATCCGAGCGGTCAGCATGATCCCCGCGATTGCCGTAAGCAATCCAGCGTAGGCGTAAATCATGATTCGATAACGGTCAACGTTAACTCCGGCGATTTTCGCCGCTTGTTCATTGCCGCCAATCGCGTAGGTGTACTTACCGAATTTTGTTTTACTCAGCAATAAGTGCGAGACAAGCCCAAGCAAGATGAACATGACGATTGGGAACGGAATACCGAGAATGGTTCCTTTACCCAGGAATAAAAACGATTCCGACAGGTTTGCGATCGGTCTTCCCCCGGAATAGAGAAGCGCCAAGCCGCGAGCTGCTGTCATCATGCCAAGCGTTGCAATGAAGGCCGGAATTTTACCTTTGGCCGTAATGAAGCCGTTGACGAATCCTGCAAAGGCGCCGATGCAAAGCCCCGTAAGAATAGGAACGATGAGGGGATATTCGCCTGGTTGAACCATGCTTGATACGACAACGGATACTAAAGCAATCACCGAGCCCGATGATAAATCAATACCTGTAGTGATAATGATCATGGTTACGCCCATCGCAATAATGCCGATAAACGAGATTTGTCTGACGATATTGATCAGGTTTTGCTTTACGAGGAAGGAATCCGTAAGAAATGTCATCAGGATGACCATGCCGATCAGGACGAACCAAATGCCATACTTGCTCATGATGTGCGAGAAGTCAATCTTGCGTTCTAAAGAGCTTTTAGTAGATACCGCCATACCCTGGTTCTTATTGATACTCATGCTTGACCTCCTAAGTGGAAATGATTAACTGTACGCAAGCTCCATGATTCTCTCTTGCGAAGCATTCTCTCTCTCTAATTCTCCCTTGCTTGCACCTTCATGCATGACCACGATGCGGTCGCTCATGCCAAGCACCTCCGGCAGCTCGGAAGAGATCATGATGATGGCCTTTCCTGTCTGGGCCAGCCTGGACATCAGCTTGTGAATTTCGGCCTTGGCCCCGACATCTATGCCTCGAGTAGGCTCGTCAAGGATGAGAATATCCGGATTGTTCATCAACCATCTGCCAAGCAGCACCTTCTGCTGGTTACCCCCGCTTAAATTCATCATTAGTTGATTTAAGCTGGGAGTCTTAACGTTCAATCGCTCAACAAAGATATTGCACAAATCATTAGCCATTTTGCCTTTGATGTAGCCCTTGCTGATGAAGTCGTCAATACTGGAGATGATCATATTGTCCTTCACGGATAAGGGAAGGAATGCACCGGTAATCTTGCGGTCTTCCGTCAGCAGCCCGATCTTATGGCTGATCGCTTCTTGCGGAGAACGGACCACTGCCTTCTTGCCATGGATGTAAATTTCACCGGAATCCGCCGGATGGATACCGAATATGCTTTCGATCACTTCCGTCCTGCCGGAACCCATAAGCCCGGCAATTCCAAGAATTTCACCCTTCCTGACTTCGAAGCTTATGTCCCTAAACTTCCCGTTCCTCGTTAGATTACGGACGGATAACGCGACTTCGCCAATATCGGCAGGTTCTTTGTGAAAGACCTGTTTGATTTCTCTTCCAACCATCATTTGTATAAGCGTATCCTGCGTGAAATCGGCCGCTTCTTTCGTGCCGATGTATTGTCCATCCCGAAAAACGGTAATATCGTCGCTGATTCTGAAAATTTCGTTCATTTTATGAGAAATATAAATAATCGTAACTCCTTTCTTCTTCAGAGATTCTATGATGGAGAACAACTGCTCGACTTCTTTCTCGGTTATAGCGGAGGTGGGTTCATCCATAATGATGAGATCCGCGTTATGGGAAACCGCTGTTGCAATTTCAACCATCTGAATATTGGCAATGCTTAGATCAATCATTTTTGCCTTCGGGTCAATATTCATGTTCAGGTCCCGCAATAATTGTCCGGCTTCCTGATCCATCTTCTTGCGATTGATCCAACCAAACCCTCTTGTGGATTCACGTCCCAAGAATATGTTCTCCGCTACTGTCATATGCGGGATCGGACTTAGCTCCTGATGTATCATGGAAATGCCCATTCGGATCGCATCCTTGGATCCGTGCAGCTTGATAGGGTTTCCTTTATAACGGATGACTCCTCTATCCGGGGTGTATATTCCGAAAATAATTTTCATCAAGGTTGATTTCCCGGCCCCATTCTCACCCATAAGCGCGTGTACGGTCCCTTTTCGGACTTTGAGTTGAATGTTGTCGAGCGCTTTAACGCCCGGAAACTCCTTCGTTACTCCCTCTAGCTCCAAGATGTATTCCGTATCCATACGTTCACCGCCGTTTATGGTAGTTGAAAAGCGGAACCAGGCATCTCAGCCCGGTTCCACCGCAAGAAGGTTCAGTTTTTACTTGCCCCACTTCTTGAGGTACACATCAACGTTGTCAGGTGTGATTACCTCGAACTTAACGTCGATCATTTTTTGGTCAATACTTTCACCGCGCGCCGCTTTAACAGCGGTTTCAAGACCGACAGTGCCTTGACCCATAGGATCTTGGAATGCACTTACCTTAAGCTTGCCGCTCTTCACGAATTCAAGCGCGTCTATTGTTCCGTCAACGCCGGCGACAATCGTCTGGTCAAGTTTGCCTGCGGCTTCCAACGCCATAATGGCCCCGATCGCCATTTCATCGTTGTTGGCTACGATCGCATCGAACTTCTCGCCAGATTGAATCCAGTTCTCCATCAGCGTTATGCCTTCTGCTCTTGACCAGTTAGCGGTTGCTTCACGGATGATCTTGATGTCCGGATTCTTCGCGATGACGTCTTTATTACCTTGTGTCCGATTGACTACCGCTTCCTGCCCGAGCTGGCCGTTCATGATCCCGATATTACCTTTCCCACCGAGCATTTCCGCAACCTTCTCCATTTGAATCGTGCCGGCGACAAGCGAGTCCGAACCGACATAAGCATAAATATCTTTCAATGCGGATTCATTCGGCTTCCGGTTTACGACGACGACCGGAATGTTCGCCGCTTTAGCCGCCTCAAGCATCGGGTCTACGGCTTCGGTTTGAACGGGGACCAGTATAATAGCATCGACCTTCTGCGACACGAACGTCTCCATCTGGGTCAATTGCGTGCCGTTGTCGTTCTTGGCGTCAACCATGATAAGTTCAACGCCATTCTCCGCAGCCGCCTTTTTCATGGAATCGTAAAGGTAGGAAAGCCATTTGTCATCGAAGATCGGCATTGCGGCGCCGATTTTAATCGTCTTTTTCTCTCCGCCGACAGCCGCGCTGGCTGTTTCAGTACTTTTCGCTGGTTGTTCGGAGCTTGCGTTAGAAGAATTGTCCGAGCCGCAGCCAGCCAGCATAGCCGCAATCATAGTAACCATAAGAACCAATGCCCATACCTTGTTTTTTCTCACTTGTTTGACCTCCAAGAATTTTTGTTGGTAACGCTTACAACATCCCGCTAAAAAAAATGATATATCCTTCCCTCCTTCTGAAGCTGTTGTAATCTAAGTTGTAGTCAAGGTGCCTTGGGTTGTTATTAGGGTAATCGGTTACCCTGTGAGCAGATTATATTTCAGATTGCAAAACTTTTCAATACCTTTTTTTATAAAAATTTAGTTTTGGAGCTGAATAACTAACCTTTTCGTACCGAATTTCCCTTAACCCCCCCTTATAAATGGTTGCTTCCTTTTTTTGTTAGATTAAACGATTACCCTCTGAATCCGAAGACACAAGCATGAACGGCTGTCACCGTCCAAAATCCAAAAGTAAAAAAAGCCCCTAAGGGATTTTTATCGATCATGAATTCGCGCGGTTGATTCCTTGACTGAAATCTCCGGCAACATTCGCACACGCTGCTTCGGCGCTTCATTCTGCTCAATCTTTCTAATCATCATATCTGTCACTTCTTTGCTTAACTCCCGAATCGGTTGGGAGATCGAGGTGAGCTTAGGGCTGACAATGGAACACAACTGCGTATCGTCGAAACCGATAACAGACAATTGTTCCGGAACTTGAATTCCCCTTGCTCTAGATGCCTGCAAGACTCCAATGGCAAGAAGGTCATTGCAGCCGAATATAGCGGTGGGTCTATCTTCGCGGTCAAGTAACTTCGCTACAGCGATTTCCGCGTCCAGAACAGCAGGGCCGCTAATCACAATGAGATTGTCTTCTACGGTGATGTCCGCCTCAGATAGCGCGCTCTTATAGCCTCGAATTCTTTCTTTGCTGCTGACAGAATCCTCTGCGATTATTCCAATTCTTTGGTGACCAAGAGCTAGAAGATGGCTGGCCGCCATATATCCTCCAATGTAATCATCGACTGTGACACTGGATACCGATAACTCCGGACGCTCGTGAGCAAAAAGCACAACGGGAAACTTTTCACTAATCAGCTGTTTGAGAAGCGCTACGTTCTTAAATTTCGAAGCAATAATAAAACCATCTATACGACGCTGTTTTAATAGGTTTATATGTCGGGCTTCCTTTTCGGCTTGATCGTCAGTGGAACACATCACGATGTTGTATCCAAGCTCCTGTCCACGCTCTTCAATCTGTTTCAAGTATTCCGCATAGACCGGATTGCTGACGTCGGGAATCAGGAATGCGATTTGATAAGTCGATTTCCCTTTCATCGCGGAGGCAATTACATTGGGACGGAAATTGAGATCTTCAATGATCCGGTTGATCTTTTCCTTTGTCTTTTCACTGATACGTCCCGTATTGTTAATCACTTTGGAGACTGTGGCAGTGGAGACGCCGGCAGCCTTTGCCACATCGTAAATAGTCGGAGGATTCACATCGACAACTCTTTTCCGCAGCTGTTATCGCACAACACCTACGCTTATGACTGCCTCCTTATTATACGAGAAAAAGTCGAATGAATACTAGCGTCATTTATTCAAATTTCCTTGTGAATTGTTCACGGAATCGGTCTCCCATTGCCTCGCATATTTCCCATAGATCAACCACGGGCTGGTTGGTAAACGGTTGCGTATGCATATAACCAGGCGGGCCGAATTCCGGCGTAAAAGAAACAAATGACCGGCCTGAAGTCTGATGAAGCTCACAAATCTCGGTCCACCACTTCTCATGCTGGATCAGGGCATATTCATATTCAGGCGCACGAAAATCCGGTACCTGCGGTCCCTGTTCATAGCCTACGCGCCCGTGAATGTGAACGGTGTGCCGCATCGCAATCGCAAGGTTAGCGGCTTGATCCGGCAACATGGATTCGCATACGTTACACCAATGACTGAAATCGGCTACAATTTTTAGATCTGGCAAATCTCTAAGAAGGCGGGCCGTACTCCATGGTGTAAATGTGGCTCTCCCTCTATGAGTCTCATGAGCGATCTGTACTCCGATATTCTGTTCCAATCGGATTGAGCGTTGGAAGAAATCGAGCTGTGCGTCATAAGGCATTGAATCCTTCGCGCTGTGCGAGTTGATAAGGAAAGGTTCGAAAGTTGCTGCTCGGAGTGCTTGCATTTCGAAGGATGCAGCATGATCCGGACCTTCCGTATAAATTTGCAAAACGAGGTCCAGGCTATATTGCGTGATTAAACTTCTAAATAAATCTTCATCCTCTGCAGACGGCATCGGAGATTCCACGCCCGTGTATCCCGCTTCGGCGATTTGGCGAAGCTGGCTGTCCCAACTGCCCGGCATTCCCCATACCGCTTTTATCACTTTTAATTTCATCGATTCTCACATCCCATCGAATTTATCCATGAGGGTTGGAACTCTCGCCGGCCCGCTCCAGCTGCTTTGACGGATATCCGTCGGCGTTTGCCCGGAGAATTTCTTAATCATCCGCGAAAGATGATAGACGCTCTTAAAGCCGGTACGGTCCGCAATTTCCCCGAGGGAAAGCCCTGTGCTTCGCAGCATCTCGAGCGCATGCTCCACCCTCACCTTCCATAAATATCGCATTGGAGTAACACCCTCGTATTGACGGAAAAGCCGAATGAGGTACTCATTGGACACACCGGATAAATCCGCTATCTGGTCCAGATTTAACGATTGTTCGAATCTTTTGCGAATTTCGGATTTCGCCCTGATAACCGAAGAATGTTTTCCAGCCTCCAGACGCTCGTTTTGACTTTCTGTCTGGTAAAGCCGAATCACAGCTGCCGCCAAAGTGCAACGAAGGTCTCTTTGGGAATCTATCAAATGGCTATGCGTTAATGTTTGCAGAACATCCGTCAAATGGTTCATAGCATCGGACAACGAAATCATTCTCGGCAACAGCTCCAGCTTCGGACCAATCTGATTCCAGGTTTGTCCTACCATATCATCCGCAATTTCGATGTGAATCCAGTGATGCCAGGTTTCCATGTTCTCGGCGAAGTAGAAATCCTCCCTGCAACCTGGATGCAGCAGAACTGCATGCCCTGCCGGCACGAAATAACTTTGTTCGTCTATATGAATGGTCACATGGCCTGTATGCACAGTAAAAAACTGGAGGTTCGGCTGCAAACGCGGTCCCCATCGTCCACCGGGTGGGTAGATTGTATTTCCTGCAGTCGCATCGCTTATTACAGATAGGAGCGTTCGGTTGTCTTCCCATGGGTTCAAGGGCATGTCGCCTCCAAGATCAGTCGTTCCATCTCGATTGTCCTGCTTAAGCAAGTAGAAGCGTCTTCAACTTAACGTGCGGCTGGGTCAGTTGTTCAAGCAGCGGTGCCGCCCCACGCTCAATAAGCATCTCGGCCACACGGATTTCTTTCGCAATTCCTTTTGATGATCCAAAACCGCTGGCAGCGATCATCCGACCTTCCTGATTTAAATGAAAGAAGAGTTTTCCCGCTTCCCCCAAATCCCGGCTTACCGTCACTTCTCCCGCATCTGGCAGCCCTGTAACCTGAAGCGTTTGCTCATACTGATCAGACCAAAACCATGGAATGACGGAATACAAATCTGTCCCCCCCAGCATGGATCCTGCGGCATGCATGCCTTGTTCCTGGGCATTTCGCCAAGCCTCCAGACGAATTCGGCGGCCACCATACATTGAATGCGGAAAAGAGCAGCAATCGCCGGCAGCAAAAATATCCGGATCACTAGTGGTCAGTCGTTCGTCTGCCTTTATACCGTTCTCGATGTCAAGCCCGCTTTCGGAAGCTAGAGTGGTCTCAGGGATTGCCCCGATACCGACTACAATGCTATCGCAGAGCAGTTTGGTGCCGTCAGTAAATAGGATGACGTGCTGCTCACCCTCCATGACGATGCGCTGGATGCCCGTCCCGACTTTCATCGTAACACCGGCAGCGAGATGCCGAGTTTCGACCATTCGGGCAATTGCCTCGGGCACGCCCCGCATGAGTATTCGAGGGGCCGCCTCGACAATAGTAACGGAGCAGCCGCGTTCGACTGCGCTTGCCGCAACCTCTAACCCGATAAAACCGCCTCCGATAACCGCCACCCGCGTGTCTGGGCGAAGACGATTTCGAAGTGTCAATGCGTCCGCAAAAGTTCTAAGGTATAACAATTTCGTAAGATCCGAATCATTTAGGGCTATTTTTCGAGGTCGCGCGCCGGTGGCAAGCAACAGACGTTCATACGACACCGATGACCCGTCCTCAAGCTTTACCGTATGGGTGTTTCGATCGATCTGTTCTGCCTTCTTACCGATGACTAAGCGGATATTATGCTGCTGAGCTAGTTCTTGATTAATGAATATGGGTTTGGGTTCTTCCTTCACGGTTAGCAGCTGCTTCGAAAGAGGCGGGCGTTCGTAGGGAGCAAGCTTTTCCTCCCCTATCATAGTAATGAGTCCGCTCCATCCTTTATTCCGAAGTTCTATAGCCGCTCTAGCTCCCGATTCCCCAGCGCCAACAATGACCATGCCTCTCTCCGTCAAGCGAACCCCTCCTTAAATGCGGATAAATACTTTGCCCGTTTCAATCTTCACCGGATATGTGACAAGGTCCACGCATACCGGGGCCCGCTTGGCCGCGCCGGTCGTTACATCAAACCGTCCATTGTGCTTGGGACATTCAATGACATTTCCCATCACAAGGCCATTAGATAAATGAAATCGTTCATGCGTACAGTACCCGTCAGTCGCGTAATACTCATTTTTTGCCGTACGGTAGACGGCAAAGGTTCGATCGCCATAATCGAATCGGATGACATCTTCGACATCGATCTCTTCCGCATCACAAGCTTGGATCCAGTCTGCGTTTTCCATAAAAAACATTGCCTCCTGAGTTGAGTTACTTGATTAGGGTAATCGATATCCTTCTCAAACCGAAACTTCCATGCGATCCGGCTTGACCCTATCGGCCGTCTGCAGATCAAACTCGTAGGGTCTTGCGGTGTCCGGCAAAGGCCGAACCAAGGCAAAAGAAGGGTCGTGTTTCTGTTTCCGCAGGATCGAAAACACTTCTATTAGGGCATGCAGCATGCTTGGGCTTACCTTAGGGCAGTCTGCTTTCATTTCACGGTGCAACGCCGGAAGCGCATGATAAGGCACCATCGGGAACATGTGATGCTCGATATGATAGTTCATATTCCAATATAGAAACCTCATGATCGGATTCATGTAAATGGTCCGGGTATTTAACCGATGGTCAAGCACATCTTCCCGCAGACCCAGGTGCTGAGAGAGTCCGGTCAATAGGACGAACAGCGCTCCATACAGGGACGGAAGACTGATAAACATCGCGGGCAATATGCTGCCGATGGATATACACCATGCTGCAATGCCTCCAAGAATGAGCAGGTAAATACGTGATTCCCAAAATACTTTCCGATATTCGGAGCTCGGAATGTATTCCTTCTCTTCTTTATCGAGCACGCCGAAGGCATGCATGAAATATCGTCTGATTTCTTTGGGACCGCCATATAGATGGAAAATCTCCATCATAATGATTCGCCAAATAGGCGGCCGCTCGGCGACGATCTCCGGGTCGCGGCCAACTATAATGGTATCGGTGTGATGTCGAGTATGACTCCAGCGGTATGGCGTTGCCGATCTAAGGAACATGAAGGAAGCGATTTGGTAAACGACTTCATTCATCCACGGCGTCTTGAAAGCGGTTCCATGGCCGCATTCATGCCACCTTGAATCGGCTGGCGACGCATAGAAAATACCGTAAACCGCGAACACTGGAATCGCCCACCAAGTTCCCCAAGTGTTATACCCAATGAAACCAAGGATAAGGAGTGAACCGAACCAGATGATCGTGTCACGTATGGCAGGTCCATCTTTTCTTTTCATTAATTCCTTAAGCCGCTGACGCGGAATCGGGGTGGCGTACCATTCAGCGGCGACCAACCCTTTATCTTGGGCCTTTTGATTCTCGGGACCCGTAAGACTGTAATCCCTTCTTACTTTCTTGGTAGCCATCTTAATCATCACCTTTATCTTCGATTTATGATTTATCTTATAAAATCAAATGAGATAAGACAATGATTGCAATTGACGACATTTTGTCTGAAATTGATAAAGTCACTGCTCTGTGCCGTGAATCGGGAAGCTCCGGGTTGTTTCCTGAGCATCTTTGCCATTGAGCTGATTTCTATACTTTAACGGAGTCAGACCCGCTTGTTTAAGGAAGAACTTAATGAAATGAGCAGCGGATGAGAATTGAAGCTCATGAGAAATTTTCTCGATACTCCAATGAGTATCTACCAACATCTCTTTTGCCTTACGAATTCTGACTTGCGTAAGATAACCGCGAGGCGATAGGCCGTAAACTTTTTTGAAACAATTCGTCAAATGGGAACGGTCGACGTTTAATTGAATCGCCAACTCATTGATTTTAATAGGCTCTGTTGCCCTTTTTTCAATCCAATAAGCAGCTTCGTGAGCCAGATTAATAATGGAAGGTTGTATTGACAATGGAATCGTTGACGGTCCCGATTTTACAGTTTGATGATAAAAATAACTGGATAAAAGACTAATCAGATTCAGAATGGAAGCTTGAACCTTGAGCGAAACGACAGCTGTGTGCAACGATTCCGATATAGTCGGCTTCTTTGCTATTGGAGCTCCAAGACGATAGAGAAAGTAACCATACTTATCAATAAACTTACTTACATATTTGTTGATGCTTTTCTCTTGTTCTTTCCTTATGACTGGGTACTGGACCATTTGAAGTATTTCGTGGATTCTTTTATCTTCCACTTCAAAATGGAAAATAAACCACACCGCTTCATCTGTTATCGGAGGGGTATGATGAAATATACCGGGCTTTATAATAAGACTATCCCCACTATATAGTAAGCAGGGCTGTTCGTTTAAGAGGATTTCTATTTCCCCCGAAACCATATACATAAATTCAAATATCGTATGGCGGTGCGATCGGTACGAGTAACCTTGTTGTCCTTTTGTAATTTGAAGGTCTACCAATCGTACTGAACCAATGAAGTTAGAGATCATAAATAATTGCTCCATCATTTCCCAACCACTTTCTATTTGCCTCTAAATGATGATAACGCATACATAATACTCTATATGATATTTCAACAAAAGTATAATTTTTAATCACAAAAATGAATGTTTACAAATCGTTCGCAAAGATATCCTTAAATCAAACGCATTCAATAAAAATGCAGGGGTGATAGACATGAAAGAGCAAATTCGCTGTGCTGTTCTTGGATTGGGACGGCTCGGGTATTGGCATGCCGAAAACTTAGCGACAAGGGTAAAAGGAGCAACACTGGTATATGTTGCAGATCCTTTCGAGAATCAAGCCGAAAAAGTTGCCCGTGAATTGAATATTGGAAAATCAACCAAGAACCCTAACGAAGTTTTCGAGGATTCAACAATCGATGCGGTTTTCATAGCAACACCTACAAGCACCCATGCTGAAATGATTAAACTGGCTGCAAAGCACAAAAAACACATTTTTGTTGAAAAACCGCTTACCTATGACTTGGCGGAAGCCGATCAGGTCGTTCAAACCATCAAAGAAAACAACGTTTATTGCCAGGTTGGTTTTATGAGAAGATTCGACAGCGCTTATATTGAAGCTCATAAAAGAATTCATGCCGGTGATATTGGAATCCCTCTATACTTTAAAGGCATATCCCGCGATCCCGGTTCTCCTCCTGCCGAATTTATCAAAAATAGCGGGGGGATCTTCCTAGATATGTCGATACATGATTACGATATTGCCAGGTATTTGTTGAAGGCGGAAGTAACTTCCGTGTCCGCGCACGGAAACATATTGTTTCATTCTTTTATGGAACCTTACCATGACGTTGACCAAGCGATCACTTATTTAACTTTTGACTCCGGTGCGGCAGCGGATATCGAAGCCAGCAGGAATGCATTTTACGGCTACGATATTCGAGGAGAAGTCATTGGCAGCGAGGGAAGCATACAAATAGGATCGTTAAGGCATCATGATGTTCAAATATTAACGAAAAGCGGAAGTACCCACGATATTGTTCCAGCATTTCCTGAGCGGTTTAAAAATGCATATTTAAATGAAATCGACCATTTTATCGATTGTCTAAGAAAGGATAAAAAACCGTTAGTGGGCGAAATGGATGGAAGGATCGCGCTGGAAATCGCACTGTCTGCAAAAAAGTCATTTGAGACGCAGAGAAAAATACTTACATCCTGATGAGATGTTTCGTCTTGGTGATTCGGAAGCATCATGCGTAACGACTCCACTTCGAGTTTCTTCGTTATCGCTCTTGTACCACCAGTATCCGGTCAACGATTAACGTACGGAAGCCGCGTTTATCCATATCGTACACGCGTGCTTTACCGTTGCGGATCGCGAATAAATTAACGCGGCGCTGCGAGAATTTACCTCTGGTGTCTACGTAGATTAGATCGACTTTACGACCGATACACTTTTCGAGTGTTGCGTAGCTCATGCAAAAATCCCTCCGTTATAGGAACATATGTTCTAATTATAACTGGAACGAACAACCTTATACAAGTGGTTAACTCGCAAATCCCACAAATTCCGGAGTCGGCAACATCCCCGCTCTAATCTAATTTCAAAACCGATTATTCCATAACAAAGGAAAGCCCTTTCGAAACCAAGGGTTATTTTCCCTTGAATGCTTCCGTTGCCAAAGAGATAAATTATCTATACGGAAGGAGATGTTAGCATGAACATCATGGATGGAATGGATGCAGCCCGATTCAAATCAGGAAATCCGGAGCAGAAATCCAAAGGAAAGAGAAGTAAGAAAAAAGAAAAAGAAATGCCAATGGTACTAAGAAATCTAAACAACAAATAAAGGCTGCCATTGTAGTATTCGCACTTAGATTGTATGTAATTCATTTAGGCTTATAAGCAGATGCGCAATCAAATCGGGAATGTCCCCCATTTGATCCTCGGTGATATTACGGTTAAATCTCATCTCCACAGTGTTCGAATAAATGGCTTGAGCTTGACCGTAAACAAAACTTAAGGTTTGAGCGGGCGTCTCTTCTGGATTCCAAATCCTTTGTAATATTTCATGGACCTGTTTGCATTGTTTCGAGACATCCTCAATTTGAAGATAGAATCGCAATATCAGGCTGCAGCCTGGCGTTTCACCTGGCATCTCCAAAATCTCCGCTGCTAATTCTTTTAACGAAGCTGCCAACCGAATTTCAGCAGTAACGTTTTTATGATCAACCAGTATGAATTGCAGGGCGAACTCCCTCGACATGACCGACATTTCCAACCGATCGATCCGATCGGTTATCCGGATTTGGCCGGTCAAATTTTCTAAATCGTAAATCTGATTTTCAAAAGCGACTTTTATATTTTCAAAAACGGTAGGATCAAACATGTATCGTACCTCTCATTAAATCCATTTTACTTAAGTTTAATCTACCCATAAATTGTTTAATCATTACTTCCATCATTCACTCTACAACTGTTCTATTACAACCCATCTGTTCTAGTCCATCCCCTGTATGATACTTAAATAGGGGGGAACGACTATGATTATATTCAACTACTTGCTTGTATGCCTTATTTTCGGAACGACTTTTCTGGCTATTAAGGTAGGTATCGATGCCTCCATGCCGCCGTTCTTCTCAGCGGGCATCCGATTCTTCTTGGCAGGACTGATTATTTTCCTGTGGCTGGTCTGGAAAAGAAAAGCAAGCTTCGGTCTTCTATTGCGCAAAGAAATGCTGCTCTCCGGAATCTGCCTGACATTCGGTACTTTCTCTGCCCTGTATTGGGGCGAACAATATGTCTCCTCCGGTATTGCAGCTGTATTATCGGCTACGGGTCCGATTATGATCCTCCTGCTGCAGTTTATGTTTATGCGCCATAAGACAACCATCCTCGCTGCTTTAGGCTGTATCACTGGATTTGCAGGAGTCATTTTACTGCTGCTCCCAAGCCTTACGGTTTCAACTGGCACATGGTTTCTCATTGGATGTGTTGTGATTCTGATTGGTGAACTATTCTATTCCTCGGGTGCATTGTATTCCAAAAAAGTCATTCAACGATTCTCGGAGTCATCCCCCATTGAGCTTAATGCGGCTCAGATGATGCACGGAGGTCTATTAATGCTTGTGCTATCTGTGTTAACAGAAGATGTTCATATCCAGAGCCTGCTTACAGCCAACGCAATCGGATCGCTTCTTTACTTGATCGTCATTGGTTCGATGGTTGGACATAGCCTCTTCTATTGGCTTGTCGCCAAGACGAATCCCGTCTTTCCGTCCACTTGGCTCTATATCTCGCCTCTGATTGCCCTCGCAATCGGTGTATTGTTCTATCGCGAGACCCTGGTTTGGATCAGCGGGATTGGCGTCATCACGATTATCGCAGGAACCCTTCTAACCAATCTGAAGAGCTTGACGAAATTGATTCCAAGCTCGAAGACAGAGGTCCCGAAGTTGCAAAATCCTGCCTGATAAATACTTAAGGACTAGCTTCAGTGCGTAATGTCTCATAAGTTTTCATCTCAAATATATAAAGTATATGATCGGCCCTAGGATCGGAAATGAAGGATGGTTATTGAGCACTTCGCGTCAAGTCATTGGGGAAATCCGACGATTAAAGGATCAGTTAATACGGCTGCAAACCTGGGACGGATCGTGGCGATTTTGTTTTGAGAATGGCGTTCTGACGGATGCTTATATGATCATTGTGCTTCGAACTTTGGAGATCGCCGACGAATTCGCCTTGCTAGCGATCGGGTATGACAAGCGTCATCCGGTCATCAACCGCGCGATCCAAGGCTTAACCTCCTTGCTCTGCAGCAAGAACGGCCAAATTTTTCTGTGGACGATACGACAGCCGCTTTAAGAGCCATCAAGCGGGCGTCTGTTGTCACTCCCATCTTTCGTGATGCCTGGAACCGGGGATTACATTGGATCCTATCCATGCAAAATAAAGATGGGGGCTGGGGAGAATCATGCAGCAGCGATCGGGTGATGAAGTATATCCCGCTCGGAGCGAGCACTCCGTCCCAAACCGCTTGGGCGCTTGATGCCCTTATTGCCACTCATCACAAGCCTGTTCCCGAAATCGATAACGGCATCGGAAGGCTGATCGAAGCTCTGTACGAAGTATTTGGGGAAACCTTGAGTTTGCCATCGTATCCAATTATCAAAATAACATAATCACAACAAAAAAGAACCCTTACACCGTAGGATTTGAACCTTGGTTTGAGTACTGTTTCTGTTTCGATGCTTGGAATTATATAGTTAAAATCATATAGAAAATTCCCTGGGCTGGCTAAAGTGAAAAATCTATGTGATAAATCGTATATAATTTGTCTTTTTGCACGAATCCCGCCAATTATGTTCGAAAAATCGTATATATCAACGGACTGTTAAATGGATTTGCTTCTTACTCTCCCACGAACTCCCCTTGTCGGCTCAAACAGCAAAAAGGACACAACCCGTTTCCCGGTCGTGCCCTTTTTGTACTTCGCTGCGTTATATATTAAAGCTCCAGACACTGTCAAGATAGCAGTTGGAGCTTGAAGCTCATCCGTGATCCGTCTGTTCCCAGCCCGGAGCGATAGTGATACATCACTTCAATTCGTTCGTCTGTTTGCGTTATGACCGGGGCAGGCGCGTCTGCCGTAACGGCGCATGTTAAACCGGGCATGATCCACTTGTCAGGTAGAATGGATACATGGCCGCCATTTAGACCCGGACCAATAATCTCGAAATAAACGTCGATATCCCGTTCCGTGTGCAAATCGACATCCACCGATAAACTGTCCTTCGTAACCTTCCCGTCAAAAATAATTCCGCGCAAATGGCTGTACCAATATCCTCCGACTTCACGCCGGAGAAGCCTCAAACCATATTTAGCGCCGTCATCGGCAATCCAATGAATCGTTGCAGGATGCATTTGCCCGTTTGTATTGCGGCTTCCTGACATCGCTCCGAGCATTCGATTGCTTTCTATCCAAGCCGCTGCCGTGCACAAATGGCTGTTCGAGCCTGGCTTATCTCGCTCGCATAGCTCCCTGAACTGCTTTTCTACATAACGGTCAGCTTGAAACGCCGCCAGCGCCGGCTTCACAGAGTCCGGCACATCGACTTCAACAAGCGCAATGAGCGGGTCATGACCGCTTTCGCAGTTTATTCCCGCCAAATACTCATAGCCTGAGCCTAAAGCAAGATAGATAAAAACACCGATCGAACTGTGGGCTCTCATCTCCAGCTCATACCCGCGAGAGAAAGGACCGGACAAATTTTCAAGATGCGCATTATAGAACAAAGCGATATTTTCCCACAAGCCCCGTTCTACTTCGCTCATAGCACGCTTGATTGTATCCGACCTTCCATACTTACGAATAAAGCCAAGAACGGTAAGATCCACGCCATAATAAGTCGTTGAGTTGAATTCAGCGAAGGAGCCGAACTCCTTGAACCCCTTAAGGAACGTGTCCGATTCGCGTTCGGCGTGCATGATCCATTCCTCGTTATGGAAGCGAGAGCCGAAATAATGGCTTACGAAAATATGCATAAGCTCAATATTCGTATTCATCGGAATGGCATCGGACAACCGCCTATCGATAGACCCTTCCACAGCTCTTCGCATCGACTCGTCCATGCGCGCCACAAGCTCCCTCGGAAGCTCATCTTCAAAGTGCTCCAATATGACCGCAAAGGCGCTTGCTATAAACTCTCGCCAGTTCGGGTCGTAGCTCTTCCAGACAGCAGGCAGCACTTGATCCACCGCCGCTTCCAAAGCCCGCCTGGTTCCTTGACGGTCGGCAATCGTTAAATGCTGCATTTCCAGCTCCATATGCTTCATCAATTGCCTCGAAATTTGATCAAGCGTATCCATTAGAAAATACGGGGACCCCGGCGAGAAAGACTTCCACGCATAACGACCGACAGGCGGATTCCCGGCTTGTGGCGATGTGCGGAACGTTCCGTGGTAAATTTCCTCCGGATAATCAAACTGCATATCCATCACCTTAGCTAGAACTTTACAAGCCCGCTCCAGATCGCCTGCTTGTCTACGAATCAGCAAGCCAACCGCATAATGAGCGCTTCCCCGGGTGGAATGTTGCTCCAAATCCCCGTCCTCGCTATTCCTTAATAGAGCCATGCTCTCGTCATAATGGGCATCCATATGCCCCATTGCCTGATTGATGAGATATAGCTGCTCTTCCGTCATCTGTTCCATCATGCTGATCGTCATTGTCCCGATCCCCTCGCCCATGATCTCAGCTGCATTATCCTTTAACCCCTGACGCCACGATCCCGCCAACAATGTATCTCTGAAGGATCAGAAACAAGATTACAATGGGAATCATCGAAATAATCGAAGCTGCCAGAATGGAATTCCAGTCAACGCCCGTATTGCCGATATAATTCTTAATGGCGATTTGAATCGTATATTTTCTTTGATCCGACAAGACGAACAACGGAAGCACATAGTCGTTCCAGCGCCACATGAACGAGAAGATCGTCAACGTTACAGTAACGGATGATGCAAGCGGCAGCATAATGGCGCGGAATAACCTCCACTCGCTTGATCCATCGATTCGTGCTGCCTCTACCAATTCCAGCGGCATGGACAAATAGTGCTGACGATAAAGGAAGATCCCTGTCGTGGTCGTGACAGAGGGAAGAATAACTCCCCAAATATTGTTATATAAGCCTACTGCGCTGATGACCGAAAACATCGGAATCGTCAACGTTTCGCCAGGGATTAGTGTGCCTAATAGGAAAACTCCAAATACAAGATTGACATATTTAATCTCTCTTCGATAAATGGCAAGCGCGTAACCGCACATGGAGCTGATGAACAGCGTAATCAGCGTTCCCGCTACGGCAAGGAAAAAGCTGTTGCCGATGTATCTTGCGAAACCGTCATGCATGACATCGTAATAAGAGCTCACCGTAAAGTTTTCCGGCCACAATTGCAATGGTTTGGCGAACAGCTCCGAAGAAGGCTTAAAGGAGCTTAACAGGAGCCAAAGAATCGGGAAAATAACACCAAGCGAAATGAGGAGGGCCAGGATCGTCGCTCCGGCATATTTCCAAGGTGCGTATCTCGTGTTCATCAGTACGACTCCCCTCCCTTGCTCGCTTTAAACTGCGCATAAGCAATCAAGATAAATACGAGCATAACGATAGTAGAAATCGCGGAAGCATACCCATATTCATTCTGATTAAAGCCCTTGGCAAAGATGTATTGAATAATAAAAGTGGTCGAGGTTCCAGGACCGCCTTGGGTAATCCCTTGTACAACCGCGTATTCCTTCAATAAATTCACGGTAGATAAGAGCAATACCAAAAAGGTCGTCGGAGCAAGCATGGGGATTGTGATTCTGAAAAAGGATTGCCGCGCCGATGAACCGTCGATGCTTGCCGCTTCATACAGATCTCTGGAAATATTGTTAATGCCGCCGACATAAATGATCATGAAGAAGCCTGCGGAAGCCCAATTGGCCGCAAAGCTGACCACGAAGGTCGCTAACATAGGATTAAGCGCCCATTCTAATGCCGTACCGCCCAAGCTTTCAATGACAAAGTTAACAAATCCATATTCCTGGCTGAACATCCAATTGATCGTTATGCCGACCACGAGTGCGGACAACAATACCGGAATGTACAGCATGGTCCTCACAAATGCTTTTCCTTTTACAAAACGACTCGTTACCAGTACGGCAAGCAGGAGCGGAACGATCACCTTGAACGGTAAACTAATCAACGTATAGACAAACGTTTTCCACATAGAAACATAGAAATAATGGTCGGAGAACAATTTGTTGTAGTTTTTCAGCCCAACAAAATCCATGGTCTTCCAGCCGTCGTAATTCGTGAACGAAAAACCAATACTTAGCATTAATGGAATAAAGAAAAAGACTGTAAACAATAGAAAGCTGGGAGCAACAAATAACCAGAATGCTGTAGTATGGCGGTTCGTCAGTCGCTTCTTCATGACCATATATTCATCACATCCTTTGAAACGATGGAGTATTCGAATAGAAAACCGCTGCTGCAAACGAATGATCCGACCATTCCGACAAGAGCATGATCATTCTATGCATAGCGGTTTTCTGTTCTTCTTATGCTAGTATTTCAAGCTCCAGCCCGATTTCTCCGACAACGCCTTGGCGAACCCGTCTAGGGCCTTCTTCGCGGTCAACTCGCCGCTTACCGCTTGCTTGATCGAATCGCGGTATTCGTTGTCCAAAAATGTTCTCCAAGCCGAGCTTTCATCTACCATGAAGAGATCCGATACGTTGTTAACCTCAGCTTGCAAAATGATATAGTCCGCTTTGCCATCATCGGTTTGCGGTTCATAAATGACGTCTTTGAGCGCGGATAATCCTTTATCGTTATTCAAGTACTTTTGGAAGTTATCCTTCTCAAAGAACCATTTCACGAAACTTTCGGCCGCTTCTTTGTTCTTAGCATTCTCCGGAATGGCAACAGCGCCTCCACCGATAATCGCGGATTTACCTGCCGAACCTTGAGGCGAAGGCATGACTCCAAATTTAAATTTCGTAATATCGCTAGTGAAGCTGCTGTAGTTCCAGGAGCCGGACAAATAAATGCCTACATCGCCGTTTTTGAAATAATCGGCAGGATTATCGGACGTACCGCCGCTCCAAATCGCTTTAGGCATCACTTTATTGTTTTCTTCAATAAAGCGTTCCAATGTGGCTACGTTTTGCGGGCTGTTAACCGCAACCGCGAAGGAGTCTCCCGCTTTCTCTGTCAGAGAACCGCCATTCGCATAAACCAGATTGTCGTAGCGGGCACGGGAAGGGTCTGCAGCGAAGCCATACTTCACTCCGCCCCTCTCTTGCAAGATCGCAGCGTTCGCATAAAGCTCATCCCAGGTCCAGGGTTTGTCGACCGTAGGAACCTCTAGATTCGCTTTCGCAAAAGCGTCCTTGTTATAGTAGATATCGGTCGTCGTATATTGGATCGGCAATCCAACGATCTTATCGGAGAGATAATCCTTGCCTACGATTTTCAATGCTGTAGGAACAAATTTTCCGGTGTCGACTACTTTGGCTATATCGATAAATTCATCTGGATACAATTGATGCAGCCTGGTCGTTGTAAGCAGATCGGGAAGGTCTTTGTTTTTAGCCATGGCAGGGAACTTTACCAACTGGTCGTCGTAGGGGATAACCATGATTTCTACCGTATTGCCGGTTGCCGCTTCCCAGTCGTGCAGCGCGGTTGCAAAAGCGTTTCCATCGCCCGGTTCTTCGGATAGCAAGACTTTGATTTTTTGCCCGGAGCTTCCGCCATTAGATCCACATGCCGCCAAGCTTAAAGCCAAAAACAGAGAACATGCCAACATCAACATTTTTTTCATTTTCATTCTCCTCTTTTTGAACTTGCGGCCCCCATGTAAGCGCCGTCATTTTGATGATGTCTCCATTCTACACACCATAACGCACCAAAACTACTTATTTTTTGCTAATAATCAGTAAATACATTGCATAATTTGCTTTTCACTCATATTATGGATTCGGAAGGTTATCACGATTGCCCTAGCATAGCCTCCTGAAGCAGCAGCATAGCCATGGCCTGACCATAAGGCATTGATTGTATTGGAATTTCTTTATAAAAGTTTTTGTTCACGCGTCCCATTGCCGTTCCGTAAGAAACTTGATTCACGATTCCCTCATCATCGATCAGCTTTAAGATCGAAGAAACAGCCTTCCGGGCGCTCGCCTCATACGAGGCATCGATTAACCCGGCACGGACCGACTTCAGGATCCCATAGGCGATTCCGCAGGTGGCGCTTGCTTCTTCATAAGAAGTCTCGTCATCAAGAAGCGTATGCCACATCCCGGAATGATTCTGATAGCGCACAAGACTATCTACCTGAGCTTTATGCGCTTCGATTAGAAACTTCTTAACGCTGCTCTCTAGAGGAATCATCTCGATAAAGGCCGGAATCGCAATGGTCACCCAGCAGTTCCCTCTCGCCCACAGGGCTTCGACGAAGTTATGGTTTCCTTGAAAGGTCCATCCATGGAACCAAAGACCCGTTTTTCGATCAGCCAAATATTTGATATGGATGAGAAACTGATATTTGGCCTCCTCGATATAATCTTGCCTTTGCAATATTCTCCCGATGTTAGCAAGAAAAAGGACCGTCATAAACAAGGTATCGTCCCATAGCTCCTGATTGTTCTCTGAATCTGAGGTAATATGCTGAAAGCCGCCTTCCTTCGTGCGCGGAAGCGCATTCATAATCCATTCCGCCCATTCCTCGCAAATGACATGGTACGCGTTATTGCGGGTACGCTCATACAAGTAGGACAGAGTAAGCATCGGAGCGGTCGTATTAATGTTTTTGGAAGGAAGCCCATTCGCGATCTGACTCTCATAATACTCGGTTATGGTGTGTAAGTAGCTCTCATCATTCGTATTCTCGTACAGCTTCCATAGTCCGTATAGGCCGACCCCTTGTGTCCATTCCCAGAATTGATACTTGCTAATATCGTCTCCAGCCAAATTGTGATTAGTCATATTCTCCAAAAAAACAGTGTCTTCCTCATACAATACCGTTTCGAAGCTTTTTACCAATCGATCTAGTTTTTCATTCATCTCTGTCTTGTTTTGAATTGTCATCATTCATTTCCTCTTCTTGTTTAGAATTCAACGAATGAATCCCCTCGTTGCCCGTCAAATATAGCATAGCTATTTTCACAAAAACTACTTGGTTTTTGTCAAAATAACATAAGTACATTGCATTTCTTGCTTTTCTTGTATTATACTCTTATCAAAATCAATTAGGGAAGTGATATGCTTTGAACGAATCGATATTGTTATATAAACAAGCGCATGCGATTCATGTCAACACACCTTCTGATCCGTTGTTTTATTACTTTGATTATGATGAACGTTCGTATTCGATTAATATGGAATTCCAGCACTTTCATGATTTCTATGAGATTCACATTCTATTAGACGCTAAGGCGACACATACAATTGAAGGAAATCTATATGCCATTCAGCAGTTCGATATCGTGCTGTTAAAGCCTTCTCTATTACATAAGACACAATATCCCGAAGGCCCGCCGCATAAGAGGCTTATTATTAACTTTGCAATGCCCCGAGAAGTAGAAGGCCTAACCTCCGGTTATGAAGCAATCTTTTCCGTATTTGATCAATCTATTCCTATTTTCAGGTTTTCTGAAAAAATCCAAAAAAACATTTTCTGCTACATCAATGATATATTTAAGCTATCGCTCGGCAGCTCGCCGCACAACTCCGTTGCAATTCATTGCAAATTTACGGAATTCCTGTGTGCGCTTTATTTAAATCAGCACAATAATAGTTATGTTCCCCAAGCCATTGGAGACTCGATTACCCAAAAAATATATTCCATCACTTCTTACATTCACAATAATTTCCGGGAAGAATTACCCCTCGAATCCTTATCCAAGATGTTTTATCTTAGTTCCTATTATTTATCTCACCAATTCAAGAAAGTTACCGGATTCACGCTAACCAGCTACATTCAAATGACACGTATACGCAATGCGCAATTGCTGCTGATGAACTCGGATCTGAAAATCACCGTGATTGCTGAGCAATGCGGATTCACTAGCTTCTCTCAGTTCAATCGCATCTTCAACAAATTTAACGAGATGTCCCCCTCCGCTTATCGCCATGCGATTGCAAACAACCAATTCCAAGTGTCTTATACTGAATGAATACAGGGGTCATATCCAAGCATATTTGAGCAACAAAAAAAACCACTTTCTTTTCAGAATAATTTTCTGAAAAGAAAGTGGTTCCGTCATTCACTATGAAATATCCTTATTTTCGAGGTATGGTGCGGTCGGCGGGATTTGAACCCGCACACCCTATGGGCACTACCCCCTCAAGATAGCGTGTCTGCCGTTCCACCA
>FWWL01000433.1_pt1 | contig 97703 bp, 83 predicted proteins | sample 2228331 | NCBI WGS metagenome assembly FWWL01 (sample SAMEA103939775, study PRJEB20133) | metagenome | reverse complement strand
CGCGCTCCCGCTCCTTGGCTTGCAGCACCTCCAGCGAGCGCGCCAGCACCTCGCTTTCCGGTGCACGGACGGAGATAGGAAAGGTGCCGACCACGCGCTCCTGCCAGGGGTGGCGCAGGGCTTCGCGGAAGGCCTGCGTGTTTTCCTCCGCCCCGCCAATGAGGATGTGCTCCACCTTATAGCGGGCGCAGAAGGCGGCGAAGGCTTCGGCAAAATCGTTAAAGTTGTCGCGTACTTGCTCGCGCAGGTGGCGGCTGAGGTCCAAACCGCGGCTGCCCGAAGCGCCCATCCCGCTGCCGCCGCCACCCTTCACCTGACGGATGTCCACCCCTTCCACCTTCTCGGTGTGGATCAGTTCGCCCAGATGAAAGAAGAACATGCGCACGGTTTGTTTATCCACCAGTGCCACGCTGTAGGAGCCGTAGCTATCCATCAGGCGCGCCAGCGGCATAAGGAAGGGCTTGCTGTTGACGTGCACCGCGCTGCGCAGGGGAACCGCGAAGCGCTGCACCTCCCAAAGCCCGCCTTCCTGGCTGGAGAAGATCGCCACGCTGCGCCCCGACCAGTCAAACTCTTTCTCAAAATACTCCTCTATCGCCGCGATGTCCTCGGCAGGCGCGCGCCCGGAAATCTGCTTCAACAACCCTTTGAGGCGAGCCCGGTAAGCGTCGCGGGTGTCGCGCAGGCGCGGATCCAGATTCAGGTAAAGGCTAATCACCGGATGCTTGCCTTCGTAGGCCGCAAGCCTTTCCAGATCGCTGCGCTCAAACATGGGAGATACTCCTTTCTCACGTGATGAGTGGGGTCACATTCCTCGCCGGTGAGGCGGCACTCAATCGCGTGCGCCGAGCGTCACCGGCACGTCCAGGGTCTCCCCATCGCGCACGATGGTGACGATGATGCGCTGGCCGGGGCTAGTGTTGCTCACCAGATAGCCCAGCAGTTCCTCATAGGAGCGGATGGGCGTACCATCAATGGCGATGATGATGTCCCCGCCCAAGCGTACTGACATCCCGCGGAAGTTGACCTCCTGTTGGGGATCGCCGCCGCGCAGGCCGGCCTTCTCCGCCGCGGAACCCGGGATCACCTCGTTGATGAGCACTCCTTGCGTCACAGGCAGGTCGTACTCCAGCGCCAGCGCAGCCAGTGTGACACTGGGGTTGGAGCTGATGCCTAAATAGGGATAAGCAGCCTTACCGTTCTCAATGAGCTGGGGCACGATGCGCTTGACGGTGTTGACCGGCACGGCAAACCCTACCCCTGTGTTCGCGCCGGTGGTGCTGCGGATGGCCGTGTTGACGCCGATCACGCGGCCGTGCGAGTCCAGCAGAGGGCCGCCGGAGTTGCCCGGATTGATGGCAGCATCTGTCTGGATGATCATGGGGTTGCTGAAGTTGTTTTGCGCCTCCAGCGTGCGCCCCACCGCGCTGACGATGCCCACCGTCATCGTCCCTTGCAGGCCGAAGGGGTTGCCGATCGCTACCACGCGCTGGCCGACCAGCACGGTGTTGGAATCGCCCAGTTCCAGCGGCGTCAGCGTGTACCCTGGCGGGGGGTCAACCTTCAGCACGGCCAGATCGCTGTAAGGATCGGTGCCCACCACTCGGGCGATCAGTACCACGCCATCGGCAAAGGTGACGCGCACCTCATCGGCATCGGCGATAACATGATAGTTGGTGATGATGTGCCCTTCGGTGTCGTACACAAAGCCCGAGCCGCTGCCGAAGTCCGTGAGGCCGATGCCACCGTGCTCAAAGCTTACATCCACGTTGACCACGCCCGGGTTGACGCGCTGATAAAGGTTGATGAGCAGCAGCTCCTCGGCATCAGCCTGAGCGATGATCTCCTCCGGCAGAGGGGTGGGTTGGATGGGTGTTCCCGACACGGCGGGCGGAGTGGTCGCGCTGAGTGGGGCCGCCCGCTCAGCGATCAGGGATGACGCCGAGCAGGCCAGCGCGGTCAGCGTCAGAACTATTAAGGACAACCAGTAAATGCTGCTGCGATTATGATGAATCATGGCGGGTATCTTCCCCATCTTCATTAAAAGTGAAAACGAAGGGTCCAAATGGCGTCCCTATTCCTCACGGTAGGTAACGCCGCGTATATTGGCCAACTCTTTGAACAAGGCGCGCTCTTTGGCGCTCAGATTGGTGGGGATCTCCACGTTGACGCGCACGTAGAGGTCACCGTAGGTGTCTTTCTTGCGCAGATGAGGCATACCTTTGCCACGCAGGCGGATGAGCTGGCCGGGCTGTGTGCCCGGGTTGATCTTGAGCATCACGTTGCCCGTCATGGTGGGAATCTGTACCTCGCCACCCAGCACGGCGGTGTAGAGGTCAATCAGCACATCGGTATAGAGGTCATCTCCCTCGCGCCGGAAGCGTGGGTCCTCCTGAACGTTTACCTTGATATACAGGTCGCCGGGCTGGCCACCCAGGCCGGGCGCTCCCTTGCCCGCCAGTCGGATGCGTGTGCCCGTGCGCGCCCCCGCCGGAATCTTGACCTGCAGGCGCTGGCCATTGACGGAGAGAAGGCGCGTGGTGCCGTGGTAGGCCTCCTCCAGCGTGATATCGGCCTCAGCGATGAGGTCTTGACCGCGCCGCGCCGTGCTGCGCATGCGGCTGCCGAAGAGGTCCTCAAACCCCATGCCGCCCCGTGGCGAGGCACCCATGCCGCCGAAGATGGCGCGGAAGAACTCCGAGAAGAGGTCGCCCGCATCGCCGAACTCCACGTGCACCCCGCCCGGTGCGCCGCTGACCCACTGCGACCAGTCAAATCCCCCCGGTGCACCGCCCATACGCTGCCACTGTTGGTAGCTGCGGCGTATCTGATCGTATTTGGTGCGCTTCTGCGGATCGCTCAGCACTTCGTAGGCCTCGTTGATCTCTTTGAAGCGCTCCTCGGCATTCGGATCGCTGGGGTTGGCGTCCGGATGGTATTTGCGTGCCAGCCGCCGGAAAGCCGATTTGATGGTCTTGGCGTCGGCGTTCTCGGGCACCCCCAAAACTTTATAGTAGTCCTTGTATTCCATCCACCACCTTAAAGCGATTGCCGGAAGCAGGGCGGCATCAGGCACACTGTCGTACCTTCCTCCCTGCTCTGGTGTTGTAGAGTTACCTAGATTCTAGTGATAGGCTGTGGGGCAAGTCAAACAGGGGGAAGGAGGCAAGGGCCGCCGGCGCATTGATGCATCGGCACTTCCCCTATCTCCCCGCTGAGGTTATCATAAATCGCAGCTGTCACACCTGTCGCTCTTAAACGCATAAGCGATTTTATAAGGAGTAGCCTATGCCCGACCGCGATGTCCTGGCCCGCGTGGATGCCTACATTGAGGAACACCTTGAGGAATCTATCGCCCGACTGGCGCGGCTGGTCGCCCAGCCGAGCGTTGCCGCGCAGAACTGGGGCATGGAGGAGTGCGCGGCGCTCGTCGCAGAGCTACTGCGCGAGCAGGGGCTGGAGACGCGCATCATGCCCACTGGTGGCAGCCCAGCCGTCTATGCCGAGGGTGGGCACGGCGAGAAAACCCTGCTCTTCTACCTGCACTACGACGTGCAACCGCCTGAGCCGCTGGAATTGTGGGAGTCGCCGCCTTTTGAGCTGACGCGCCGCGGCGAGAAACTCTACGGGCGCGGTATCAGCGATGATAAGGGGCACATCGCAGCGCGGCTGGCTGCGTTGGAGGCCGTGCGCGCCGTGCTGGGCGATCTGCCCTGCCGCGTCAAGTTCCTTGTGGAGGGGGAGGAGGAGATCGGCAGCATCCACCTGCCGGATTTCATCGCCCAACACAAGGAGATGCTGGCTGCGGACGCCTGCATCTGGGAGTTTGGCGGCGTCAACTTCCGCGGTGACCCCATCCAGGTCTTGGGGATGCGCGGCATCTGCTATGTGGAGTTGACGGTGAGGACGGCCAAGGTGGATGCGCACTCTGGCCTTGGCGGCTCCATCTTCCCCAATGCGGCGTGGCGGTTGGTGTGGGCGCTCAATACGCTCAAGGATAAGGACGAGCGCATCCTGATCCCGGGTTTTTATGACAACGTGCGCCCGCCCAGCGAGCGTGATCTGCAGCTGCTGGCTGCCCTGCCCGACGACCGCCAAAACCTCATAGAGACTTACGGCATCGCGGGTTTCCTGCGCAACATGAACGACCCGCTGGAGATCCGCCGCGCCGCCGTCTTTGAGCCGACCTGCACCATCTGCGGGCTGACCTCCGGCTATCAGGGGCCGGGGTCCAAGACGGTGCTGCCTGCACTGGCCAGTGCCAAGATAGACTTCCGGCTGGTGCCTGATCAGATGCCCGATGAGATTGTGGCGAAACTGCGGGCGCACCTGGACGCACAGGGCTTCGCCGATGTGGAGATCACCTATAGCGAGGGCGAACCGCCTGCCCGCACCGACCCCGATCACCCCTTCGTCCAGCTGGTCAACCGTGCCGCCGAAGAAGTTTACGGCAGGCCGCCGCAGGTTGAGCCCATCATCGGTGGCAGCGGCCCCAACCACGCCTTTATCCACCATCTGGGCGTGCCCATTGCCACCGCCGGCGTGGGGCATCCGCAGAACTACGCCCACGCCCCCAATGAGAATATCCGCCTGCCGGATTTCATCAACGGCATCAAGCACACGGCGCACATCCTGCTGGCCTTCGCCGAGGCCGGAGGCGGGTAAGGCTCACCCTGCCCCTCTGCCGAGCTTACGGCTCGCTGTCCCCTCCCCGCAACGGCGGGGAGGGGGCTGGGGTGGAGTGTCAGGCTGCCGCGCCCTCTGTCAGCATCCCCATATGCTGTAGCTCACGGCGCAAGCGCTCATTGGCCTGCCGCGCCGCGCTGACCAGCTCCGCATCGCAGGGAACAGCCTCGCACAGGGCAGGATTGCTGAGTAACAACGTGCCCAGCTCGCGGCACTGGCCGCTCTCACGCATGAAGGCCAGTTTATCCAGCGCTGCCACTGTGCCCTCGCGGATTGTCCCCAGCCGCTGCTCGGCGAGGCGCACCGTTTCCCGCAGCAGCACCAGTTTCTCATCGGGCCACACCAGTCGCCACGGGAGGGCGTAGCGACGCAGGCGGCGCTTGAGCTCGCGCAGATTGCGCTGGTAGTCCTCTTCGCGGGCGCGGAAGACGCCCGTCAACCGCTCAAAGTTCCCTTCGTCTTGGAGGTAAGCAGCGCCCAACCGCTCCAGCGCAGTGTTGAGGTCGCGGCTGGCCTTCTGGACATGGCGCTTCTTGATGCTCTCACCAAGCAGCGCCCCGCCGATGGCTCCACCGACAGCCCCCGCCACCGCCCCGAGGATCGTCCCCACGCCGGGCACGATGGCTGTGCCGATCACGCCGCCCACCTTGCCGCCAATCAACCCACCGGTCGCCCGCGTGCCGATCTCAATGGCGGCAAACTCCAGATTGCGGCCCAGACCAGCCCCCTTCTGGGCACGCCGCCAGGCGCGGTAGGAGGCAAACCCGATGGTCACCAGCGGCAGGTGGATGTTCCAGGCGCTGCTGGCAGCAGCGGCTTTGGCCTCGGCAGCGGTGTGGACGGTGGAAGTCGCACCGATGAGCGCGTCAACCAACGAGCCACCTTTAGTATCCAGCACGATGGCCGATGCATCGCCGAGGAGGGGCAGTTTGTCTGCCACATCACCGAAGACGTGCAGGGCCTCCAGCCCCTTCAGCCAGTCTATGACGTTGTCCACCAGCGGCAAGGCATGGTCGCCCAACGCGGCCTTGAGCACGTCAAGGTTCTGCAGTGCATCGGTGATGTGGTCCGCCGCTGGCCCGTTGAAATGCTCCCAGATGGAGGGATCGGCCATGCTGTACTGCCAGGCGAGGTCCACGAAGGTCACCGCGCCGATGGCCCCTGCCTCGGCCACGTCAGCGCTGAGAGCGCGGCGCAGCACCTCCTGCACCTTGCTGGGGATGGCCACCTGGCCCCCCAGTCGCTTGCGGATGGCAGCCACATGCCGCCGTCGCGCCAGCACATAGTAGGCCATCCCCACTGCCACCGCCACGATCAGCGCCAGCGTGAGGATGTCGGCCAGATTATCCACCAGTGAGTGCAGAAACGAGTCGATCATAGGTAACATCCCCCTTGTATATCCCTAATTTTATAACAACTGGCGGTCGGGAGTTAGCAAAGTGTGCTTGCGGTTCAGGATAGAGCGCTGTTTCAGCAAAAAAGCCACTGTTTGGGGACAGTGGCTGGCAAAGCGGCTAACGGGCGCACCTTAAAAGGGCTGGGTTGTAGACCAGCCCTCCGTACAAAATATATTCCCCCGCTTATTTGAGGTAACGCAGCGCCACGTCGCGGGATTCCAGAAGGCGCTCCTGTGTGTCATGCTCCCAGAGGCCCACAAAGCGGCCAAAACTGGCGCGGTCGTAATCGCCCACGTAGAAGGCCGACATAGCCAGATCGGAATCGGCGTCCGCGTAGAAGCAGGTCACGAGCGACTTGCGGTTCATGGAGTTGATGAAGTCCAGATAGCCCCCGCGATCGCGCTTGGCTTGATCGGTGCACTGCAGGAAGGAGGTAAAGAGCGTCCCTTCGGTGGTGGGGCGGATGAGGATGTTGAGCCGCGCCGAGTGGGTGGCCCAAATGGTGTCCCCTTCGGTTCGCACGGTATAGCCCAGAAACTCCAGGTGACTGCTGATTTGTTCGGCAACGGATGCCATAGGTGGTTGCTCCCTTGTTCTGGCGGCTTGTCGCCGCCCCTAAGGGGCCGGTCGGTGCCGGCCCGCTTCAGATACAGCACAGGGTGACCCTGTGTTGCCCCTATGCTAAGCCCGAACGGTTATTTTGGCAAGTGAGGGGAAGCCCCGCACGTTGGAGGCTAAGCATCTGGTACAATTAAGGAGGTGCGTATCTGCGCGCTGTTTTTGCCTTGAATGCCCACCCTGTTGGAGGAAGACCCCCCATGCCCGAGTTCTTCACCCTTGTTCCGCCCGAAGAGGCCCGCGCGCGCATCCTTGCCCATGTGCAGCCTCTCGCCGAGACGGAGACCGTGCCCGCCCTTGAGGCGTTGGGCCGCGTGCTGGCCGAGGACGTCACCTCACCGCAGGTCTTGCCGGAGTTTCGGCGCAGCACGGTGGATGGCTACGCCGTGCGTGCACAAGACACTTTCGGCGCTAGCGATGCCCTGCCCGCCTACCTGCGGCTCATCGGTGAGGTGCCAATGGGGCGCATGGCGACGTTCGCGGTGCAGCCGGGCACGCTGGCGTTGGTGCACACCGGCGGCCATGTCCCCGATGGGGCAGATGCTGTGGTGATGATTGAACACACCGCCCGCAGCGGTGAGGATGAGGTGGAAGTGCGGCGGCCGGCTGCCCCGGGCGAGAACGTCATCCTGCCCGGTGAGGACATTCAGGCGGGCGAGCTGATCCTGCCTGCTGGCCATCGCCTGCGCGAGCAGGACCTCGGCGGCTTGATGGCGGTGGGCATCACCACGGTGCGGGTGGTGCGGCGGCCCCGCGTGGCTATTTTCGCCACCGGCGACGAGGTCATCCCGCCCGAACAATCCACCCAACCCGGCCAGGTACGCGACATCAACAGTTACACCGTTGCGGCGCTGACGACGCAGGCAGGGGCCATCGCACTGCGCAAGGGCATCCTGCCCGACAGTTTTGAGGCTATCTACGCCGCCGCCCGTGCGGCTCTGGATGAGGGCGCCGATATGCTGGTGCTCTCGGCAGGAAGCTCCATCTCGGTGCGTGATGTGACTGCCGAGGTCTTCAATCGGCTGGGTGAGCCGGGCGTACTGGTGCACGGCATCGCCACACGCCCCGGCAAACCGACCATCCTCGGCATGGCGGGGCAGGTACCGCTGGTGGGCCTGCCGGGCAATCCGGTGAGCGCCTTTGTGCAGTTCCTCATGGTGTGCACGCCCATCCTCTACCGCCTGCAGGGTGCTCAGCCGCCACGCCACCTTTTTATCCGTGCCCGCCTGGCAACCAACGTGGCCAGCGTGGCAGGGCGCGAGGACTACGTGCCCGCGCGGGTCGTGGAGCGCGATGGCGAGCTGTGGGCCGAGCCAATCTTTTTCAAGAGCAACCTCATTTTCACGCTGGTCAAGGCCGATGGTTTGCTGCGCGTGCCGCTCAACGCCACCGGCCTGGAGGCGGGGGAAATGGTAGAGGTGCGGCTGTTCTGAAGGACGAACTGCGCTGTTAATCGGCCTGCGCAATGAGGGCCTCCGCCTCGTCCAGCGGGATGCGGTCCGCTGGGGTGAGGCGGCGGTGGCGCAGCAGGATGTCCCACACTCGCAGTGCCGATACGATCTTCACGCTCATGCTCATCTTGCTCTGGCCGATGCGCCGATCCTCAAAGTAGATGGGGATTTCCTTGATGCGGTAGCCGAGTCGCTCGGCGACGTAGGTCATTTCCACCTGAAAGTCGTAACCGTTGGAGCGGATGCGGTGCAGGCCGATGCCAAGCAGTGTCTCGCGCCGCCAGGCCTTGAAGCCGGCGGTGGTGTCACGCTGGCGCGTGCCCAAGATGAGCCGCGTGTACACCGAGTTTGCCCACCAGCTGAGCAGATAGCGGCCAAAGCTCCAGCGCTCATCCAGCCGCCCGCCCTCCACATAGCGCGAGCCAACCACCACATCAAAGCGCTGCAGCAGCTCCAGCATGGCGGGGATGTAAGAGGGCGAATGCGAAAAATCGGCGTCCATCTGCACGATGGCCTGCGCCCCTTCGGCAAGGGCGCGGCGGAAGCCTGCCTTGTAGGCCGTACCAAGGCCCAGCTTGGCGGGTCGGCGCAGCACAGCGATGCGCCCGGGGTTGGCGCGCGCCAAATCCTCCGCCACCTCCGCTGTACCGTCTGGCGAGTTGTCGTCCACGATGAGGATGGAAAGGTCAGGCAAGCCCAGCGCCCACAGGGCAGCGGCCAGCGGCGGGATATTGGTCGCTTCGTTGTAGGTGGGGATTACCACGGTCGTCTTCACGGCGGTTACTCTTCTTCCTGCGGGCGAGGGGTAGGATGCACATAGAGCCACCAGAACGTTTCCGGTGGATAGGCAGCCTGCATCTCAGGCGCCCAGATGAAGGCAGCAGGGGCAGCGATACGGCGTAGCAGGCCATCGGCGTGCTCCAGTGGCGTGCTGATGTCCTCCCTCACGGCCTTGGTAAAGTCAAGCAGGAACGCCAGCGCGGTGCGTCCCTCGGCCTGCGTGGGATATTCGTGCTGGTGGCGGACGGGGTCCGCCTCGCACTCCTCAAGATAGGTGGCCCAGGCGCGCAGACGTGCCCGCGCCTCGCGTCGGGCCTTCTCTTCGGCCTGCGTGCGCCATGCTGCGAGGGCCTGCTCAGCCTGACTTGCTGCTTCCTGCAGGCGCTCCTGCCGTCCGCTGTCCAGGCGATGGCGCAGGGCGTTAAGGCGATGCAGGCGCAGCAGCAACCCACCGAGCGTGCCCTTGGGCAACAGGAATGTGGTGGTAGGCTGGGAGTTAAGCGTCCAGTAGATGGTCTCACCGAGTAGGTGGGCTTTCAGGTCAGCGGCACTGGCTTCAACGATCTGCAGGTCGCGCTCAAGAATGGCGCTGGCATCCATCGCCCGCTACTTGATCTCAATCCAATCAATGTGCACTTCGGTCCCGCGCCCTACGGTGTGGCTGACGCGCAGGGTGGGGATTTGGCGGCCGTTCAGCCACCACATGATGAGCAGTGCGCCGGCGATCACCCCCAGCGTGGCCAGCAGCAGACGTCCCCATTTCATTCTATCGGCCCGTCCTTCGCCCTATGAGCGGGCATTTAGCAGCCGGGGCCGCACGAACTCGCCCCGGCCCTGAATCTCAACCCAGCGCCGCTTGCCACCGTCTACATGCCACTCGTAAACCTGATGCCCTCCATGCGTGAAGTAGGTGAGGCAAGGCGGGCGCCACAGGATGCGCTGCGCGATGGCCTTCACCAGCGGCTGGATGTCCATCTCCTTCGGCGCACTTAGGGAAAGCCAGTCGTTGGGTACCCACTCCATCTCCAGCACGTGGGGGCCGTAGTAGCCATAGGCGCGATAAGTCGGCTCGGTTTGCACGCAGCGCCAATACACTTCTACCACCCGCGCCTGCCAGAAGGTGCCATTCAGCCGCTCGGTGACGAGGTAGGGCTGCTTCTCAGGATGTTTGTAAAACCAGGTTGTGGCATCGGTGCTCATGCCGCGTTACAGGCTCCTTGAAAGTGCTAGATGGCAGAAAATGCGCCGTCATAATACCGTAAAATGGTGCAAAGTAAAAAAGAGAATAACCGCTTCCCGTTTTCATACGGCGATCTCCTGCCCGCCACCGCTTGACGCTCCCCTTCAGGTGCGGTATATTCCGCCCGCTACAGTGCAGGTGGGACTTTGCCGACCCGGCTTGGCCCCAACGTCTTGAGCAGAACGCCACTGCATGTTATAATTTTGGCGACTGCCGATGTAGCTCAATTGGCAGAGCAACGCTCTTGTAAAGCGTGGGTTATGGGTTCGAGTCCCATCATCGGCTTGCTCCAGGGCCCCTCAAGGGTAGGGGAGCACCAGGGCGTGGGTCGGTGTCCCGAGCGGCAAAGGGGGCAGACTGTAAATCTGCTGGCGCAACGCCTTCGTAGGTTCGAGTCCTACCCGGCCCACCTGCAGTTTGGATAAGGGCGCCGCAGCGCCTGAGTACCTGTTCAACACAGGCCTGCTGTGGCCTATAACAAGGGTCGGTGTCCCGAGCGGCAAAGGGGGCAGACTGTAAATCTGCTGGCGCAACGCCTTCGTAGGTTCGAGTCCTACCCGGCCCACTGGCCGATTTGCAGCGGGGGGATGTAGCTCAGTTGGGAGAGCACCGCCTTTGCACGGCGGGGGTCAGGGGTTCGAGTCCCCTCATCTCCATCGGTCTCATCCATTTGTAGATGTTCGCTGTTGGTACGTGCCCACGTAGCTCAGTAGGTAGAGCACATTCTTGGTAAGAATGGGGTCATGGGTTCGAGTCCCATCGTGGGCTTCAATTGTTGCCTTTTTCTCGGGCAAACAGCAATCTTAAGGGCCTACGGCCCACGCCATTGAGGAGGTTAGACCAGGCATGGCCAAGCAAGTATTTCAGCGCACGAAGCCGCATGTGAACGTGGGGACGATAGGGCACATAGACCATGGGAAGACCACGTTGACGGCGGCGATCACGAAGGTGCTTGCGATGAAGGGGCTGGCGCAGTATCGGCCCTTTGACTCGATAGACAATGCGCCGGAGGAGAAGGCGCGGGGCATCACGATTGCCATAGCGCACGTGGAGTATGAGACGGAGAAGCGGCACTATGCGCACGTGGACTGTCCGGGGCACCGGGACTACATCAAGAACATGATCACGGGTGCGGCGCAGATGGACGGGGCGATCCTGGTGGTAGCGGCGCCGGATGGGCCGATGCCGCAGACGCGGGAGCATGTGCTGCTGGCGCGGCAGGTAGAAGTGCCGGCGATGGTGGTGTTTCTGAACAAAGTGGACATGATGGAAGATGAGGAACTGCTGGAGTTGGTGGAGTTAGAGTTGCGGGAGTTGCTGAACGGGTATGGGTATCCTGGGGATGAGACGCCCATCGTGCGGGGGAGTGCGTTGCTGGCGTTGGAGAGCAAGAGCACGGACCCGAATGCGCCGGAGTATGCGTGCATCTGGGAGTTGCTGCGGGTAGTGGATGAGTACATACCGACGCCGGTGCGGGAGATAGACAAGCCGTTTCTGATGCCGATAGAGGATGTGTTCAGCATCAAAGGGCGCGGGACGGTGGTGACGGGGCGCGTGGAGCGTGGAGTGGCGAAGAAGGGCGATGAGGTGGAGATCATCGGGTTGCGCGAGGAGATCAGGCGCACGGTGATCACGGGGACGGAGATGTTCCACAAGGAGTTGGAGCAGGTGCAGGCGGGGGACAACGCGGGCATCCTGCTGCGAGGGATAGACCGTGACGAGGTAGAGCGTGGGATGGTGCTGGCCAAGCCGGGGAGCATCACGCCACACCGCAAGTTTTTGAGCGAGGTGTACGTGCTGCGCAAGGAAGAAGGAGGGCGGCACAAGGCCTTCTTCAGCGGGTACAAGCCGCAGTTCTACATCCGCACCATGGACGTGACGGGGGAGATCAAGTTGCCCGAAGGCGTGGAGATGGTGATGCCGGGGGACAACGTGAACCTCTTTGTGGAGCTGCAGAAGCCGGTGGCGCTGGAGAAGGGTTCCAAGTTCGCCATCCGTGAGGGCGGCCTCACCGTCGGCGCGGGCGTCATCACTGAGATTCTGGAGTAACCTACTGGTGCGGGATGGGCCAGCGCTTGCCCGGCCCCCCGCCTGAAGCGATAGGGATATGGCCAAGAAAGAAACCCGAGTGGTCATTACGCTGGAATGTACCGAGTGCCACGAGCGCAACTATACGACGGAGAAAAGCCGGCGTAATGACCCCCAGCGTCTGGAGTTCCGAAAATACTGCCCGCGGTGCCGTCATCACACCCTGCACCGCGAAACCAAGTAGGCGGTAGTCAGGCACACATGCTTTGTGGTATAATTGCCACAGAGCATGGAGGCCACAGGCGAGTAGCTCAATTTGGCAGAGCAACGGTCTCCAAAACCGTAGGTTGCGGGTTCGAGTCCTGCCTCGCCTGCCTATACCTCGCTCAAGACACCGTCTCTAGGGCGGTGTCTTGAACTGTAAGAGGCTTTTTACACAGGGGAAAAAAACGGTGGCACGCAAACCAGAACGCCGAGAGAGACGACCTGAAGAGCGTAGGGCGGGGCGGCCGGCGAGCAAAGCGCCCGCAGCGCCTCGCAAGAGCACTCAAAGCCGCAACGCCATTGTGCGCTACTTTCAGGAAACGCGCGATGAGCTGCGCAGGGTCACCTGGCCCACCCGTGAGGAGATCGTGCGCCTCACGCTGATCGTGCTGGGCACCACCCTCGCCTTCGCCATCTTTCTGGGAATCCTTGACTTGGTCTTCCAGCAATTGGCTGCCCTGTTGGTCTAGGTAGAGGCGTGCAGGCTCCCCTGCGGCGGTACGGAAGCGGATTAAAGGGAGAGAGCGTAATGGCAGCCAGAAAGAAGAAGTCAGAGGCAGCGGATGCCGGCGCTGAGGACCTGCCGGTGCGGAAAGCACCGCTTGATGAAACCCTCGCGGCGGATGATACCGAGCGCCCAGTTGATGCCTCTGGGGATGGCCCGCAGTGGTATGTGGTGCACTGCTACTCCGGCTACGAAAACAAGGTGCGCCACGCCATTGAGCAGCGCATTGAGACGATGGGCATGCAGGACAAGATTTTTGACGTGGTCGTCCCCACCGAGGAGGAGATTGAGATCAAGGAGGGCAAGCGGCGCGTGGTAGAGCGCCGCGTCTTCCCCGGCTACATCCTCGTCAAGATGATCATGGACGAGGACTCGTGGTACGTGGTGCGCAATACACCCGGCGTAACAGGCTTTGTGGGCATGGGCAACAGGCCCACGCCCCTCTCCGAGCAGGAAGTGGCGCAGATCATGAAGCGCATGGAGGCCGAGGCGCCGGTGCTCAAGGTGACCTTCAAGCCCGGCCAGCGGGTGCGCATCATTGACGGGCCGTTCAACGATATTGTTGGCCTCGTGGAGTCTATAGACATGGAGCGCTCCAAGGTGCGCGTGATGGTCTCCTTCTTCGGACGTGAGACGCCTGTGGAGCTGGACTTCCTGCAGGTGGAGAAGGTATGACGGCAGCCCCTGCGCCTGTAGCAGGGCAGTGGGCGGGTCTGTCGCTAGCGACGGAGACAGGCTCGCCCCTTATACTGATGATGGAGAAATGACGTCATGGCTAAGAAGGTGATCGCGGTTGTCAAACTAGAGATTGAAGCCGGGAAGGCTACCCCCGCCCCGCCCATCGGCCCGGCGCTGGCGCAGTACGGCATCAACCTGATGCAGTTCTGCAAGGAGTACAACGCCCGCACGGCCAACCGCATCGGCGATATCATCCCGGCGGAGATCACCATCTTCTCGGATCAGTCGTTCAAGTTCGTGCTCAAGACACCCCCTACCGCCTCGCTGATCCGCAAGGCTCTGGGCATTGAGAAAGGCTCCTCCGAGCCAAATCGCACCAAGGTCGGCAAGCTGACGCGCTCGCAGATCCGCGAGATTGCCGCTATCAAGATGCCCGACCTCAACGCCTATGACCTGGAGGCCGCCATCAAGCAGGTGGAGGGCACGGCCCGCAGCATGGGCGTGACCATCGTTGAGGATTAACTCCCCAGCGTGGGAGGGAGGCCGAGACACGGCCTCCTGCTAAAACCACAAGGAGCAGCATTCATGGCCAAGCACGGAAAACGCTACGTTGATCTTCTGAAGCAGTACGACCGCGACAGGCTCTACACCCCGCGCGAGGCGTTGGAGCTTGTCAAGCAGTTTGCCAATGCCAAGTTTGATGAGACGGTGGAGGTGCACATACGTCTGGGCATTGACCCCCGCAAGTCCGAGCAGCAGGTGCGCGATGCCCTTGTGCTCCCTGCCGGTCTGGGCAAGACGGTGCGCATCCTTGTCTTCGCTGAGGGCGAGGCTGCCGACATCGCCGAGCGGGCAGGCGCGGACATCGTGGCCGGTGATGAAGTGATTGAGCAGATCGCCAACGGCTTCACCGACTTTGACGTGGCCATCGCCGTCCCCGAGATGATGCGCAAAATCGGACGGCTGGGTAAGGTGCTCGGCCCGCGTGGCCTCATGCCCAGCCCCAAGAGTGGCACGGTGGTCGCCCCCGAAGACCTCCCGCGCGTGATCCAAGAGGCGCGAGCGGGCCGCGTGGAGTTCCGCAATGACCGTACGGGCAACCTGCACGTGCCCATTGGCAAGGCCAGTTTCCCGGTAGAGGCGCTGCTACAGAACTTCGCCGCGCTGATGGATGCCGTGCGGCGGGCACGTCCCCCTTCGGTGAAGGGATCGTTTATCCGCAAGGTGGTGGTGACCTCCACCATGGGGCCGGGCATCAAGGTGGACCCCAATGCGGCGGTGCAGGCAGAAGCGGCGTAGTCCTTCAGGGGCAGAGCATCACGGGCGAGGTGTGGCGAGAGCCGCCCTCGCCTTTTTGTTTGCCGAAGGCAGGGCCTTGACTAGATTCCTGAGTGGATTTATACTAAAACTACCGACCGGTCGGTAGTTTGAGGGCTTCTGACGGGAGCAAGGGGGCAAAACGCGGGCTGTCGCATAACGCTTTTTCTTGCCGGCAGATTGTGATATATAGAACAAGTGCTGCTGGCAAATGCCTTTCCCCCACTCCCTGTCAGGCCACTGCCTTCGCTGGAGGTCACCCATGAGCCTCGTTCCCCGCAGATTGCTGGTGCCGAGCCTGTTGGTGTTTGTTGCCCTGGCGATCCTCATCCTTGTGCCGCTGCCGGCCCACAGCCAGGAGATCGGTGAGACCCCGCAGGGTGTCCCTTCCCCCATCAGTCAGGAGGTTACCCCGCAACCGGTAGTTGAGCGCGACACCTGCCTGCACTGCCACCTCTCGGGTGAAGATAAGGGGTTGTGGACCCCCGTCTCGCGCTGGGGATTGTTCAGCGTGGCGGGGCTGCTGTTCGCCTTTGGCGTGTACCGCAGCGCCAGCACATGGGTCACGCGCCGCCCCTGGAAGCCGCTCACCGTGCGCGCGGTGGACTGGGTGGATGAGCGCTACGACATCCGCAAGCCGCTGGAGAAGGTGCTGCGCAAGTCGGTGCCCTCCCATGCGCTGAAGTGGTTTTACTGCCTCGGTGGGATCACCGCCCTGCTGTTTGTGGTGCAGGGCGTGACGGGCATCCTGCTAGCGATCTATTACAAGCCCACGCCTGAAGCGGCCTATGCTAGCATCCAGTACATTGAGAACGAGGTGCGCTTCGGCGCTGCCATCCGCGCCATTCACCACTGGGCGGCCAACGGCATGATCGTGATGTGCGTTGCGCATATGCTGCGCGTGTTCATCACCGGTGCCTACCGCCCTCCGCGTGAACTTAACTGGGTGGGCGGCGTGCTGCTGCTCATCATGACGCTGGCCTTCGGCTTCACTGGCTACTTGCTGCCCTGGGATCAGCGCGCTTACTGGGCCACCACGGTCGGCACGGAGATTGCAGGTGGCATCCCCGACATCGGCCCATTGGCGCTGGTTTTCCTACGTGCCGGTTGGGGCGTCACAGCGCAGACGTTGAGTCGCTTCTTTGCCATGCACGTGCTGGTGCTGCCGGCGTTCACCATCATCCTGATGGGGCTGCACTTTTTGATGGTGCGGCGGCAGGGCATCGCCGATCCGCTGTGAGGCAGGAGGGAGCAAGATGGCTACCACCGATCAAAACAAGCAGCAGCCGGAGAGCATCCCTTTCTACCCCGACCACGTGCGGACGGAGGCGCTCGTGGCGGGGGGCGTGTTGCTCGTACTGATCCTGATCGGCGTGCTGGGGCAACTCTTCCCTGTGGGGCTGCAAGAACCCGCCGATCCGATGGTCACCCCCCCACATACCAAACCGGAGTGGTACTTCCTCTTCCTCTACCAGATTTTGAAGCTCGTGCCCAAGACCGTCGGCGTGCTGATCCCCATCGTGGGGGTGCTGGTGTTGATGCTGTGGCCCTTCATTGACCGCGTGCGCGGTGATCCACGGCGGGCGCGCCGGCGGCGCCTCATCGCTGCTGCGCTCATCATGGCCGCCATCGTTGCCCTGACCATCTGGGGGGAGGTGAGCTAGATATGCCCATGTCCCGACGCGACTTCATGAAGGTAGCAGCTTGGGCTGCCACGGTGACGGGCTTCTCGGCGGTGATCATCCCCATCATCGCCTACCTGTATCCCAAGGACCTTGAGGAAACCCCTTCTGAGCCAGTGCCGGTCGGCTCGCTGGACGATCTGCCTGTCGGCACGGCCAAGACGGTGCCCTTTGGACGCTACCCGGCGCTGGTGATCCGCTTGCCGGATGGCGTGCGTGCCTATTCGGCTGTGTGCACGCACTTCGCTTGCATTGTGGCGTGGAACCCTGACACGGGTCAGATCGCCTGTCCCTGCCACGATGGTTTTTTTGACCCTGCTGACGGCTCGGTGATCGCCGGACCGCCGCCGCGTCCGCTGGACGCCATCCCTGTGACAGTAGCCGATGATGGCCAGATCACCATCGGAGGTGAGGAAACATGACCACCGACACCCTACAGGCCGAGATCGTCACCGTGCAGAAGCCGCTTGCTGCCCCCAAAGGCGCCCTGTGGCCGCGCCTGCGGGATTTCTTGGTGCATGTGCTGGCGCAGGTGCGCGTGCTGCGCAAAGCTTACCCCGGCGTAATGCACTTCCTCATCTTCTGGGGGATGGTCATCCAGATCGTGGGCACGGCCATCAACCTGATGCAGATGCAGCTCTTCGTGCCCTTTGTGGAGCTGCAGTTCCCCCGCGGCGATGCCTATCTGGCCTATGAGTTGATCATGGACCTGGCTGGTGTGGCCATCTTGCTCGGCGCGCTGATGGCCGCTTTTCGGCGGCTGGTGCTGCGCCCCAAGACGCTAGAGACGCGCTGGGATGACTGGTACGCCATTGTCCTGCTGCTCATCATCCCCCTGCTGGGCTTCTCCACCGAGGGGTTGCGCCTGCTGGCCGTAGCCCCACCCTGGGCAGCATGGTCGCCGGTGGGGAATGCGATGGCGGGGCTGTTTGCTGCGCTGGGTGTGACGCCCGCCCTCGCTTGGGGTGCTCATGGCGTGTTGTTCTGGGCACATATGGGGGCCGGTCTGGCCTTTGTTGCCAGCATTCCCTTCACCAAACTACGCCACCTTATCACCACACCTCTCAACGTGATCGTACGCCCGCTGCAGAAACCCGCCGCACTGACGCCCATTGAGAACATTGAGGAGGCCGAGGTGCTGGGCGTGGGCACGGTGACAGACTTCACCTCTCAGCAGCTGCTCTCTTTGGATGCCTGCGTGCGCTGCGGCCGTTGTGAGGAAGCCTGCCCGGCGGCCAATGCAGGGATGCCCTTCTCGCCGCGCGCCTTCATTCAGGCCCTGCGTGAGGTGATGGTGGACACGCTCATCGCCGCTAAGGCCAACGGCACAGAAGCCACGCTGGACGAACGGTTGGGGGAAGCAATGCCCTGGTACTGCACCACCTGTGGGGCGTGCCTCTCCCTGTGCCCGGCTTTCGTCAACCCGGTGGCGGAGATCGTTGACCTGCGCCGCTATGCAGCCCTGACCACCGGCAAAGTGCCCGGCTCGGCAGCGCTGGCCCTGCGCAACATTGAACGGCAGAGCAACCCTTGGGGCCTGCCCGCCCCCGACCGTGCCACTTGGGCTGAAGGAACGGCGGTTCGCATCCTGCAGCCCGGCGAGAAGACCGATGTGCTGTGGTTCACCGGTTGCGCAGCGGCTTATGACGACCGCAACAAGAAGTCAGCGCAGGCCTTTGCACGCCTGCTTACGACGGCGGGCGTTGACTTCGCCATCCTCGGCGATGCAGAGGCCTGCTGCGGCGAGACGGCGCGGCGGCTGGGGCATGAGTATCTCTTCCAGATGCTGGCTCAGCAGAACATTGAGACTTTGGGCGCTTACCGTTTCAAGCGCATTGTGACGCAGTGCCCACACTGCTACAACACGCTCAAGAACGAGTATCCGCAATTCGGCGGCACCTTTGAGGTGCTACACTACACTGAGCTGCTGGATGAAATCACCCCGCGTCTGCCCCTCAACGGTGCCCCTGTGCAAGGGCGGGTGACTTATCATGACTCGTGCTATCTGGGGCGCTACAACGGCATCTATGCTCAGCCGCGCCGCCTGCTTGATCGGGCTGGTGTGCAGCGTGTGGAGATGACCCGTAACCGTGCTAACACCTTCTGTTGTGGCGGCGGCGGAGGGCAGATGTGGATGGAAACCGATGCCGAGACGCGCATTAACCACGTCCGCCTTGCTGATGCGCTGAACGCAAAGGCCGATGTGGTCGCCACGGCCTGCCCCTACTGCCTGCTCATGTTTGACGATGCGATCCGTTCAAAAGGCGTTGGCGAGCAGGTACAGGTGATGGACGTGGCCGAAGTGCTGGCCGGCCAACTAAAGGCCTGAGAAGGCAGGGGGCCGGTGAGCAAGGAGACAAGACGATGACAAGCCACTGGATGCTCAAAACGCACGGCGACCCGCTGATGGCGTTGCGGCGTTTCCTCGGCGGTTTCTTCCGCGCCGCGCAGCTGGATGCGCTGCTGGTGCCACGGCGCGTGGATGAGCCAGTCGCGGTGCAGCCGCACATCCTGCACGATGTAACCCACTTAGAGGATGTGGACCCCTTTGCGCCGCTGATGGCAGTCAACGCGGCGGGGATGGCCGTGCAGTACCTTAAGGCTCATCCGGAGCACGCTCTGGGCGCGGTGCTACGCCCCTGCGAGATCCGCGCTCTGCGTGAGGTAGCAGCGCGCGAGGCGCTCGCCATGGAGCGGGTGCTGATGGTGGGCGTGGACTGTGTGGGAACTTTTGCCGCTGAAGATTTCGCCTGGCGCGGCGGCGCTGAGGTGCTCACCCGTGAGGCTTTGCAGTTCGTGCGACAGGGCGGCGTGGCGGTTTATCGCTACCGTATGGCCTGCCGCATGTGCGCGCATCCCATGCCGGAAGGGGTGGCACTCACCGTTGACCTGTTGGGGCTACCCACCCGTCAGGCCATCCTGCTCACCGCGCGCGATGAAGAGACGGCGGAGCGGCTGCAACTGGCGACGCTCACCGATGGTCCCGCCCCAGCAGCACTGATCAGCCAGCACAAGCGTGTACTAGCGGCCACCATCGCCCGCCGCGAGCAGATCCGTCAGCGTGTCTTGGAGGCACTCAACACCGATCTGGCTGCCGATGTGGATGTGCTTGTTGCCCACCTTGTGGAATGCACCCCCTGCCGCGAGTGCGTTCTGGCCTGTCCCCTCGCCAGCAGCGACCCTCAGCTAGGTGGGGAAACGCCCTCCCGCGAGGCTGTGGCGAACTGGCTGGCCTCCTGTGTCGGTTGCGGCATGTGTGAGGAGGCATGCCCCCAGCACCTGCCGCTGGCGGCGATCTTCGCGCGCCTGCACGACGAGCTACTGGCGCTGCTCCACGATCCGCTGATCGTGGCGCAGTAGGGTGCGGCGCTCAGGCCTGCGGAGGGGGCTTGAGCACCTGCCGCCCGCGCGCAATGTTGATCATGTCGGCCAACATCCCGTAGGCAGTGGTGAGCGGCCCCGGGTTGTGCTCAATAATCGTCAGGCGCGGCAGCACGTCGCTCTCAACCTCCACCACGCTGGAGGTGCCCGTGATATGCGCCAGCAGGTCATCCTGAGGTACGCGGCGGGGTTGCACGCGCGCCCTGATTGTGCCATCTGCACCGCGTTCGGCCTCACAGAGGAGGCGGATGCGCTCGCCAGCGGCAACGGCGGCCTGCACCTCGGCCAGCGTAATGCCGCCTATGCCCTGCCGATCCACGTCCTTCGGGCGCAGGTCGGCACCCATCAGCACATTGGCGAGGATGACAGTCTTGATAGCAGCGTCCCAGCCGTCCACATCCAGCGAGGGGTCGGTCTCGGCGATGCCAATGGCCTGCGCGGCGCGCAGGGCTTCGGCAAAGGATAGCCCCTCCTGCTCCATGCGCGTCAGGATGTAGTTGGTGGTGCTGTTGAGGATGCCACGCACGCGCCGCACTTCGGCGGCGGGGAGGCCCTCGCGCCCCACCCCCAGCACTGGCGCACCGTCCATCACGCTTGCCTCAAAAAAGAAACCCACGCCTTGCTGCGCCGCCAGCGCGCTCAGCTCGCGGTAGCCAAAGGCCACCGGCCCCTTGTTAGCTGTCACAAGGTGCTGCCCGCGGCTGAGGATGAGGCGGGCGTAGTCCAGCGCCGGTTGACCGTCGTAAGGGCTGGTGGGGATGCTCTCAAAGATGAGGTCCGCCGGGCAGCGCTCCAGAAAAGCCACCGTTGTAGGGATGGGCGCGCCGCGGTGCAGGCCGTCTAAGCGCTCCCCATGGCGCACGATGTCCAGTGCGGTGCCCAGGTGCAGGCCATCGGGGTCAATGGCATGACCATGGCGCCCCGTGCTGAGACCCACCACGCGCACATGGAGGTTGTATTCATCCCGCAACATCCCGGCCTTGGCGATGAGCAGTTCGGCCAGTGCGCGCCCCACGTTACCAAAGCCTAATAATGCCACGCGCAGTTGCATCGTTGCCTCTCTCAGCGCTCAAGGGAAGGGACGGACTGCTCGGCGGAGGGAAGTGTCGCCAGGCGCACCCGTTTGCCGCAGGCAAGGCACTGTGCCCAAGCCTGCCCCTGCACGATGAGCAGCCCACCACAAGCCGGACAGGGATCGGGGAGGGGGCGTTTCCAGCTCGTCCAATTGCAGGCGGGGTAATTGGCGCATCCGTAGAAGACACGCCCCCGGCGCGTGCGGCGCGCCACGATCTCCCCGCCATCCTGCGGGCAGGCCACGCCGAGGCGCTCCACCCACGGCTCGGTGTAGCGGCAGTGGGGGAAGTCCGAGCAGCCGATAAACTTGCCAAAGCGCCCATGACGGATCACCAGCGGGTGCCCGCACTGGGGGCAATCCCGCCCCACCTGCTCGTTGTTGACCTCCACGCGCGGGGCAAGCTGACGGGCCTGCTCTACCTGCGCCTTGAAAGGCCCGTAGAAGGCGCGCAGCACCGGCACCCACTCGCGCTCGCCGGAGGCGATGGCGTCCAGATCGTCCTCCATGCGGGCCGTGAAGTGGAGGTCTACGATCTCCGGAAAGTACTGCACCAGCAGGTCGTTGACCGCCATGCCTATTTCGGTGGGATAAAGGCGCTTCTTCTCACGCCGCACGTAGCCGCGCTTCTGGATGGTGTTGAGGATGGGGGCGTAAGTGCTGGGCCGACCGATGCCGTATTCCTCCAGTGCCTTCACCAGCGAGGCTTCGGTGTAGCGCGGTGGCGGCTGGGTGAAGTGCTGCTCAGGGATCAGCCGCAGCAGGTCCAACAGGTCGCCTTCAGCCAGATCGGGGAAGATGCGTCCCAGCCCCTCCTCGGCGGGGGTGTCCTCATCCACAAAGTCCGTGTAGATGGCCAGGAAGCCGGGGAAACGCAGCGTGGAGCCGTTGGCACGGAAGAGGTAGGGCTTTTCGCTCTCGGCGCTGCCTGGCGGCCCGGCCAGCACGTCTACCCGAATGGTGTCGTAGATCGCTGCGGCCATCTGGCTGGCCACAAAGCGCTGCCAGATGAGCTGGTAGAGGCGGAGCTGCTCGCGGTTGAGGTAGGGCTTGAGCGCTTCCGGCGTGCGGTAAACGCCCGTCGGGCGGATGGCCTCGTGGGCCTCCTGCGCGTGCCGATTGCGCCGATTGTAAGTGTGCGGCGTGGCGGGCAGGAAGTCCGCGCCGAACGCTTCGCGGATGTAGGCCGCCGCTTCACGCTGGGCTTCCTCAGAGACGTGGGTGCTGTCGGTGCGCATGTAGGTAATGAGGCCCACCGCGCCGCCGTTGCCGATGTCCACGCCCTCATAAAGTTGCTGAGCGATGTTCATCGTGCGGCTGGCGGTGAAGTTCAGGCGGCGCGAGGCTTCCTGCTGCAGGGTGCTGGTGGTGAAAGGCGGCGCTGGGGGGCGGCTGCGCACGTCTCGCTTGATCGCGCTGACGGTGTACTCGGCGCGCTGCAGCTCATCCAGCAGTGGCCTCACGGCCTCCTCGTTGGGCAGATCGGCCTGTTCCTCGCCGATACGTACCAGCCGCGCCACGAAGCTGAGGCGTTCGGGAAGCGCCCGCTCAGCGGCGCGAGCCAGCTCGGCATCAATGGTCCAATATTCCTCGGGAACAAAGTTCTGGATTTCGCGCTCGCGCTCCACCACCAGACGCACCGCCACCGACTGCACACGCCCCGCCGAGAGGCGTGAGCGCACCTTCTTCCACAGCAGGGGGCTGAGCTCATAGCCTACCAGTCGGTCAAGGATGCGGCGCGCTTGCTGGGCATTGACCAGATGCATGTTAATGCCACGTGGGTGGGCAAAGGCCTCGCGGATGGCGTCACGAGTGATCTCGCTGAAGACCACGCGCCGCACCCGCTCCGCATCGATCTCGGCGGCCTGCACCAGATGCCAGGCGATGGCCTCGCCTTCGCGGTCAAGGTCGGTGGCGAGGTACACCTCCTCAGCCTGCGCGGCGGCGGCCTTCAGCTCGCGCACCACCTCGCGCTTCTCCTTGGGGATGGCGTAGGTCGGCCTGAAGTCACGGGCCACATCCACCCCCAGCCTTGACTTGGGCAGGTCGCGCACGTGCCCCAGCGAGGCCTTCACGCGGTATTCCTTGCCCAGATAGTGCTCAATGGTCTTGGCCTTGGCGGGGGACTCCACGATCACCAATTTGCCGCGCCGCCGCGCCGAGGGCGCGGCGTTCTGGGGACGGGGCGCTGCCTGCGGGGGCGTTAACCCCTCATGGGCGGGGGTGCGGCCCGGGCGGTACAGCGCAGTACCACACACAGGGCAGGTGCCGCGTGTGGCCGGCTGGCCAGTGGCGTTGAAAACGGCCTCTGGGTTGGCAAGAGGCCGCTTGGTTTTGCACTTCACGCAGTAAGCGACCAATTCTTGGCTCATAAGTACCTGTCTCGTTGCTCCTCTTTCAGTCTCTCCACCACCTGCTTGACGTCCTGCGCCCGGCTGCGGTGACATACCAGCAAGGCGTCGCCTGTGTCCACGATGATGAGGTCCTCCACGCCGATAGTTGCTACCAGCCGCTGGCTGTAGATGAGCGTGCGGTGGGTATCCACAAGCACCGGCGGCACCTCGGCATGGACGATGTTCTGCCCCTCCCGGGATGAGAGGATAGTATAGAGCGTAGCGAAATCGCCGATGTCATTCCAGCCCATCTCCACCGGAATGACGTAAACGCCCTCGCGGATGTGCTCCATGAGCGCATAGTCTACCGACTTTTTCTCCAGCGTGGGCCACACCTCAGCCAGCAGGTCCTCGTAATGGGGCTGCCCGATGGCCGCCGCGAGGCGCTCCAGCGCCTCGTACAGGCGTGGCGTGTGCCGCTGAAACTCCTCCAGCACGCGCGAGGTGCGCCAGATAAACATACCACTGTTCCAGCTGTAGTTGCCACTGGCGAGATAGGCTTCAGCGGTGGCGCGGTCCGGCTTCTCGCGGAAGCGGCGCAGCGCATAAACCTCCACACCCTCAACGGTGCGCTCCAGCGCGCCGCGCTCAATGTAGCCAAAGCCGGTGGCGGGGAAGGTGGGACGGATGCCCAGCGTGACGATGGCGCCCTCCCTGGCGACGGCGCAGGCCACCCCCAACACACGGCGGAAAGTTTGCTCATCAGCAATGTGGTGGTCAGCGGTGAGCACAGCCATCACGGCCTGCGGGTCGCGTTGGCGGATGTGGATCGCCCCTAGCCCTACCGCTGGGGCAGTGTCACGACCCAGCGGCTCTACGATGAAGTTCTCTTCAGGAATCTGAGGGGCTTGGGCGCGCAGGGCTGGCGTCAGGGCAGCACTGGCCACCACAAGGATGCGCTGCGGTGGGAAGAGCGGGTACAAACGCTCCACAGCGATCTGGAACATGGAGCGTTGCTGCTCCACAAGCGGGATGAGCGGCTTGGGCCGCTCCGTCCGGCTGAGCGGCCAGAGGCGCGTCCCTGCGCCACCCGCCATGATCAAAGCGTAAGCCTTGTCCATAAGCCTCCGTCTGCCTGTCAGGTGCGCACGTAGGTCATCGGCCCCACCTGGCGCACCATGCCTTTGAGCTCCAGCGTGGTCAGCGCACTGCTGACCGCCGCCACAGTCAACCCTACCTGCCGTGTCAGCTCGTCAACGTGCAGCGGCTCGGTGGATAGCCCCCCCAACACTTGCTGCTCTACATCGCTTAGGGGCGGCAGGGTGCGGCGGGCGCTGGTGTATTCAGCGACGCGCTCCAGATTTAGCACGCTCAACACGTCCTGCGCCGAGGTGACGGGATGGGCGCCATCCTGAATGAGGCGGTTAGTCCCCGTGCTGCCCTGCGCAGTGATGTTGCCCGGCACGGCAAAGACCTCGCGCCCCTGCTCCAGCGCATGGCCTGCTGTGATGAGGGCACCGCTCTTTTCGCCTGCTTCCACCACCAGCACGCCCCGCGCCAGCCCGCTGATCACGCGGTTGCGGGGGGCGAAGTTGGCACGCAGCGGCTGCGTGCCCAGCGGGAAGATGCTCACCAGAGCGCCATGCTGCACGATCTGCGCCGCCAGCTGGCGGTGCTCCGGCGGGTAGATGGTGTCCAGCCCGCAGGGCAGCACGGCGATGGTGCGCCCGCCGGCCTCCAGCGCGGCGCGGTGGGCGTCGGAGTCCAGCCCCCGCGCCAGCCCGCTGACGATGGTGAGGCCGTTGGCAGCCAGTTCGCTCACCAACTGGTGTGCTACCTGACGGCCATAGGGAGTGGCGGCGCGCGTCCCCACGACGGCCAGCGCCCACTCATCGGTATCCGCCAGCGTGCCGCGCAGGTAGAGCAGTGGCGGGGCATGGTCAATGGCCCGCAGCTGGGCCAGCAGCGCCGGGTACTCGGCGTCGTCCCACGTCAACACGGCGATGCCTAACCGATCCAGGCGCGCTAGCTCGGCCTGCGGGTCAAGGCGCTGGCGCACTTCCAGCAGGCTCTCGCAGGCGCGGCGGCTCAGTCCCGCGCGCTGCAGCGCCTCGCGTGGGGCACGCCAGGCCTCTCCCAGCGAGCCGAAGTGCTGAAGCAGCAGCCGCACGCTGGCTGGGCCAACGCCCTTGACGTGGTTAAATCCCACCCAGTACTGCCGCTCGCTCACTGCCCCGATCCTGTGCTCCCTGCAAGGCCCGATAACATTACCCAAAACGGTGTGTCTGTCAAGGGTAGAGATGATAACATGGCCCCATCAAGGCCGCGTGTAGGGATCGTAGAGCTTCATATATTCCTGCAGTGCGTAGCGGTCGGTCATGCCGGCGATGTAGTCGCACACCACACGGGCCAACGGTTCGTTGTCCTCCTTTAGCCGCTGCTTCACCGAATCCGGCAGCTGGTCAGGTTCGGCCATGTAGGCGTTGAATAATTCGCTGATGAAGCGCTCGGCCTTCTGTGCCATGCGCACCACGCGGTAGTGACGGTACATGTTCTGATAGAGGAAGTCCTTCAGCTCGCGCACCTGAGCGGCCATCTCAGCGCTGAAGCCGATCACCGTGTGGGGCAAGGACTGCAGTTCTTCTACCGATTGCGGGTTGGCCGCTGCCAGACGCTCGTGGGTGGCCTCGCAAACATCGCGCACCAAAATGCCGATCAGGCGGCGGATGAGGCGGTGGCGCATCAGCTCATCAAACTCGCTGGTCCTGAAGCCCAGTTCGCGCCGCCCCAGCTCCCAAAGCGCCAGACCATCCAGCTGGCGCGGCGTGATCAGGCCGGCGTAAAGCCCATCGTCCAGATCGTGCACCGTGTAGGCCAGCTCATCGGCGATGTTGGCGATCTGGGCCTCCAGATGGGCGAGCTTATGGGGTTCATACTCCGGCCCCACTGAACTCACGTCGTATTCGGTCTCATGCTTGACGATGCCCTCGCGCACCTCATAGGTCAGGTTGAGGCCGGGGAAGTGGGGGTAGCGCCGCTCCAGTTGGGTGACGATACGTAGCGCTTGCCGGTTGTGGTCAAAGCCGCCGTACTCCTGCATCAGGCGCGCCAGACTCACCTCGCCGGAGTGCCCAAAGGGGGGATGGCCGATGTCGTGCACGAGGCAAACAGCCTCCACGAGGTCCTCATTGGCACCCAACACGCGGGCAATGGTGCGCCCGATCTGCGCCACCTCCAGCGTGTGCGTGAGGCGGGTGCGGTAGTAATCCCCTTCGTGATTGACGAACACCTGCGTCTTATACTCCAACCGCCGAAAGGCTGTCGTGTGCAGGACACGGTCGCGATCACGCTGGAAGGCAGTGCGATAGCGTGGCTCTTGCTCCGGATAAACGCGGCCCCGTGAGTCGGCGCTCTTGACGGCGTAGGGGGCCAGCGTGCGGCGTTCGTAGGCTTCCCACTGCTCACGGGTGACCAGCATGGCTTCCACCCCCTTCTCAACAACAACCCTTTTACGGCAGTCTAGCATCGCTGGGGGTGGGTGTCAACGGAGGCGTGGGGGGCGGTCGGCTCGCTCTTGCTCATGGCGATCGCACAAGCGGTGGGAGGGGCATCCCTAAAGCGACAAACGCTAACTCGCCCGGCGTGCATGTGGCGGCCAGATTCTGCTTCCCGATCTTGCACCCCTTCCCAACCTCTGCTATAATGCACATCGGAACGCGGGCGTAGTTCAGCGGTAGAACGTCTCCTTGCCAAGGAGAAGGTCGTGGGTTCAAGTCCCATCGCCCGCTCTAAGGGGATGACAGCGGTCAGCCCCACTTTTGTCTGCGGCGACGTCGCCAAGTGGTAAGGCAGGGGTCTGCAAAACCCCCATCGCGGGTTCGATTCCCGCCGTCGCCTTGCCCTGTGTGTACAGCCACGGCGCATCGCCCCGTGGCTGTTTTCTATTGTGCCTCAACAAAGCCCCTCTTCAAGGAGAGTCACATGGAAGACAAGCTGCAGGAACTCAAAACGCGCATGGCCACCGTGATGGACCTGCTCATGGCGGCCAATGTCTTGGATTGGGATCAGGAGACCTACATGCCGCCCGGCGGCGCTCAGGCACGCGGCGATCAGGTCGCTACGTTGCAGGAGCTGGCCCATCGCTTCATTACCGATGAGGCTGTGGGCAAGCTGTTGGACGATCTGGCAGCTTACGAACAGGAACTGGACTACGATTCGGATGAGGCGGCGCTTATTCGCGTCACGCGGCGCGAGTACAACCGCCGCACCAAGGTCCCCCCGGCGCTGGTCGCCGAGTATTACCGCACCAAAGCGCTCGCTACCGAGGCGTGGAAGGAAGCCCGCCAGAAGAGCGACTTCCGCATCTTTGAGCCGCTGCTTGACAAGATGGTGGAGATCCGCCACCAGTGGGCCGAGTGCTTCAAGCCCTACGACAACATCTACGACCCCCTCATTGACGAGTACGAGCCGGGCATGACTTCCGCCCAGATTGAGGCCGTCTTCTCGGGCCTTAAACCGCATCTGGTGGCGCTGGTGCAGGACATTGTCGCCCATCAGGACGCCGTGGACGACAGCCCCCTGCACGGCGATTTTGACCCCGAGGCCCAGATGGCCTTTGGCCGCGAGGTGGTAGCCAAGCTGGGCTATGACTTTGAGCGCGGGCGGCTGGACCTCTCCGCCCACCCCTTCACCATCCACTTCACCCGCGATGACGTGCGCATCACCACGCGCATCCTGCGCAACTTCCTGCCCTCCTGCCTGATGGGCATCATCCATGAGGGCGGGCATGCCATGTATGAGCAGAACACCTCCCCGCACTTCTACCGCACGCCGCTGGCCTTTGGCGCTTCTATGGCTACCCATGAGTCGCAGTCGCGCTTCTACGAGAACGTCATCGGGCGCAGCCGCCCCTTCTGGAAGCACTTCTACCCCCGCCTGCAGGAAGTGTTCCCCCAGCTGAAGGGCGTCTCACTGGAGGCTTTCTACCGCGCCCTCAACAAGTCGCAGCCCTCGCTCATCCGTGTGGAGGCCGACGAGGTGACCTACGGCCTGCACATCATGCTGCGCTTTGAGCTGGAGAACGCCATCCTGAACGGTCAGGTGCGCGTGGCCGACCTGCCCAAGGAGTGGAACGGGCGCATGGAGGCCTACCTCGGCATCGTCCCGCCCAATGACCGCGAAGGCGTGCTGCAGGACATCCACTGGTCGCAGGGCTACATTGGCTACTTCCCTGATTACCTGCTGGGCAGCATCTTCTCCGTGCAGCTGTGGGAGCAGATGCAGCAGGACATCCCAGACGTGACCGAGCAGATTGAGGCCGGCAAGTTTGACGCTATTCTGGCGTGGAACACTGAGCACATCTATCGGCATGGCATGAAGTACACCCTCCCCGAGCTGGCGCAGCGCATCACTGGGCGCCCGCTAACGTGGGAACCGTACCTGCACTACCTGCGCACCAAGTACGGGGAAATCTACGGGCTGTAGCGCTGTTGGGGCGGAGATACATGCTCCGCCCCCTCCTTTCCCTCCTGTTGCAGGGGGAGAGGTCTGCGCCAGCCTGCTCATGAGGCAAGGCCATGCGATCGGTCAGGCTGTTTAAGGTTGAGCAACCGCTGCGCCGCGCCTTCGGCTGGGCCGATGCGCTGGTGCTGATCCTTGTGGTGGTGCTGGTCTATGTTGGGGTGCGCTTGGCGCTGGCCGCCCCCGCCGTCATAGAGCGGCCTGGCGTCTCCTTGACACCGCGCGTGTTGCCGCTTTATGCCCTCTTCTCGGTGGGGCGCATGGCAGCCGCCTATGCGCTCTCGCTCATCTTTACGCTCATCTACGGCTATCTGGCCGCCTACAACCGCCGCGCCGAGCTGGTGCTCATGCCCCTGCTGGATGTGCTGCAGAGTGTGCCCATCCTCTCCTTCCTGCCGGTGGTGGTGCTCAGCCTGAGCGCCATCCTGCCGGAAGGCCTTGCTGTTGAGCTGGGGTCCATCGTGCTCATCTTCACCAGCCAGGTTTGGAACCTCACCTTCGCCTGGTACCAATCCCTCACCACCATCCCCAAAGAGCTGCGCGAGGCGAGCGCCGTCTTTCGCCTCAACAGCTGGTTGCGCTTCAAGGTGTTGGAGCTGCCCTTCGCTGCCCTCAGCCTTATCTGGAACAGCATGATGAGCTGGGCAGGCGGGTGGTTCTTCCTCATGGCTGCCGAAATCTTCACCGTCGGCCGGCGCGACTTTCACCTGCCCGGTTTGGGCGCTTACCTTAAGGAAGCGGCCAGTCAGGGCAATTGGCAGGCCGTCGGCTGGGGGTTGGGAACGCTGGTGCTGGTCATCATCTTGCTGGATCAGCTGGTGTGGCGCCCTTTGTTGGCCTGGGCCGAACGCTTCAAGCTGGAGATGACGGAGAGCGATAACCCGCCCTCCTCGTGGTTCTACGATGTCCTTCAGCGCTCCCAGCTGCTGGAACGCTGGAGCAGCACCATCTGGCGGCCGCTCAATGATGCAGTGGATGGGCTGATGATACGCCTGTTCCCTCCGCCTGATACCGTTGAGGAAGGCGAGGGGGGCACAAGGTGGGCAGCCTACGGGGTAGGCTTCCTGTTGGCGATGGGATTGGGCTATGGCACCCTGCAGGCAGCTGCCATGCTGGCGCAGGTGTCGGGTACCCAGTGGGTGCAGATCGCGCTGGGCGTGGGCGCGACGCTGCTGCGCGTGGCGGTGGCGCTGGCCATCGCGCTGGCCTGGACGATCCCCGTGGGGGTGGCCATCGGCACCAATCCCCGTCTGGCGGGCTTTATCCAACCGCTGGTGCAGGTGGCGGCCTCGGTGCCCGCTACAGCGCTCTTCCCCGTGCTGGTGTTGGTGCTGCTGAACCTTCCCGGTGGGTTGAACATCGCGGCGGTGCTGCTCATGCTGATGGGCACACAGTGGTATTTGCTCTTTAATGTTATTGCGGGGGCTTCGGCCATCCCGCAGGACCTCAAGTACACAGCCTCGCTGCTGAGGTTGAGCCGCTGGGGGCGCTGGCGCACGCTCATCCTGCCTGCGCTGTTCCCTTATGTGATCACGGGGGCCATCACAGCCAGCGGCGGCGCTTGGAACGCCAGCATTGTCGCCGAGTACATTGAGTTTGGTGGGCAGACCTTGCATACTATTGGTATTGGGGCGCTGATCGCAGAGGCTACCGCACAGGGGGATTACCCTCTCCTGCTCGCGGCGACGCTCAGCATGATCCTGACGGTTGTGCTGATCAACCGCCTGCTGTGGCGGCGCTTGTACCGCGTGGCCGAGGAAATCTATCGTATGGACTGAGACTCAACAGAGACAAATCCTTTCACTGTGGGGTAAGCGATGGGCGTCAATGGTGCGCTGGTTGAGCTGAAAAATGTCACGCAGGCCTATGGACGCGGCACCCGCCGTTTTGTGGCAGTGGACCGTGTCAATTTGACCATCCGCGAAGGGGAGTTTGTCGCCCTGCTGGGGCCTTCGGGGTGTGGCAAGAGCACGCTGTTGCGCATCATCACGGGCCTGCAACGCCCTACTGAGGGGCTGGTACTCTACCGTGGCCACCCGCTGGAGGGGGTCAACCCCCATGCCACCATTGTCTTCCAGACCTTTGCTCTCTTCCCCTGGCTGACAGTGCAGGAGAACGTGGAGGTGGCGCTGAAGGCACGCGCCATGCCCCCTGCTCTCCGCGTGACGCGTGCTATTGACCTGCTGGACCGCGTGGGGTTGGATGGCTTTGAGACGGCCTACCCCCGTGAGCTCTCCGGCGGGATGCGCCAGAAGGTGGGCTTTGCCCGCGCCATGGCCGTTGAACCGGAATTGCTCTGCTTGGATGAGCCGTTCTCAGCGCTGGACGTGCTGAGCGCCGAGACGCTGCGCGGCGAGCTGCTGGAGCTGTGGACGAGCGGTAGCATCCCCACCCGCGCTATTTTGATGGTCACCCACAACATTGAGGAGGCGGCCTTTATGGCCGACCGCATCGTGCTGATGGACAAGAACCCCGGCCGCGTGGTGGCCGAGCGGGCCGTTGACCTGCCCCACCCCCGCAACCGTAAGAGTGCTGCCTTCCTTGCTGTGGTGGATGAGATTTACGGTATCTTGGCCGGGCAGACTCAACCGGAGCACCTTGAGCTGGGCAGCGCCCCCGGTGAGCCGGGCTTGACCCGTCCCCTGCCCCACGTCCCCTTCACTGAGCTGGCTGCCTTGCTGGAGCGTATGGTGGAGCTGCCCGGCAACCGCATGGACATCTATCAGCTGACTGATGAGCTGCAACTGGACTCGGACGCCATGCTGCGGCTTACCGAAGCCGCTGAGCTGCTGGGCTTTGCCACGGTGGCGCAGGGCGACATCACCATCACGCCACTGGGCGAGACGTTTGCTGAGGCGAGCATCCTCGGGCGTAAGGAGATTTTGGCGACACGCCTGCGCCGCCTGCCGCTCTTCCGCTGGCTGCTGGACCTGCTGCGCGCCGCCGAACGCCAACGACTGAAGGTTGGTGTGGTCAAGGCCGCCTTGGAGCTGGAGTTCACACCAGAGGAGGCCGATAGGCAGGTGGAGACGCTCATTGACTGGGGGCGCTACGCTGAGATATTGGCCTATGATGATGACACCGATACCTTCTATTTGGAATTGGACACGGTCCCTGCCACCTGAAAGGAGAACCGCATGGAAGACAAGCTTCAACTGCTCAAGGCGCGCATGGCGCGCATCTCTGACCTGCAACGGGCGGCGCAACTGCTGCGCTGGGATCAGGAGACGCACATGCCGCCCGGTGGCGTGCAGGCCCGCGCCGAGCAGCTCGGCACACTGCGCGGTCTGGCCCACGAGCTTTTCACTGCCGAAGAGATGGGCCAACTGCTGGAAGACCTCGCCCCCTACGCCGAACAACTGGACTACGACTCGGATGAGGCCAGCCTGATCCGCGTCATGCGCCGCGAATACGCCAAGGCTGTGCGTGTGCCAGTGACATGGGTAGAGGAGAATGCCCGCGCCACCTCGCTGGCACATCATTCATGGGCGCAGGCCAAGGCCACCAATCAGTTCCGCCTCTTCCAGCCCGATCTGGAGCGTGTGGTGGATTTGCAACGGCAGTGGACGGAGTTCTTCGCGCCAGTGGACAATCCCTATGACCCTCTGCTAGATAAGTATGAACCCGGCATGAACGCCGAGCAGGTAAGGGCTATCTTCTCCGGCCTTAAGCCCGAATTGATGGCGCTGGTGGAGGCCATCCGCGAGCGCGCTGACACCGTGGACGACTCATTCCTGCGCCGTCCGCTGGAGGCCGAGAAGCAGCTCGCCTTTGGGCGTATGGTGGCTGCCCGCCTGGGCTATGATTTCTCGCGTGGGCGTTTGGATACCTCCGCCCATCCCTTTACCACGGGCTTTGGCCGCGACGACGTGCGCATCACGACGCTGGTGGATGAGCACAACTTCCTGCGCAGCCTCAAGAGTGCCATTCATGAAGCGGGCCATGCCCTGCATGGCCAGAATATCAGCCCTCGCCTGCGCCGCACCGGCTTGGACTGGGGTGGGGGGATGGCTGTCGGTGAGTCGCAATCGCGTTTCTACGAGAACGTCATCGGGCGCAGCCGCCCCTTCTGGCGGCACTTCTTCCCCCAGCTGCAAGCCTTCTACGCCCCCCATCTGGACGACATCAGCGAGGAGGCTTTCTACCGCGCCGTCAACAAGGTGCAACCCTCGCTCATCCGTGTCAAGGCCGATGAGGTGACCTACGGCCTGCACATCATGCTGCGTTTTGAATTGGAGGATGAGCTCATCAACGGTCGGCTGCGCGTGGCCGAGCTACCGGAGGCGTGGAACGCGCGCATGGAAACCTACCTCGGCCTCGTTCCCCCCACTGACACAGAGGGCGTGCTGCAGGATGTGCACTGGTCTTCGGGGATGTTCGGCTACTTCCCCGATTACCTGCTGGGCAGCATTTTCGCCGTGCAGCTGTGGGATGCGATGCAGAAAGACCTGCCCGACGTGACGGTGCAGATCGCTGCTGGGCAGTTTGAGGGCGTGCTGGCGTGGTTACGTGAGAAGGTGATGCAACACGGGCGCAAATTCACCCTGCCGGAGCTGGCCGAGCGTGCCACTGGGCAGCCACTCAATTGGGGGCCGTTCGCGACCTATCTGCGCGATAAGTTTGGGGAGATTTACGGCTTCTGAACGGCAAAAACGCCCTGAGCACTCAGGGCGTTTTTGTGTGGGTGCGGGTGAGGAGACTACCAATAAACCCTCATTCGCGCTACCAACCTCCCCATAAATGTGCAGGCCCCGCGTCCCCCAGTACCAACCCGATGCTCTCGCCATCTCCTACCATTAACTCTGCGGGGCTCCCTCCAGCGCGGGGCCTGCATCCCCGCATTTCACCTACCAGCATAGCGCAAGGCGGGCTGGCGATCTGGTCGCTGGCCTCACCGTAGGCTAGCACTTACCTGTCAGAAGGCTAACAAAGGCTGATCGCTTCCCCCCTTGTTGCACTTAGCCCTCCTCACCGGTGGCAAAGGGGAGGAAGGAGAGGGATAAGAGGCGAGGCCCTTCACTCCTTCCAGTAATGCACGCGGCACAACGGCAGATGCTCCACAGTGCGCAGGTCACTCTCCGCGGGGAGAGCTAGCAGTGCCTCGCGCAGGCGCAGGGCATCGGCGCGCAGACGGGCCACATCCACCCCTCGGCACACATCCGGCAGGTGCGACAGCCAGCGCAAGCTGCGTTGCAGCATCTTCAGCGCGCCGCGCCGATTGTTGCGCGTGACCTGATAGCAGGCAATGCCCACTTGTAGGATGGCGCGGTAAAGGTCGCGTACCGGCCCTTCCTCCGCCCGCCATAGTGCTTCCAGCAGGTCATGCTGTTTGTAGTAGGCGCCCATGTTGAAGAGGTCAATGGCCTCGCGGGCCTGCGGCGGCAAGGGGTCAGCACACTGATCGTTTAGGGCTGGGGGTAGGGGAACATTGTCCATGAGGGGATTGTACAGGGATGGCAAGGGGCGCTTCAAGGGATGGCATGTGACCGCTGCCGCCGGCGCTCACGCTATAATCAAAACGTTGCACCATACACCTCTTGACCAAGGGAAGGAGAAACCATGTTCCCTATCATCCTCACCGTGCACTCGTGGCTACGCTGGGTGATCCTGCTTGTGGCCTTGCTGGCATTGGGAAAGCACATCGCAGGGCTGGTGCGCGGCAGCGCCTATGATGCGCTGTCCGCTCGCCTCCTCACGGCCTTCAGCGGTCTCATGGACCTGCAAGCGCTGATCGGCCTCATCACGCTGATAGCAGGCTGGCAGGCCTTCAGCGCTGCTGGTTTCCCCCTGACCCAGATGGAGCATCTGGGGGCGATGCTGCTTGCGGCCATCGTGGCGCACCTACCGGCCCGCTGGAAGGAGCGCCCTGCTGCGGTGCGCTACCGCAACGGGCTGCTCGTTGTCATCGCGGCGCTGGTGCTCATCGTGCTGGGCATCTCGGTGCTGGTGGGCAACCGTTGGGTGCTGCGCGGGTTGTGACGGCGCTTCCAAGAGCCAAGTGGAGCTGGGGATCACCTCACCCCCTCCCCGCGTCTGCGAGGAGGGGGTGAGTGATATAAGCCTATTTCGGCGGTGCTTCAGGCCCTGGCTCTTTGCCCTCTTCCTCTTCTTCATCCGGCTCCCACCACCAGGGGCCGAACCCCCAGCGCCAGCCGCAGTGGCGCACACGATGGCGGAAACGCATCGGACCAAAGCCCATCCCCAAGCCGAAGGCCGCGGCGAGGCCGAAGGGGAAGCCGGGGCCAAAGCCCATGCGGCGCATGCGTTCCTTATCCCCCCGTACCTCAATGCGGAAGCCGTCCTCCGTCTCCACAAAACGCACTTCGTGAATCACCTTCTCCGTCATGAGCGTCTCCCTCCCAAATGCACCCCTTTGTGCTCACTGTTCAGCATGGGGAGCCTTGCCTTCCTCCGCTTCCAGATCGCGCAGCAGGTCTTGCAGTACCTTCACCGCCTCGCCGAGCTTGGGCCGCACGATGGCCTTGAGGCGCTCCAGTTCCTCGCGCCCCTGCTCGGTGAGGTGATAGATGCGGATGGTGCGCCGCTCGGGGTCTTCCCACTCTCCGCGCACCAATCCGTGCGCTTCTAGCTCCATCATGAGCGGGTAGATGGCGCCCGGGTTGGCTACCCACCGCCCGCGGGTGCGCTCAGCGATGAGGCCCATGATCTCATTGCCATAGCGCGGTTGCTGGGCCAGCAGCTGCAGCACCACAAGCGGCAGCAGGCCGCCCCCTTTACTGAGCAGCGCAGCGACAAAGGGGTTAAACGACTCAATGCCCTGATGCCAGGGGCTGAAACGCCGCCCACCGAAGACCCAGTGCGCCTCGGGCCACGTGCCGGTGAAGCGGTGGAAGAACTCGCGCCAGGCGTGCATAACCTCTGGCGGCGGGGGCATGCCCGGGCCGCAGGGTGGGCCGCCCTGCGCCTCCCAGCGGCGGCGCATCTCCTCACGCCAGGCGTGCCAGAAATCGCCTCTGCGTCTGCTAAAACGTCCCAAGCGGTACTCCCTTCACCATGTTGAAGCCAACAATATTGAACTCAATATGATTGCCCTGATTATAGCGCCTTTTTTGTGTGATCGCCACCGTCAAGGACAGCATTTTGCCCCTGCCCCGCCTTTTTGCTACACTGACCCCTGAGAAAAGTGCGAGCAGGTCTGTCTCGGCAGCGCCGAGCGTTGGGGGATTATGGGCGCTTACCACATACTGGTTGTGGACGACGATCGGGGTGCGGCGCGGCTGATCGGGATGCTCTTGGAGCGGCAGGGCTACCGCGTCAGCGTGGTCTACAGCGGGGGGGCCGCGTTGGATGCGGCGCAGGCCGACCCGCCCGACCTCATCATCCTGGACGTGATGATGCCCCACATGGATGGCTATGCGGTGGCGCGGCAGCTGCGAGCGCTGCCGACTACCGCGCACATCCCTATTATCATGTTCACGGCCAAAGGTCTGGCGGATGACAAGGCGGAGGGTTTTGAGGCCGGTGTGGATGACTACCTGACCAAGCCCGTCCGTCCGGCGGAGCTGGCGGCACGGGTGAAGGCTGCCCTGGCGCGGGGAACCTCGGGGGTCTCCCCTGCGCCGGAGGACTGTGCTCTGGCCGATGCTCCCCTGCGCTCCCTCATAGAGCAGGCCGCCGACCTGCTGCGCAGCGCTCGCTATGCCGTCGCCCTCACCGGCGCAGGCATCAGCACGCCCTCCGGCATCCCTGACTTCCGCAGCCCGCGCTCCGGCCTCTGGGAGCAGGTGGATCCGCTGGAGGTAGCCTCTATCTACGGCTTCCGCCGCAATCCCGAGCGCTTTTTCGCCTGGATCCGCCCGTTGGCGCGCCTCATCGCCGAGGCTGAACCCAATGCGGCGCACCTGGCGCTGGCGCAGCTGGAGCAGATGGGCATCCTGAAGGCACTGATCACGCAGAACATTGACACCCTGCACCTGCGCGCCGGATCGCAGGTGGTGTACGAGATTCACGGTGACATGCGCGAGGCGACCTGTGTGGAGTGCTTCCGCACCTACCCCACCGCGCCGTTTCTGGAGCACTTCATTGCCACTGGACAGGTGCCGCGCTGCCAGCACTGCGGTGGCGTGCTTAAACCCAACGTGATCCTCTTCGGTGAGGCGCTGCCTGTGGAGGCCATGCAGGCTGCCCAACGCGCCGCCCGCGAGTGCGATGTGATGCTCGTAGCTGGATCATCGCTGGCGGTGGCGCCTGCCTCCGACCTGCCCCTTGTGGCGCTGGCGCATGGCGCCCATTTGATTATCATCAATTATGAGCCGACCTTTGTGGATGATGAGGCTGCCGTTGTCATCCACGATGATGTGGCCCACGTTTTGCCCTGCTTGGTGCGCCTGCTGGAAGACGAACAACGGTGACAGAGCCTTCATCCCCTGCTTACCCATCTCAGGATGACCTGCTGCGTCACTACGAGCGGCGCTTGGCCTGCTACGAGCGCCTCATTGAGATCAGCCGCACCCTCACCGCCACGCTGGAGCTAGACGCTCTGCTGGAGCACATCCTCACTGCGGCGGTGGACCTCACAGATACCGAGGCCGCCTCCATCCTGCTCATGACGCGCAGCGGCACGCTCCAGTTTGAGGCTTCCTACGATCCGCACGGCCTCTCGCTGGCTTCTATTGAGGTGCCACTGGAGGGCAGCATCGCTGGTTGGGTGGTACAGCACAACGAGCCGCTGGTGATCCCCGACCCGCGCCGCGACCCGCGCTGGTCTAGCGTGGTGGATGAGACAACGGATTTCGTCACGCGCAACTTGCTGGCCGTGCCCATGCGCACCGCCCATAAGACCATCGGCTGCTTGGAGGCGCTCAATAAACGCGGTGACCGCGCCTTCACCGCTGAGGATGTGGATGTGCTCAGCACACTGGCCGCTCAGGCGGCGGTGGCGATTGAGAACGCCCGCCTCTTTGAGCAAAGTGACCTCATTGCCGAGATGGTACACGAACTGCGCGCACCACTGGCGGCCATCAAAGCCATCACCCACCTCATCCTGCGCCCTGAGCTGAGCGAGGAGAAGCGCCGCCAGCTTGTGGACACCATCACCAACGAGACCACACGCCTGACGCGCCTCACTACCGAGTTTCTGGATTTGGCGCGGTTGGAATCAGGGCGGGCGCGCCTGCAACGCAGGCCGCTCAACCTGCCGGCGCTGCTCCACGAGGCGGTGAAGACCATCCAGCCGCAGGCTGCCGAACGCCACCTGATGGTGACACTAGAGGTCACGCCGCAGGCAGATTTCCCCACCCTGATCGGGGATGCGGAGAAGATCAGGCAGGTGCTGCTCAACCTGCTCACCAACGCCGTGAAGTACAACCGCAAGGGAGGGCAGGTGTGGGTACGCGCCTTCCTGACCGAAGACGGCCAGCGAGCACAGGTGGAGGTGCAGGACACAGGGCCGGGCATCGCCCCCCAATATCTGGAGCACCTCTTTGAGAAGTTTTACCGTGTGACCGACGCCGAAGGTTACACTGAGGGCACAGGATTGGGGTTGGCCATCGCCCGCCGCATTGTGGAGATGCACGGCGGCACGATCGGCGTGCAGAGCGAAGTTGGTGTGGGCACGACCTTCTTCTTCACCTTGCCCCTGACCAAACCGCCGAGCTGAACCACTCCTTGCGAGTTCCCTTTGCAGCCAACTTCATGCAGCTGCCTGCCTATGTTATACTGACAAGCGAAAACAGATCACCTTGCTTCCTCGCTATCTGACAGCATGGGAGTCAATGCTACATGGCTGACCTCACGGGACGCGAACTGGGGCCATACCATATTGTGCGGCGCATTGGCAAAGGGGGCATGGCGGAGGTCTATCTTGCCGAACAACCTGCCATGCAGCGCCAGGTAGCCATCAAGGTTCTACCCGCCCACTTTCTGCAAGACGAGACCTTTCTGGAGCGTTTCACGCGCGAGGCGAAGGTCATTGCCAGCCTGGAGCATCCGCGCATTCTGCCAGTGTATGACTTTGGGGAAGAGGGGGGTCAGCCCTATATAGTGATGCGTTATGTATCTGGGGGCACACTTGCCGACCGCGTGGCAGGTGGGCCGTTGCCGGCGGAGGAGGTGCTGCGGCTGTTGAGTCAAGTCGCGGAGGGGCTGGACCATGCGCATCAGCGTGGCGTTGTCCATCGGGACTTGAAGCCTTCCAATATCTTGCTGGATGAGGAAGGGAACGCCTATCTCACGGACTTTGGCATTGCGAAGGTGGCGGAGACGACGGCCTCGCTCACCGGGAGCGGCATTGTGGGGACGCCAGCCTACATGGCACCTGAGATGGCCGAAGCACGACCGCCCACCCATCAGGTGGACCTCTACGCGCTGGGGGTGACGCTCTTCCAGATGCTGACGGGCGAGCTGCCCTATAAGGCGGAGACACCCATAGGGCTGCTTATGGCGCATGCCACCAAGCCCGTTCCGGATGTGCGGGTGTTGCGTCCTGATCTACCGCCGGCGGTACAGTATGTCATTGAGCATGCCCTGGCCAAAAACCCAGCCTATCGCTATCGCTCCGCGGGTGAGATGGTTGCTGCCCTGCGGAGAGCCCTTGCTGACACTGAGTGGAGCTACACCGCGGCGGAGCTGACAGAAGTGGAGGCGACTGCCTTTGAGGTAACCGACCCTTACGCCACGTTGGACCCCAACCTCTCGCGCCCTTACATTCCCACCACGCCCACCGCTGTTCCCATGCCACGTTCTGCTTCCTTGAACATCCCACTGGCCTGGCTGGGCATAGGGGGTGTGGCAGTGGTAGCGGCTATTCTGGTGGTGGGGGTGCTGGCTGGTCTTTGGTCCTTAAGCAGGAAGCCACCTGCCGCATCCGGTGGGGGGATGTCGCCTACTCTGCCTGTCGCTGAGGCCACCTTGGAGCTCACCTCTCCACAGATTCAGCTGCTCTCCCCTACCGACACGCCAATACCCACTCCAACTGCTACATCAACGCCCCTCCCCACGCCGACCGCTGTTGACCCTGCCTATGCCAGCGCCTTCGTAAGCGTGCAGCGCAACAGCGACTGGCGCCCCATTATCCGTACCTTCAACGGCGTGGCAATGGCGCTGGTGCCTGTGGGATGTTTCACCATGGGCAGCAGCTATGAGGAATACAACCGCGCCTACGAGATATGCCTGAACACCATCGGTAGGGCCGTCGGCGCCGATAGTTGCATCTATGATCTGTTTGAGGATGAATCCCCAGAGCATGTGGTGTGCTTTGACAAGCCGTTCTGGATAGACGTTACCGAAGTCACCAACGCTCAGTTTGGATCGGCGGGGTTATTTAATCAGCCGGACTTGCCCCGCGAGAATGTGAGCTGGTTTGAGGCCCTCTCACACTGCGCATCACGCGGGGCGCGCCTGCCTACCGAGGCTGAATGGGAATATGCCGCACGTGGCCCCGATGGGCTGCGCTACCCCTGGGGGAATAGTTTTGACCCCTTGCTGACTAACTACTGTGATATGGGCTGCAAATGGGAATGGAAGGATGAACGTCACAGCGATGGATTCAACTACACTGCTCCGGTAGGGAGCTACCCCGATGGCGCTTCGTGGGTGGGCGCACTGGACATGGCAGGCAACGTATTTGAGTGGGTCAGTTCGCTTTACCAGCGTTACCCGTATAACGCCACCGACGGCCGCGAAGTAGGCGCCTCCAATAGTACTGATTGGCGTGTCCTGCGCGGTGGGGCGTGGAGTAGCACCAAAGAGGGAGTGCGAGCGGCCAATCGCGGGTTGGGCACGCCCGATACCCGCGACACGCTGAGCGGCTTCCGCTGTGCGCGCGATTTTTGATGAGTGGGGTCAACGCGCTTGTTGACAACCCTGCTATCCCCGCGTTAAGATACCGCCCGCTCAAGGCAATCCCATAGCGGTATGACAAGACGCAGGAGACGCCCGTGAACCTGTTCCCGATTATTTGGCTTGCCGCCACGATTGTGGGGCTGGGCCTGCTCATTGTACTGCGCCCTGGCCGTCATGTCTCGTGGCTGGTCATCATCGCCCTGCTGACGGCTTTCGCCGCCTGGGTGGCGCTGCCCAACAACCCGGGTATCCATCTGGACCTCAACGGCGATGGGGTAGAAGACATCAGCCGCGACATCGCTATCCGCCAAGGGCTGGACCTTGCGGGTGGGTTGCGTGTGCTGCTGGAGGCTGACTTGCCGCCCGACAAGCCCCTCCCTGCTGGGGCGATGGACGAGGTGCGGCGCATTGTGGAGGCGCGTATTGACGCCCTCGGTGCGTTAGAGCCGGTGGTGCAGCGGCAGGGCGAACGACGGCTGATCGTGGAGCTGCCCGGTTACTCCGATCCCCAGAGCGCGGTGGACCTCATCCGCGAGACGGCGCAGCTGGAGTTCGTGGAGTTTGGTGCCATCCCCTTGCCGCCGGGCACGCCCGTGCAGACCGACCTCAACCCGCCGCAGGAGGGCGAGGAGACGTCCGGCGGCCCGGTTTACCATACCGTTATGACGGGCGAGGTACTCCAGAGCGCCGACGTGGATTTTGACCCTCAGACAGGGCAGCCGGTGGTGTCCTTCAGGCTCACCAGCGAGGGCGCCAAGATCTTCGGAGATTACACCTCGGCGCATGTGGGGGACATTCTGGGCATTGTGCTGGATGGCGTGGTGATCTCCTCGCCGCGCATCAACGAGGCCATCACCGAAGGGACAGGCATCATCACCGGTGACTTTACACTGGAGGAGGCCACGCAGCTCGCCACGCAGCTGCGTTACGGTGCCCTGCCCGTGCCCCTGCGCGTGGAATCCACCGCCACGGTTGGCCCCACGCTGGGGCGGATTTCGGTGGAGCAGAGCATCCGCGCCGGCATCATCGGCATTATCGTGGTGCTGCTCTTCATGCTGATCTACTACCGCCTTCCCGGCGTGGCCGCCGCGCTGGCGCTCATCATCTTTGCCCTCATCAACCTGGCCATCTACAAGCTGGTGCCTGTCACCATGACACTGCCCGCCATCACGGGCTTCCTGATCTCGGTGGGCACGGCGGTGGATGGCAACATCCTCATCTTTGAGCGCATGAAGGAGGAACTACGGCGCGGTAAACGCCTCAGCGCGGCGGTGGAAACTGGCTTTGACCGCGCCTGGACCTCCATCCGTGACTCCAACCTCTCCACGCTCATCATCTGCGCCATCCTCTACGCCTTTGGGACGAGCTTCGGCGCGGGTGCGGTGCGTGGCTTTGCCGTCACGCTGGCGCTGGGCCTTGTTGTCAACCTCTTCACTGCCATCACCGTGACACACACCTTCCTGCACTTCCTCATGCTGCCCCTGCGCGAAGAGGTGCTGGCGCAGCGGCGCTGGCTGCTGGGGCTGGAGAGGGGGGCCTGATATGTTCGCCAACTTTGTGCAACGCCGACGCCTGTACTATCTCATCTCCGCTTCTGTCATCGTGCCGGGCATCGTGGCCATGATCTACTCCACGATTGTCTTTGGCAGTCCGGTGCGCTTGAGCATTGACTTCAAAGGGGGCAGCCTCTACGAGGTGCAGTTTGAAGGCCCCGCCAGCGAGACCGCCATCCGTGAGGTCTACACCGGGCTAGGGCAGGACGATCCTATCATCCAGCAACTGGGCGACCCCGCCGAGAACCGCTGGCAGATCCGCGCCGGCGCGCTGAGCGCCGATGAGCAGAGCGCCCTCAAGGCCGCGCTGGAGGAGCGCGTAGCCCCCATTGATGAGAGCCGCTCCACGTTGGATGTTGTCTCCCCCACCATTGGCCGCGAGGTGACGCAGGCGGCGGTTTTTGCCACGCTGGCTGCCGCTGTGATCATCCTCGGCTTCATCTGGTTTGCCTTCCGCAAGCTGCCCCACGCCGTGCGTTATGGTGCCTGCGCCATTTTCGCCATGCTCCACGATGTGCTGGTGGCGATGGGTGTGATGTCCATCCTCGGCATCTTCTTCGGCTGGGAGGTGGATGCGCTCTTCCTGACCGCCATGCTGACCGTTGTCGGTTACTCGGTGCAGGATACCATTGTCATGTTTGACCGCATCCGCGAGAACCTGCCCAAGTACCGCAACGAAGACTACGAGATGGTGGTCAATCGCTCGGTGCTGGAGACGATCCACCGCTCGCTGGCGACGCAGCTCAACGCCGTGTTTGTGATGGTCGCTATCCTGCTCTTCGGCGGGGCGACTATCAAGCAGTTCATCGCCATCTTGCTCATTGGGCTGATGAGCGGCACTTATTCCTCCATCTTCAACGCTGTGCCGCTGCTGGTCTCATGGGAGAAAGGCGAACTGCCGTTCACAAGGAAGGCAAGGGCGTAGCGCGCCAGAGGATAGCCCTTCCCCTTGCTGAGCAAAAAGCCTCATCCCCAGGCCTGCATCCTTGGGGATGAGGCTGATCTTTTCAGAGCGGCAAGTGTCAACTTGCTTGCCGTGTGTGTGACGGATCCCTCTTCTCCGCCTGCTTGACAACGCCACAAATCCGACTAGGCTTCTCATAACTTTTGTGTTCTGTTGTGGGCTGTGTTCCCCCCTGGGCGCTGGGGGCAGAGACCGCCTCAGATGGCAAGCCACAAGGGGAGAAATATGGTCTTTGAGACCCTCGCTGCCAGGGCGATAAAGAGAGGAAGGAGAACATGAGAATCTTACGTTTATTATGGCCTTCATCGGCGCGCCTGATGGCTTTTGTGGCGCTGGCAGCTCTGGTTGCTGCGGCTTTGGCTTGCGGCCCTGTGGCTACGGTCAGCCCGCCTACAGCAACGGCCACCCCACCGCCCCCGCCCACGGCGACGCCCACGCTGCCGCCCACGCCGGTTGCGGGAGGCGGCAAACCCACCAGCGCCCCGCCGCCTTCGCCCGCTTTTACCGGAATGCTTTCCCCCGAGAATGTGGCCGGGCTGGCCGAGCTGACCGCTGGGCAGGTAGATAATGAGGTGCTGCTGGCCGCTGACGCCTCCCCTGTGACCCATGAGGTAGCCACCTTCGGTGGGGATGCCATCGTGCGCATCTGGGATCTGGATACGGGCGATCTCATCCATGAGATGCGTGGCCATACCTCGCCGGGCTTTGCGCTGAAGTACTCGGCGGATGGTTCTCTGCTGGCCTCCGGCGGCGGCGATTTCCGCGTGCGCATCTGGGATACCCTCAGTGGGCAACTGCTGAACACCATCATCGTTAACTCCAACCCTTACCGCATCATCTGGTCGGTCAGTGGGGACGGCATCGGCGTTGTGGGCGAGTACAGCAGCCGCGTGGAGTTGTTTGATCCGCTCACGGGGGCCAAGCTTGGCGAGCTGAAGCCACCCGACAACCGCGTGCTGTGGTCGGCGGCAGTCTCGCCGGATAACCGCACCATCGCCGTATCGGACAACATCGGCCGCGTCTCCCTTTTTGATACGCAGACCTTTGCCTTCCTCGGGCAGGATAGCTCCACGGCGAGCGGGGCCGGATGGGATCTGGAGTTCTCGCCAGATGGCACCCTGCTGGCCAGCTGCAACGATGGCGGTGGGGTGTACATCTGGGAGGCGAGCACCTTCACGCCCGTGTTGGGCGGCGTGGTACACAGTGGCGACTGTGTGGACGGCGTTTTCTCCGCCGATGGCCGCCTGTACTTCTCCGCTGGAGATGACGGCGTGATCTATGCGTGGGATGTGGCCAGTGGCGATGCGCTGGCGGAAGTGCACTTGGGGATGCGCATCTGGACGATCAGCCTGACCAACGACGGGCAGTACCTCATCGCTGCGATGGACGACGGCACGCTGCGCGTGCTGGGCCTGCTGTAAATCTTTGCCGCATAAAACCAAACGGCGCCCTTGTGGGGGGCGCCGTTTGGCTTGGAGGGAGCTGGAGGGATCAATTCAGGGTTACACCAGCTTGCCGCAGCGTGGTGCGAAAGGTATCCAGCGAGAAATCGCTTTTGCACATCACAGCAACCACGCCGGGCAAATGTCTGAGACGCTGGGCCTCATCGCCTAAGCCGGAGAGCAGGATGATGGGGATATGACGCCCCCTCCGGCTGCGCTGAAGCAGAGTCAGCAGGCTGAGGCCGTCCAGCACCGGCATCATCACGTCCAGCACAATGGCGCGAGGCGGATTTTCGTACACGAGGGCCAGTGCCTCCGCGCCGTTCACGGCGTGACGCCCGCGCAGGCCAAACAGGCGCAGCACATCGCTAATAAGGCGGCGCACATCGGGATCGTCATCCACGACCAAAATGTAATCACTCACCGCGCCCGCCGTCCCGTCCTACCAACAAACGGCCGCTCTGCCTTGATCTTATTGTGCGCTCTCTCACTTAATAGAGTAAATGGTACCGATGTAACATGCCCCTTGGGCGTTGATGAGGCACAAAGGTACACTTGAGAGCGCCAGGAGCGCAAGGCCCCTCTTGCGTTCTATGCCCATTTGGCGGTTTAACGCAACAGGAAGGAGTGCTATGCCCACGCTGAGCATACAAACCGATGCCCATCGGCAGGTGGTGGACATCACCGAGCAGGTGAACAGCCTGCTGCGCCGCGAGGGCTTTGCGCGCGGCCTTTGCCACCTCTTTGTGACGCACACCACCGCCGCCCTCTCCACCGCCGATCTGGACCCAGGCACCGATCTGGATATGCTGGATGCCTTTGCTCACCTGGTGCCGGCGCTGCGCTACCGCCACCCCCATGATCCCTCCCACGTCCCCGATCACATTCTGGCCACCCTGCTTGGGCCCGCGCTCAGCGTGCCGGTAGAAGGCGGTCGCTTGGTGCTGGGGACGTGGCAGCGCGTGGTGCTTGTGGAGTTTGATGGCCCCCGCCAACGCCGCATCGTGGTGACGCTGGTGGGGTGAAGGTTGGCCGAAATCACGCGGCGAGGCGTGAGAAAACCTCGCCGATGCGCTCCAGTGCCCGCTGGATGTTCTCCACCGAGTTGGCATAGGCGAGGCGCAGGTAGCCCTCACCATAGCGGCCAAAGGCTGTGCCGGGCAGCAGCGCCACTCCCGCCTCCTCCAACAGCAGGTCGGCCAGCTCATCCGATGACCTGCCGAGGGCTGTGATGTTGGGGAAGGCGTAGAACGCCCCCTGCGGCATCTGGCAGCGCACGCCCGGTATGGCGTTCAGGCCCGCCACGAGCACATCGCGACGGCGGCGGTATTCGGCCACCATCTCGTCCACCCAGTGCTGGGGGCCGTTGATAGCCGCCAGACCAGCATACTGGGTGAAGTCCGCTGTGCAGCCTACCGAATGCGTCAGCAGCAGGTTCATGCGCTCGGCAAGCGGGCGGGGCATGATGCCATAGCCCAGCCGCCAGCCCGTCATGGCGTAGGTTTTGGAGAAGCCGTCCACGATGACAGTGCGCTCGGCCATGCCGTCCAGCGCGGCGATGCTGGGCGCACACTCCTGCCCATCGTAGACCAGCCGGGCGTAAATCTCATCCGAGATCACCCACAGGTTGCGGCGCAGGGCTACCTCGGCGATGTGGCGCAGGTCCTCCAGCGGGATCACGCCGCCAGTGGGGTTGGCCGGGGAGTTGAGGATGATGAGGCGCGTGCGCTCGCTGACGAGACGGTCAAAGGCTTCCAGATCAAAAGAAAAGCCCTTTTCCTCCACCAGCGGCACGGGGACGGGCACGCCACCCGCCACGCCGATCATGGCCTCGTAGGTGGGGAAGCCCGGGTCGGGATAGATGACCTCATCCCCTGCCTCCACCAGCGCGAGGGTGGGGAAGAACAGGTTGGGCTTGGCCCCCGGGCTGATGACCACCTGATCGGGGTGGATGGTCATGCCACGCCGCCGACCGGCGTCCTCAGCGATGGCCTCGCGCAGGGCGGCGATGCCCCGTGGTGGGGTGTAGCGCACGCGCCCCTCTTCAATGGCGCGGATGCCCGCCTGCACGATGTGAGGGAAGGAGCGGATATCCGGCTCCCCCAGCTCCAGATGGATAATATCGCGCCCCTGGGCCTCCAGCGCCTGCGCCTTGGCAAGGACATGGTAGGCCCCCTCGGCCTTGAGATGTCTCACTCGGTGGGCAAAGGTCACGGCCTAGTCTCCTAGCAGCCTGAGCAGTTCCTCGTATTCCTCGTCCTTCATGCTGAAGTAGTTTTCCGGCGCGGGGAAGGTGCGGTTGCTGACCTCTTCCACATATTGCTTGAGGCCGTTCAAGATCACCTCCCCCACGTTGGCATACATCTTGGCCATCTTGGGCTTGAACTTGGGGTAAAGGCCGAACATATCGTGGTAGATAAGCAGCTGGCCGTTGGCATGCGGCCCCGATCCGAGGCTGATGATAGGGATGTGGGCGCGCTCGGTGATGATCTGGCAGACACGATCGGGCACCAGCTCCAGCAGGATGGAGAAGGCCCCTGCTTCCTCCAGTATTTTGGCATCCTCAATGATGCGCCTGGCCTGCGCCGCTCCTCGCCCTTGTAGGCGGAAGCCGCCGAGGGCGGAAGCGCTTTGCGGCGTCAGGCCCAAGTGGCCCATGGCTGGGATGCCCGCCTTGACGATGCCCTCTATACGGTCGGCCATCTCACGCCCACCTTCCAGTTTGATGGCATCGCAGCCGGCCTCGGCCATAAAGCGCCCGGCGTTGCGGATGGCATCCTCCACAGAGGGCTGGTAGGTCATGTAGGGCATATCGCCAATGAGCCACACATGCGGGGCACCACGCCGCACCGCCTGTGCGTGGCGGATCATGTCGTTCATGGTCACGGGCAGGGTGCTATCGTAGCCCAGCATGGTCATGCCGAGGCTGTCGCCGACGAGCACCATGTCCACCCCCGCCTGATCCTGAAAGTAGGCGGTGGGGTAGTCGTAGCAGGTGAGCATGGTGATCGGCTCGCCGCGCTGGTACTTCTCAAACAGCATGGGCAGCGTCACTTTTTTGCGCTCAGACATGGCAACTGCTCTCCTTGTGCGGAAGAGAATCCTTGATATGCACCTCACTCCCGATCCTCCTCCCGCTGCTGCGGAGATGGGGATCGGGGGAAGGGGGTAATCTGTGCAACCCTTGCACACCCTGCCCCTAGTCTACAACTTTGCCAGCGCACGGTCTAGATCGGCAATGATGTCCTCAGGGTCCTCCAACCCCACCGAGAGGCGGATAAGGCCGTCGTCAATGCCTGCGGCGGCGCGCTCCTCGGGCGTCATGTGCTCGTGGGTGATGGTGGCCGGGTGCATGAAGATAGTGCGGCTGGTGCCAAAAGTGACGGCATGGACAACGAGTTGCGTGTTGTCCATCACCGTTGCTGCGCCTGCCATGCCGCCCGGCACCACAAACGAGAGCAAACCGCCTCCAGCTTTCATCTGACGCCGGGCCAGATCGTGCTGGGGATGGGAAGGCAGGCCGGGGTAGTTGACGCGCTTCACCTTGGGGTGCGCTGCCAGAAACTCGGCCACCCGCTGGGCGTTGGTGCTGTGGCGCTCCATACGCAGGGAGAGCGTCTCCAGAAACTGCAGGGTGAGCCACGCCTCAAAGGGTTGCATCACAGCGCCGATGAACTCGGTGGTGTTCCAGCGCACATCTTCGGTCAGCGCCTCTGGCCCCACAATTGCCCCACCCAGCACGCTGGCGTTGCCCGCAAGGAACTTGGTGATGGAGAGCAGGATGATGTCCGCGCCCAGCGCCAGCGGCTGCTGAAGCGCAGCGGTGGCGATGGTGTTATCCACCAGAAGGGGCACACCGTGCGCATGGGCTACTTCGGCCACGGCAGCGATGTCGGTGATGAAGAGGCAGGGATTGCTGGGCGTCTCCACCCACACCAGACGCGTGCGGCGGTCTATCTGCTCATCCCACGAGGCGGGGTCGGCGGGGTTCCGCACAAAGCGGAACTGCACACCGCTGCGCTCGGGGAAGATAGCGGCGGCCTGCTTGTAGCCTTCGCCGAAGATGTTGAGGCTGGTGACAACGTTATCGCCCGGGCGGGCGAGGGTGGAGATGAGGTTGAAGAGCGCCTGCGAACCGGAGGAGGCCGTCACGCAGGCCTCGCCCCCTTCCAGCGCGGCCAGCCGCTCCTCCAGCACGCTGACGGTGGGCGTCTTGCTGCGCCCGTAGATGTAATCGGGGAAGCGGTCAAAGCGCTCATAGGGGTAGGTCATGGACTGTACGAGCGGCGGCACAAAGGCGCGGAACTTCTCCACATCGCGCAGGGGATGAAATCCGCTGTGCAGCGCCCGCGTGTTGAAGCCCAGATGGGCATCTGGGCCGCGGCGCGGCTTGGCGCTGGGGTCGTACACCCAGCGGTCGCGCATGAAGAAGGGTTTTCCGTCATGCACGGGGTGGCTCTCCTTTGTTGGTGAAGGGATCAGAGTCAACCGCAAAGGGCGCGAAGGAAGGGGAAGCGCCAGGCGTCCTTGGCGGTTTCAGCATGGTTCTTTTCCTTACTAATCAGCCTTCCCAACGCGCTCCTGCTCGCGTTCCACAATGCGCTTCAGGTCGCGTTGGATATCAGGGGGCAGCGGCTGCGGTTGGTGGCTGCTCAAGATGTCGTCAATGACCTTCGCCGCCCGCTGCTCCATGGTTGTGGCGCCCTGCTCCATCCACTGCGAGTAAGGGCGCTTATCCACCAGTTTGGAATGGTAGGCGCGCCGGAAATGCTTGAGCGTGTGCTCATGGCTCAGGTAGTTGCCGCTGGGGCCGAGCTCCTCCACTACCTCCAGCGCCAGCGATGCGTCGTCCACTGGTACGCCCGCGGTGGCGGCGCGCAGCCAGGCCAGCGTGTCGTTGGCGATGACCATCAGCTGCAGCGAACCTTGCAGGCCAGCGTCCATAAAGCCCAGATCGTGCACGATGTTGGCCCCCGAGAGCAGGGCAAAGGTGAGGCTGAGCGCCATCTCAATCGCACACTGCTGATCCAACACCTTGGAGTCGGTGGAGCCGCCCAGCCCGAACACCGGTAGATTGTAGTAACGCCCCATGGAGGTCGCCACCGCCTGCTCATCGGCCAGCACGTAGTTGCCGACCATCGTCTGCAAGTTGTAGGGGCCGCCGTTCCAGCCGGGCACGGCCACCGGCGTGCCTTCGCGCACCAGCTGCGCCAGCACAATGCCCAACAGCGTCCCAGCGTTCATGGTAGCCATACAGCCCGCCGTGGTAACGGGCGAATTGACGCCGCCTGCGTTGAGCGGTATGTAGAGCATAGGCAGGCCCTTCTCAGCCAGATACATGCACTTCTGCAACGCCTCGGCATTGGCGATGAGGCCGGAGGTGACGTTGATGTAGCAGATGGCAAAGGGGTTGCGCTGAAAGGCCTCCGCCCCGCCCGCCACCACCTCGCACATCTCCACTGCCGTCACGCAGCCTTCAAAGTCGGGGGTGACGAAGACGATGGGCTTGGTGGTGTGGTTGAGCATGGCCTCCATCTGGTAGCGGTCATAGATGCGCTGGTCCACATCGGAGGGCAGGAACATGGACATCACGAAGTCCACTTCGGGCAGTGCATCCTGCACCCGCGCTGCGTCTATCACATCCTGCAGGAGGGGGCGGCGGCGCTCACCGTTGCGGTGGTCCAGAATGTTGAGGCAATCGGAGCCGCCGCCGAAGTAGGAGCGGTAGCCCCAAGCGCGGATGGCAACCTTGCCATCGCGGTTGCAGAGCGTGATGCGGCGCGGTGCGATCTCCAGCGCCCATGTCACCAGCCGCTCTGGCAGAGTGACGCGCAGGCCATCGGTGCGGCCACCGCCCTTCACCAGCAGGGCGCGGGCGCGCTCATCGTGCACCTCAATCCCCACGCGCTCAAGGACTTCTAAGCTGGCGTAGTGGATGCGCTCGCATTCCTGAGGGCCGAGGCGTGAGTAGAGGGTGCTGGTCTGACGCAGGGAGTGGGTTTCTATCATGGCAACTCCTTACAGGTGGGTCACCGCAAAGCGTGCTGATATTATATCAGATGTGGCAAACTGATATATTAGATTGTACGCTATATCGCCCTGCCCGTCAATGAGGAGCGAGGGGAGGACTGGTCAAATCGGCGCATTGCGGGTAACTTTATAGCCATGCACTCATCGGGAGGACCTTCCATCCTGCTGCGCTTCATGCACCTCGCCCTCAGCCTGATCCTGCCGCTGGGGATGCTGGTCGCTGCCTACGCCACCGTCCTGCCCGCTGCCTACAGCCAGCAGGTGGGGTTGGTGCGCTACGGCGGATACGGCATCAGCGTGGGCCCTTGGTTGCCGTCGCGCCCCGACCTGCTGGATCAAATGCAGATGGACTGGGTGAAAATCTACGAGACCGCCCAGCTGCGCGATTATCCCAACCAACGTGTGCTGTACCGCATTGAGATAGACTACTGGCCCAACGAGGCATGGGTGCGTGGCCTGCCCGATCTGGCCCGCCAGCTTGGCGCGGCAGGCGTGGATGCTGTGGAGATCGGCAACGAACCGAACCTCGGTGCGGAGTGGACATGGGAGCCGCCCAACCCGCAGCACTTCACCGAGGCGATGTGCGCAGCCTACCGCATCTTTAAGCAGGTAGCCCCCGCTATTATCGTGGTTTCGGGAGGGTTGGCCCCCACCGCTGGCACATCCGACGGGCGCAACATGGACGATATGCTCTTCGCCCAACAAGCGTTGGATGCCGGCCTCGGCAACTGCTTTGACGCTTTCGGCTATCATCCCTACGGTTTTGACCAGCCGCCGGAGGCCAACCCCAACGAGCATCCCTTCTCCTTCCGCCGCGCCGAGTTAATGTACGACCTGCTGCTGCGCAACGGTGTGCGCGGCAAACAGATGTGGATCACCGAATTTGGTTGGGTGCGCAACCCTGCCGAAGAGGGCCTCAACTGCGCCAATGACCCGCTCTTTGCCGATTTCCAGTGGATGGTGGTCTCCAGCCAAACGCAGGCCGAATACATCGCCCGCGCCTTCGCTTTTGCCGACCGTAACTGGCCTTGGGCGGGGCCGTTGTTCTTGTGGAACCTCAACTGGAACACCTACCCCGATGCGGGCAACGAGCCAATCTGTAGCCATCTACGCTGGTACAGCATCCTTGACCGCGACGGCACCCCCCTGCCCGCCGTCGCGGCCATCGCCAGCCTGCCCAAACGCCCACCAGTGGAGTACCGCCCCGAAATCGGGGCGGTTGTCCATCAGCTCACGCGCACCGCCGAGGCGGGCTGCGTGGGGCTGCTGCGCTTGGGTGATTTCACCCTTTACAATGCGGGCTTCCCCGGCGAGTTTGAAGTGGAGATCAAGGCGGCCAATGCGCCGGGACGCCCCTTCGTGTGGACAAGCACGACCCGCGCCGGTGACGGGGACACTGTCGCCGTGTTTGTGGATGCCCGCGGAGCGCGCCCCGGCCTCTACCTCATTGCCATCAACCTGCGCGCCTTCGGCGCCCAGCGCATGTCCAGCCGTGTGGTGCGCGGCTGGCTGCTTGTGCATTACCCCACCACGCCGGAGTGCGTGCGGCGCTTTGGAGGCTAGCATGGAAGGCCGCGATGACCTCACCCCGCTGCGGGCGCTCGCTGAGCGTGCCGCGCCGAGCGCCCTGCCCCAAGGTGACGCTTCCGCACGCCTGGGGGCGGCCTATGCGGCGTTGGGAGTGGCTGCCCATGCGGTAGGCTTCTATCAGCAGGCGCTGGAAACGGAGCGCGCCAGGGGCAATCGCGAAGGTGAGGCGCTGGCGCTGCTCGGTTTGGCGGCAGCGCTGCGGCAACGCGGCGAGCCCGAGGAGGCCCTGCGCGCTTACGGGGAGGCTGTCGGGTTGTTCCGCCTGTTGGATCGGCGGGCGCAGGAGGCAGCGGCGCTCAACGCTATGGGCCTCATCCACGATGAGCGCGGCGACCTTGCCACCGCGTTGGGCTACTATGAGCAGGCGCTGGCCATTCTGTGGGACATCGGCGAGCAAGCCGCTGAGGCCGATACGCTGGATGCGATCGGCTTGACACTGCGCCGCTTGGGCAACCTGCGTGAAGCGCTGGACGTGCATCAGCGGGCGTTGGCCCTGCGGCAGGCGCTGCACGACCGTGCCGGTGAGGCTGTCACCCGCCATGCTCTGGCGATGGTCTATGAGGCGTTGGGTGAGCCTGAACGCGCCATTGCCGCTTATGAAACGACCTTGTGGCTGCGCCAGCAATTGGATGACCGCCCCGGCGAGGCCCTCACCTGCTACAATCTGGCGCGGTTGTACGAGCGGCTGGGCTACCTGCGCGAGGCCGAGGCGCTGCTGAGCCGCGCCGTGGACTTGGAAGCCCTCTTTCACCACCCCAACGTGGCGGCAGACGAGGCGGCGCTGGTTGCCCTGCGTGCCCGCCGCCGCGGGGCGGGCCTGCCTCCGCCGGAAGACACCACCGGCAGTTTCCCGCGCCTGCGTCCGGAGGATTTGCGCTAGAGCCGCCTTTCGCTGTGACGGCAAGAAGCGGAAGGTTGCCCTGCCTGCCCCCTTCCTCTGCGATTCTGACAACGGCGGCTAAATAGGGTACACTCGCCGCTGTGATTTCCGCTGACGAGAGGCCCCATGAGCGAACGCCTGCGCCGCGCCCTGCCTGATGCGTTGATCGCCGCCCTGCTGCTGGCCCTCCCTCTCTTTGTCTTCTTCCCTCAGACGCTGGGCGGCAGGACGATGCTCCCTGCCGATGTGCTCTACCGCTGGCAACCTTACCGCGCTCTGGCGGATGAGCTCGGCGTGGGGGCGCCGCACAACGCGCTGATCGCCGATCTGGTGCTGGAAAATCTGGCCTGGAAGCAGTTTGCCCGCCAGCAGCTCGCCGCCGGTGACATCCCCCTCTGGCAGCCGAACATCTTGGCCGGAGCGCCATTTTTGGCGGCGGGGCAGTCCTCCATGCTTTACCCGTTCAGCCTGCTCTTCCTCATCCTGCCGCTGACGACGGCCTTCGGCTGGTTTGCCGTGCTGCAGTTGTGGATCGCCGGCCTCAACGCTTACGTGCTGGGGCGCGTGCTGGGCTTGGGGCGGCCCGCCGCGCTCATCGCCGCACTGACCTACCAGCTGAGCGGCTTCATGCTCATCGGCAACGTCTTCCCCATGATCGTTGCCACAGCGGCATGGCTGCCGCTGGAACTGGCTATGCTGGAGCTGGCCATCCGCCAGCAGCCCATCGGCGGGCGACCTGCCACGCTCCCCTGGGCAGCGGTAGGAGCGCTGGGGTTGGGCATGGCCGCGCTGGCCGGGCATGTGGAGGCGCTCTACTTCACCCTCATCGTGATGGGCTTTTACGCCACCTGGCGGCTGATCGCTGAGGGTCTGCGCGGTGGGCGTGAGAAGCCACTGCGCTGGCTGGCCATACGCGCCGTATGGCTTGCCGCGATGGTAGGGGCAGGGTTGGCGCTGGGCGCCGTGCAGATCATCCCTGCCTACGAGCTGGCCAGCCGCAGCTTCCGCGAGGGGGCTGTCCCGCTGGAGCAGGTGCGGGCGTGGGCCTACCCGGTGCGGCACGTGCTGGCCTTCTTTATGCCCAACTTTTACGGCAACCCGTCCCACCATGCCGTCTTTGACCTCTTCGCTTGGCGCTGGGTGCCCGTGACCCACAACGCCCTCGGCGAACCGATTCGCAACACTACCTGGGGCATCAAGAATTACGTGGAGGGCGCGGCCTATGTGGGCATCCTGCCGCTGCTGCTGGCGCTGGTGGCTGCGCTGCGCTGGTTGGGCGATGTTGCGGCAAGACTCGCAAGGAAAATGATGGTGGGGCCACGCTCTAACGCATCCCAACTATCCCAGCAGCGCCCCATCTTTGCCGTGCTGGGGCTGCTCTCGCTCTCCTTTGCCTTCGGCACGCCGACCTACGCCCTGCTGTACTACGGCCTGCCCTTCATCAACCAATCCCATGCGCCGTTCCGCTGGGTGTGGCCGTTCACACTGTGCGTGGCCGTGCTGGCTGGGTTTGGGGTAGAGGACCTCACCTCCCGAGCTGAGGAGGAGCGACGCAACAGTTGGGGGAAGCACATCGCCTGGGCAGCGCTCATCGGCGGGGTGCTGGTGATCGGGGGGGTGGTCGCCAGCCGCCTCTTCTACGCGCGGCTGGAGAGGTGGGCGCAGCGCCTCTTTGAGGGGCTGGCGCTGGCCACTTCGGCCTTCCCCGATGTGCGCACCTTTTATTCCTACGAGGCGCTCAATGCGCTCATCTTCGGCCTTACGCTGCTGGCCTCCGCTGTGGTGATGGGGTTGGCCACCTTGCCATCTCGTTCCCTCCCCGCCTTGGGGGAAAGGGGCAGGGGATGGGCCAGCAAGGTGAGGTTCTGGCATGTGTTGGCTGCGCTGCTCGTCGCCGCCGACCTCATCGGTGCGGCGTGGGGCTTCTTCCCCGCTGCTGACCCCGCCCTGCTGGACATCGTGCCGCCCTCCGTTGCATGGCTGAAGGAGCGCTACGACCCGCTCAACCCGTGGCGACTGGCCGTCTATGAGGAGCCGGGGGCGGATACGCTCAACGCCAACATCGCCTGGCTGCATGGGTTGGAGGACATCAGCGGCTACGATAGCCTCATTCCGGCGCAATATGCCGAGTACATGGGCGTCATCATGCCGCAGACGGACCTGCCCTACAACCGCATCGCTCCGCTCTACGCCACGCATCCCGATGCGCTGGACTCGCCGCTTCTGGACCTGCTGGGGGTGCGCTACGTGGTCAGCGAGACGCCCATCCTCAACCCACGCTACACGCTGGCCTATCAGGATGAGGCCGTGCGCATTTACGAGAATCCCGCCGCACTGCCGCGCGCCTTCACCCTGCCCTACACCAGCACGCTCGCCGCTGCTGATTTCGTGCAGGCCGCCCGCCGTTACGATGTGCGGCACCACGTGCTGGTGGAGGCGCTACCTGCTACTGGCTCCCCAGCGCCCACTGGCACACCTGCCGAGCCGCAGGAGGCGGCCATCACCGTCCATACGGCGCAGGAGATATGGGTGGATGTGGACGTGGCGGAGGAGTGCTGGCTGGTGGTAACGGGCAGCTACTTCCCCGGCTGGCGGGCGTGGATGAGGCCGCTGGGAGCAGCGGACGATGAGGAGCAGGAGGTGCCCGTCTACCGCGTGGATGGCAACTTCCGAGGGATAATCCTGCCTGCGGGGCGCTGGACAGTGCGCCTCAAGTTCAGCCCCGACTCGTTCCGCTTCGGGGCCTTTGCCTCCTTCCTCACCGCTGCGGCGATCCTCTTCGCTGCGGGGGTGTGGGCGTGGCGCTACCTCTACCGCGAGGGCGGCGAGGGAGCCGAGATGCGCCGCGTAGCCAAGAACACGCTCACACCCATCGTGCTCAACCTGTTCAACAAGGGCATCTCGTTTATCCTCACCTTCGCCATGCTGCGCGTGCTCGGTCCGGCGGGCGCGGGCGATTACCGCTATGCTGTCGTGATCTACGGCTGGTTTGAGATTTTTGCCAACTTCGGCCTCAACACCTTCCTCACCCGTGAGGTCGCTCGCCGCCGCGAGGAAGCCAACCGCTATCTGGTCAACACGACGATCCTGCGGCTGGCGCTGGCTGTGCTGGGTGTTCCGGCGCTGGCGGGCTTTGTCCTCATCCGTCAGACGCTCATCAGCCCACCGCAGAGCACTGCCACGTTCATCGCGCTGGGGCTGCTGTACAGCGGATTGTTTTTCTCCACCATCTCCACCGGCCTCACGGCGCTCTTCTACGCTTATGAGAAGGCTGAATACCCTGCTGCCATCCAAACGGTGAGCGCCTTCCTCACCACGGCGCTGGGCATCACCGCCCTGCTTGCGGGTGGGGGCATCATTGGGCTGGCGGCGGTGAGCCTTGTCGTCAACGTGATCACCTTCGCTGTGCTGGGCACATTGGCGCTGCGCATGTTCTTCCGCCCCCACTGGTCGTTTGACTGGGCGCTTCAGAAGCTGGCGCTGGTGGAGTCCTTCCCCCTCATGATCAACCACCTGCTGGCGACGCTCTTTTTCCGCGTGGCGGTGGTGCTGCTGGAGGCGCTCAAGGGCAGCGTGGTGGTGGGCTGGTACAGTGTAGTCTATACGTGGGTAGATGCCATCATGGTCATCCCTGCCTACTTCACGCTGTCGCTCTTCCCCGTGATGAGCCGTCAAGCAGTGGAGGATCGCGGGGCGTTGCGGCGCACCTACCTTTTGGCCGTCAAACTGATGGCGCTTATCGCCGTGCCGACGGCGATTTTCACGGCGCTGCTGGCACCCTTCCTCGTCAACGTGCTGGGTGGCCCGCAGTACCTGCCGCATGGGGCGATTGCTCTGGGTGTCTTCATCTGGTCCATCCTCATTGGCTGGATCAACAGCGTGACGCAGTACGTGATCATCGCGCTCAACCGCCAGCGGGCGCTGACGGTGGCCTTCGCCATCGTGACGGTCTTCGCCGTGACGGCCAATCTGCTCACCATCCCGCGCTACTCTTACGTGGCGGCAGCGGCGGTGGCCATCCTCTCCGAGGTGGTGTTGTGGGCGCTCTTCTATGGGGTGCTGTGGAGTGAGCTGGGGCGCATCCATTGGGTGGGGGTGTTGGGGCGCATTTGGGCGGCGGGGTTGGCCACGGGCGGGGCAGCGTTTGCGCTGGCGCGCGTCAATGTGTGGCTGGGATTTGCTGCCGGAATAGCGACCTACGGGGCGGCGCTGCTGGTGCTGCGCCCCTTCAGCACGGAGGAGCGGCAGCGGCTTGCCCCTGTGCTGCCGAGGGCGCTGCGGCGGGTGTGGAGCCCGGAATCGCGGGGGTGATCTTTTTGGCCCTGCCTGCAGATCGGTTACACTACAGACCATGCAGCTCCTTGCCCAAACCATCACCGACCGTGACACGTGGAATGCCACGCTGGCGCTGATGCCCTATGCCCACGTCCTCCAGACGTGGGAGTGGGGCGAGTTCAAGGCCGCTACCACCGGCTGGCGCCCTCAGCGCATTGCCTACCTGCATCAAGGGCAGGCCGTGGCGATGGCACAGATCCTCACGCGGCAGGAGGGGCCGTTCCGCATCTTGTACGTCCCCAAAGGCCCCGCTCTGGACTACGCCAACGGGGCGCTGCGCCGTGCCGTCATCGCAGAGCTGCAACGCTACGCCCACGATCGCCGCGCCATCTTCATCAAGATAGACCCCGATGTGGTGATCGGCGTGGGGGTGCCGGGCGAACCCGATGCGCTGGACATCCCGCTGGGGCTGGAGGTGCAGCGCGAATGGGAGCAGGCAGGCTTTGTTTTCTCGCGCGATCAGGTGCAGTTCCGCAACTCTATCGTGGTGGACTTACGGCGCAGCGAGGAGGAACTGCTGGCCGCTATGAAGCAGAAGACGCGCTACAATGTGCGGCTGGGGCCGCGCCGTGGTGTGGAGATCCGCCTGGGCACCGCCGACGATCTGGACCTGCTCTACCGCCTCTACGCCGAAACAGCCCGCCGCGATGGCTTCGTCATCCGCCCCCTGCACTACTACCGCCGCGCGTGGGCCGATTTTATGCAGGCGGGGCTGGCGCAGCCCTTCATCGCTGAGTACCGTGGGCGCGCCATCGCCCATGTGATCATCTTCGGCTTCGGCAAGCGGGCTTGGTACTTCTACGGCGCCTCTTCCGATGAGGAGCGCCAGCGTATGCCCACCTATGCCCTCCAGTGGGAGGCCATGCGTTGGGCCAAAGCGCAGGGCATGGAAATCTACGATTTCTGGGGCGCGCCGGACGATTTCCACGATGAGCGCGACCCGATGGCGGGGGTGTTCCGCTTCAAGCAGGGTTTTGGGGGGATGGTGGTGCGGCGCATCGGTGCGTGGGATTACCCCGCCCAGCCGCGGCTGTATGCGCTCTACACTCACACCATGCCCGCTGTACTGGGGATCATGCGGCGCATAGGCTGGCGGCGCCTGCAACGCGAGGTGCAGGGCACGCAAAGAGAGGGATGATAAACCCCGCCTTGCGCGCTCATCTTGACAAACCTGACCGCGGGGATGTATTATCCGCCCTGCTTAATGATAGCGCCGTGGCTCACCAGCGACGCCCTGAGGTCGGCTACTGGGTGCTGAAGGCGCTGTTTGTTTGTCCGCAGCGCGTCCGCCACACCCGATGCAGACTACGGATCGTTGCATCAAGGAGATGGGGGGATGATTCAGGCTGAGGGTTTGACCAAGTATTACGGTAACTTCAAGGCCATTGATGGCCTCTCCTTCCACGCCGAGGCGGGTGAGGTGATCGGCTTCCTCGGCCCTAACGGGGCGGGCAAGACGACCACCATGCGCATCCTCACCGGCTACATGCCGCCCAACGAGGGGCGGGCGTGGGTGGCCGGCGTGGATGTTGTGGAAAACCCCCTGGAAGCCAAGCGCCATGTGGGCTACATGCCGGAAACGGTGCCCCTTTACAAAGAAATGACCGTTTGGCAGTATGTGGACTACATGGCGGGGCTGCATGGGCTGCGCAACCCCTACCGCTCTGAGCGCGTGGGCGAGGTGCTGGAAATGGTGGATATGCTGGACCGCGCCGACAGCATGATCGCCACGCTCTCCAAGGGAATGCGGCAGCGCGTGGGGCTGGCGCAGGCCCTCGTCCATGAGCCGAAGGTCCTCATCCTGGATGAACCGACCATCGGCTTGGACCCCGCGCAGGTGCGCGAGGTGCGCGAGCTGATCCGACAGGTAGGGCGCGACCGCACCGTCCTGCTCAGCACGCACATCCTCTCCGAGGTGGAGCAACTCTGCTCGCGCGTGCTCATCATCAACAAGGGGCGCATAGTGGCCGAGGATGCCCCGCAACGCCTCTCGGCGCGCCTGCAAAGTGCTCAGCGCTTCTTGGTGCGCGTGGGCAACGCCTCGCTGGAACAGGTGGCGGCCCTCCTGCGCACGCTCCCCACTGTCAGCGAGGTGCGCGCCGATGCACGCGGCATTGAAGTTTACGCCAGCCCAGAAGGTGACGCCCGCCCAGCGGTGGCGGCGGCCATCGTCAACAGCGGCTGGGACCTGCTGGAGTTGCGCCCGCTGGACCTGTCTCTGGAGGACATCTTCCTGCAACTGACGACCGACGAAACCGAGTTTCGGTCAGAAGCGGAGGGGTAAGCGATGCAGGAAATTGCTCGTTCGTTGCGCACACTGTGGCTTATCTTCAAACACGAGTTCAACCTCTACTTTGTCTCACCCATCGTCTATCTCATTGGCGCAGTGTGGCTGTTCTTGGCGGGGGGCTTCTTCTCGCTCTCGCTTGTCACCATGAACGAGGGCTTTGCCGAACCCAGCATGATCGGCATGCTCTCGCCGATGGTCTTCCTCATGATCTTTATCGCCCCGGCGCTGACCATGCGCCTCATCTCCGAGGAGCTGCGCGCCGGCACCCATGAGCTGCTCTTCACGGCGCCCGTGCGCGATTGGGAGATCGTGGTGGGCAAATGGCTGGCCGTTTGGGCCGTGTTCACCGTGTTCATCCTGGCGACGGCGGCGCAGCCCGCCATCCTGCTGCTGCGTGGCAACCCTGACCCCGGCCTCATCCTGACGGGCTACCTTGGTCTCTGGCTGATGGGCGGGGCCACGCTGGCCATCGGTGTGCTGGCCTCAGCCACCACGCAGTATCAGCTCGTCTCCTTCATGATCACGATGGGCATCCTCATCGTGCTGTGGCTGGCGCAGGTGGTCACGCGGGTCTTCAACAACATGACTATCAACGACATCCTGCGCGAGATTTCCATCACCAGTCACTTCCAGAACATGGTCAACCGCGCCCTCATCAACCCGCTGGACATCGCCTACTTCATGGGCCTCATCGTGATTGCGCTCTTCCTGGCGACGCAGGCGTTGAGCACAAGGAGGTGGAGCGCATGAACCGCTTAAACGCCATCCGCATTAACCGCAACGTGCTGCGCTGGGTGCTGCTGGGGATCGGCGGGGTAGCCCTGCTGGTCACCGTGGTGGCGCTCATTGTGACCCCCGGCACGCGCTTCACCACCGTGAGCTGGGCAGCGCTGGGCGTGACCCTCGCCGGGCTGGCAGGCTTTGTGCTGCTTGATCCGCAGGCGCTGCTCAAGGCTTTCACCGGACGTGCCGGTCAGTACGGCCTCACCACCACGCTGCTCAGTGTCTTCTTCGTGGCCTTCATCGTGGCGCTCTACGTTGTCATCCGAGAGGCAGAGATCCCGCCGCTGGACGTCAGCGAGGGGCATCGGTATCAGCTCTCTCAGGCTTCCATTGACCTGTTGCAGGACCTGCAAGGCGAGGTACGCGCCACTGGCTTCTTCACCGAGCAGATGATTGACCTGCGTCAGGAAGCCGAAATCTGGATGCAACAGTATGAGCGCTACAGCGGTGGCAAGATCACCTACCGTGTGGTGGACCCCGACCGCGAACCGGCGGAAGCGCAGCGCCTCAACATCAGCCGCGCCGGTGTGATCGTCTTTGAGCAGGGTGATCGCCACTCCGAGGCCAACACGCCCTCCGAGCGCGAGCTGACCAGCGCGTTGGTGCGCGTCCTGCTGGGCGGTGAGCGCAAGCTCTATGCCATCACCGGCCACGGTGAGCGCGATATTGACGGCTTCCTGGGCACCGATTTCGCCCAGCTCAAGCTGGAGCTGACGCGCCTCAACTTCACTGTGCAGCCTCTCAACCTGCGTGAGACGGGCGCCGTGCCTGAGGATGCTGATGTGGTGCTCATCGCTGGGCCGACGGCTCAGTTCAGCGCGGCGGAGATTGAGGCGCTGCAAGACTACGTGGACCGAGGCGGCTCCCTCTTTGTGCTGAGCGACCCGGGCACGGGCGGGGGGACGCTGAGCAACGGCGTGTTGGCGGTGAACTTCAGCCCGGATGGGCGGCGCGTTGTCAGTGCCGGTGCGGATGGCACTGCCCGCATCTGGGATGCTCAGAGCGGCGAGGAGCGGCTGGTATTGCAGGGCCATACCAGCGATGTGCTGGATGCGGCCTTCTCACCCGATGGGCGGCGCGTGGTGACCGCGGGGCGCGATGGCACGGTGCGCCTGTGGGACGCTGCGAGCGGTGAGGCCATCGCTACATTGACGGGCACCACTACCCTGGTGCGGCGCGTGGCCTTCTCACCGGATGGCCGCCTTATCGCCAGCGTGGGCGAGGATCAGGTGCTCAACGTGTGGGATGCCACCACGCTGGAGCCGTTGGGCTACTCGCCGTTGGCGACCGCCTCCCCACTGCTGACGCTGGCTTTCTCGCCCGATAGCCGCTTCATCGCGGCGGCGGGTGGGCGCAGCGGCAGCGAAGGTCCCGTTTTTGTGTGGGATGCTGCCAGCGGTGAGCAGGTCATCAGCCAGCGGTTGCACACCAACCCCGTGCTCAGCATCGCCTTCTCCCCCGATGGGGCCACCCTCCGCAGCGTGGCGGTGGACGGTACAGAGGGTGTGATAGACCTCGCCACAGGCGAAGGGAGCACCGTCCCCCGCTATCCGGACACGGGCATAACCAGCATGGCCATCGCGCCGGACGGCAGCACGGCCTATGCTCTCGTTGACGGCACGATCCACATCCGCGCGGCGGATGCGACCAACACCAGCGCTGATACCGTGCTGAGCGGCCACAGCGACATCATCTGGGACCTGGACTTCTCACCTGATGGCCAGCGGCTCGTTTCCGGCAGCCGCGACGGCAAGGTGCTTATCTGGGATGTGGCACAGGGGCAGCAGGTCAGGGAGATCACTGGCCACACGGCCACCGATGCCCTGCTTATGTTCCTGCAGACCAACTTCGCCCTGCGCGTGCGCGACGATCTGGTGGTGGACCTGACCAGTGAGCTGGGCGAGCTGGCGCCGGTGATCCGTTACTACGATGAGACCTCGCCTATCACCGCGCCGCTCATTGAGCAAGGGCGCCCCGTGTTCCTCTCGCTGGCGCGCAGCATTGAGCTGGCGGGCAACGTGGGCGGCATTATCCAGACGGGGTTGATGTCCACCTTCTCCACCTCCGATCAGGTGCTGAGCTGGGGCGAGACGACCAACCCCTACGCCACCGGCCAGCTCGGCTTTGACGAAAAGGACAACCCCGGCCCGCTCATCGTGGCCGCCAGCGCCGAGAACACGGCCACCGGCGCACGGTTGGTAGTGGTAGGTGATGCCGATTTTGTCTCCAATGATGCCCTGCAGCGCACCACTTACGGCAATGTGACCTTCTTCCTCAATGCCGCCAACTGGCTGAGCAAGGTGGAGGAAAGCGTGGAACTGCCGCCCCCCACCTTTACCATGCGCACGCTGGAGCGACCCTTCGGGACGGTGGGGCTGGGGCTGGTGATCATCAGCGTAAGTTGCCTTGTTCCGCTGGTGGTGCTGGTGGCTGGTTTCGGCGTTTGGACGGCGCGCAGGCGCAAGCTCTGATGCAGTAGGCAAGGAGGTGCCGGTTATGCAAACGCGCAACCGTTTGATCGCCGGTGCTGTCTTTTTGGTGCTGGCGGCGGCGCTGTTCATCATCGCGCAGAAAGTGAACCTTAAGGTGGGGGAGGAAACAGCCACGCCCGCCGCCGTGCTGGAGCCGCTTTTCCCTGAGGCGCGGGATGAAGTGGCGACCGCCATCCGCATCACCGATAACGAAACGGGCAAGACGTTCGCTGCCACCAGCGAGGACGGCGAGACGTGGACTATAGAGGAATCCCCAACGGAGCCGGACCCAACGCTGGTGGTGGACAACGCCCGCCTGCGGGGGGTGCTGGTTGGGCTGCCTAGCCTCACCCCCAACCGCATCCTCAGCGAGGTGGAAGCGCTGGCTCCCTACGGGTTGGAGAGCGTCCACTATACCATCACCTTCCGCACCACGGGCAACAAGCAGTACACCTTCTACGTAGGGTCGCCCAACCCCACCAAAACGGGCTACTATGCGCGCCTGACAGAGGAGGTGGGGTTGGCTACCGAGGTGTACCTCCTGCCTTCTTACACCATTGAGCAGCTGATCGGACTCTTGGACAACCCGCCGCTGGTGGAGCCAACAGCGACGCCCGCACCCACCCTTACGCCAACGGTCACACCAGAGCCGGAGGGGTAAGCAAACGGAGGGGCACAGCATATTGTGCCCCTCCGTTGTCTGGAATGGGCACTTGATACCGATGGGCAAAAGCCGCCGATCTGCGGTACACTAGCGCTTGCGGCACATCCGCCGCTGACCCCAAACACACTTCTTGAGGTGGCCGATCATGAAGAATATCGCAGTGATTGGCGTGGGATATGTGGGATTGGTCACAGGTGCCTGTTTCGCCGATCTGGGCAACAAGGTTGTCGCGCTGGACATCAACGAAGAGAAGATAGAAGGCCTCAAGCAGGGCATCATGCCCATCTATGAGCCGGGGCTGGCCGAGGTGGTGGAGCGTAATGTGCGGGCTGGGCGCTTGAGCTTCACCACCTCCTATGCGGAGGCCATTAAGGACGCCGAGTTCGTTTTTATCTGCGTGGGCACACCCTCCGGCGTGTATGGTGAGGCTGACCTGCAGTACGTGCGGCAGGCCGCCGAGAGCATCGCCGAAGTGATGGACCATGAGCTGATCATCGTCAACAAGTCCACCGTGCCGGTGGGCACGGGGGACTGGGTGGCGGAGATCGTGCGCAAGGCGCAGCCCAAGCCTATTCCCTTTGCGGTGGTCTCCTGCCCCGAGTTCCTGCGCGAAGGCTCGGCCCTGCACGACTTCATGAACCCCGACCGCACCGTACTGGGCTCGCTGAACCAAGAGGCTGCCGATAAGGTCGCCCAGCTGCACCTGCCCCTACGTGCCCCCATTATCGTCACCGACCTGCGCACGGCGGAGATGATCAAATACGCTTCCAACGCCTTCTTGGCGACCAAAATCTCCTTCATCAATGAGATCGCCAACATCTGCGAGGCGTTGGGGGCGGATGTCAAAGAGGTGGCGGTGGGCATGGGTGCCGACAAGCGCATCGGCCCGCTCTTTTTGGATGCCGGTGTGGGCTTTGGTGGGTCTTGCTTCCCCAAGGATGTGCTGGCGCTCAAGCACATGGCCACAGTGAACGGCAAGCACCCCCAACTGCTGCAAGCGGTGATAGACATCAACGCCTACCAACGCAAGCAGGTGATCATCAAGCTGCGCGAACTGCTGGGGGAGGACCTGAGCGGCAAGGTCATTGGGCTGCTGGGATTAGCCTTCAAGCCCAACACCGATGACATGCGCGATGCGCCCTCCATCACCATCGCTGAGATGCTGCTGGAGGCGGGGGCTATCGTGAAGGGCTACGATCCGGTGGCCATGCGCGTTGCCAGCACCATCCTCAAGGGCGTGACCCTGTGCGAGAACCCTTATGCGCTGGCCGAAGGCTGCGATGCGGTGGTGGTCGTTACCGACTGGAACGAGTTCAAGCAGCTGGACATGCCCCGCATCAGGGACCTTATGAAGCAGCCCGTCATTGTGGATGGGCGCAACATCTACGATCCGGCGCACATGGCCGCGCTGGGCTTCCGTTATCGGGGCTTTGGGCGCGGCTACGATGGCACCAAACGGTAAACCCGAGGATAGGCACAAGGACAGGCGTTGAAACACGAGGGTGTCCTCAAAACACGGCTGGACAACGGGCTGGTGGTGCTGATCAAAGCGGTGCACCATGCGCCCGTTGCCACTTTTTGGCTCTGGTACCGCGTGGGGAGCCGCAACGAGGTGCCGGGCATCACGGGCGCCTCGCACTGGGTGGAGCATATGCTCTTTAAGGGCACGCCCCGCTACCCGGGCGAGGTGCTGGATCGCCTCATCTCCCGCGAGGGCGGCGCATGGAACGCCATGACATTCTACGACTGGACGGCCTACTACGAGGTCATGCCCGCCGACCGCATCCAGTTGGGGCTGGAGCTGGAAGCCGACCGCATGGTCAATGCCTCCTTTGACCCCGAGGAGGTGGAGGCCGAGCGGACGGTGATCCTCTCCGAGCGCAGCGGCGCGGAGAACTCCCCGGCATGGCTGCTTTATGAGGAGATGTTGAGCGCAGCCTTCCGCCTCCATCCCTACCGCCATCCTGTTATCGGCGAGCGCGTGGACCTGGAGACCATGACGCGGGAGGACCTCTATCAACATTACCGCCGCTACTATGTGCCCAACAATGCTATCGCCGTGCTGGTAGGGGATGTGGACGCCCGTCAGGCGCTCAAGACGATAGAACAGCTCTTCGGCCCTCTGCCCGCCGGCGAGCCGCCGCCTCCCGTCAACCGCCCTGAGCCGCCGCAGTACGGTGAGCGCCGCGTGATCGTCAACCGCGAGGGACAGACCGCTTTTGTGGGCATGGCCTACCGCGCCTATCCCATCACCCACCCCCATTACTTTGCCCTCACCGTGCTGGATAGCATTGTGGCGGGGGCCAGCAGCCCTAACTTTATGGGCACTGCATCCACCTCCAACAAGACCTCGCGGCTCTATCGGGCGCTGGTGGAGACGGAGCTGGCCGCCGGCGTGGATGGCGGCATGGTTGCCACGCTGGACCCCTACCTGTATACCGTCACGGCGACGGTGCGCGAGGGGCGCACGCCGCAAGAGGTGGAAGCAGCGCTCAACGCCGAGTTTGAGCGCATCGCCCGCGGCGAGATCAGCGAAGAGGAGTTTGAGAAGGCGCGCAAGCAGGCCAAAGCTCTCTTCGCCTACGACAGCGAGAGCGTCTCCAGTCAGGGATTCTGGCTGGGCTTCGCCGAGACACTGGTAGGGGATTACCTCTGGTTTGACGCTTATCTGGAGCGGCTGATGGCCGTCACGCTAGACGATGTGAAGCGTGTGGCCGCCGAGGTCTTCCACCCTAACCGGCGCACGGTGGGATGGTACGTCCCCACCGGCGAGGCAATCCCCAAGGACGGCGCACATGATGGCTAAACCGGCATCCCCTCCTGCCCTGCCCGGCCCAGATGACATCACCCGTGTGGTGTTGCGCAACGGCATCATCGTGCTGGCCCGTGAGAACTTCACCAGCCCCTCGGTGGTGGTGGATGGCCTGCTCTACGGCGGCGCACTCTGGGAACCGGCGGAGAAGGCCGGGCTGGCCAGTTTCCACTGCGCCCTGCTGATGCGCGGCACGCAGCGCCACAGCTTCAGCGAGCTGTACGAATTGATAGAGAGCAACGGCGCCAGCCTGGAATTCAGCAGCGGTGGGCACACCTACCGTTTCGGCAGCAAGAGCCTCGCCGAGGACCTGCCGCTGATGCTCAACCTTGCGGCAGAGGCACTGCGCGAACCGACCTTTCCCGAAGAGCATGTGGAGAAAGTACGCGGGCAAATCCTCACCGCCCTGCGCCTGCGCGAGTATGACACGCGCAGCATGGCCAACCTTGCCTTTCACGAACGGGCCTATCCCTCCGATCACCCCTACAGCCGCAGCGTCGGCGGCTACGTGGAGACGGTGAAGGCCATCACGCGGGACGATCTGGTGGCCTTTCACCGCAATCTGGGGCCGCAGGGGATGATCGTCACGGTGGTCGGTGCCGTCAAGGCCGGGGAAGCGGTGCGGCTGGTGGAAGCAGCTTTCGGCGATTGGCAGAACCCCCACCAAGCAGCGCCACCGCAGGCGCCGCCCGCCCCACCCCTGACGGAGGTGCGCGAGAAGTTCGTGCCCATAGCGGGCAAGTCGCAGGCTGATCTGGTGCTGGGCTACCCCGGCCCGCCGCGCCACGCGCCGGATTACGAGGCGGCCCGCATGGCCAACAGCATCCTGGGGGTGTTCGGCCTTTACGGGCGGCTGGGGGATAGCGTGCGTCAAGAAGAAGGGCTGGCCTATTATTCTTACAGCAGCCTTTCGGGTGGCCTCGGCCCGGGCCCCTGGCGCGTTGTCGCTGGCGTGGCGCCGCAGAACGTGGAGCGCGCCGTGGAGCTCATCCGCCGCGAGATCCGCCGTCTTGTTGACGAGCCGGTGAGCGAGGAGGAGCTGGCCGATAACAAGAGCTTCTTCAAGGGGCATCTGGTGCTCAGTCTGGAGACAAACGAGGGCGTAGCGGGGAGCCTCCTCTCTATGGAGATGTACCAGCTGGGGCTGGATTACTTGCGCCGCTATGCGGAGATCATAGACGCCCTCACCACGCGGGACGTGCAGGATGCAGCCGCGCACTACCTGAACCCCGACGCCTATGCGCTGGGCGTCGCTGGCCCCCCGCAGACAGGTTGAGCGGAAGGAAGCACCTCCCCATGTTGCGTACTGGCGTAGACCTGATTGAGGTGGGGCGCATCGCACGGGCTGCTGAGCGGCACGGCGAACGCTTCTACGAACGCTTCTTCACCCCCGCTGAGCGCGCTTATTGCGGCGATCACTTCCCGGCGCTGGCGGCACGCTTTGCGGCCAAAGAGGCGGTGGCCAAAGCGTTGGGAACGGGGATCGGCGAGGTGCGTTGGGTGGATATTGAGGTATGCCATGACGCCCACGGGCGCCCCGTGCTGAACCTGTACGGCGCTGCCGCACAGCTGGCCGCCGAGCTCGGCCTCACCGAGTGGGCTATCAGCCTGGCCCACACGCACGACCATGCCATTGCCTTCGTGGTGGCGGTGGGAGGCTCGGGATGAGGCCCCGGAGGATCGCCCCGCTGCTGGCCACACTGCTGCTGGCTGCCTGCGCCGCCGCGACGCCCAGCGGCGGCCCGCCCTCCGCCATCCCGCCTGTTCCGCAGCCAACGGAGGCCGCTTCTTCTGCTGTGCCGCCGACCTTCCTGCCCTCTCCCACGCCGACCCTTGCACTGCCCGAAAGCCTCACCAGTGCTGAATTGCACCAGCGGCTTGATCCCTTCGGTGGGGCCACGCCGAACTGCGCCCTGCCGTGCTACAATGGCCTGCTGGTGGGGCATTCTGGCCTGCCGGAGGCGCTCAACTTCTACGCTCGCCTCGGCATCGGCATCCCTGACCTCATCCCGGGAGACTATGAGGCGATACAGGACGGATCGGGCAGGCTAGGAGCGTGGTTGCTCACCGCCTCGGATGTGGTGCAAGCGACGCAGCTCGGCCTCACCCCGCCGCTGGTGGACCTCTACCTGGAGGACGGCGTGGTGCAGTCGCTGTATGTGGGATGGCCGTACATCCCTGCCTACCTCACCCCGGCCCGGGCCTTGGAGATGCTGGGTCAGCCCACGCAGATCGATCTGGCGCTGGCCTTTGAGGGCGACTCTCCACAGGCCATGCTGCGCTTTCTCTATGCGCCTGTTCAAGTGGGGTTTGCCTTTTATGCGGCTGCCGAAAGGGAGGGCAGCGGCTGGCAGGCGTGCTTCTCAGATGCACACCCGGGGCGGGCCTTCCTGGGCATCTTTGCGCCGCATGTGCCCCCTATGGCCGGGCTGACCTACAACGAGCGCCTGCTGCCCTTGCTGGAAACGCTGGGCATCGCTTACGAGGATTTTGCCGCCCAGCTGGCAGCGGCGAACTGCGTGAGCCTCTCGGCGGAGCAGGTGGCGGTGTGGCAGGCCTTGCCCGATCGGTGAGCAGAAGCTAAACCTCGTGCAGGATGGCGAAGATCATGGGGCGGCGGCGGGTCTCGCTGTAGAAGTAGTCCTCCAGCCGCTTCTCAATCTCCGACCGTAGGGTGCGCAGCGAGCGGCTCCCATCCTCACGGAGGGCGCTGTAGATGGCCTCGTGGGCGCCGTTGATGAGGTTCTGTGCCTCGCGCAGATAGACAAACCCGCGTGAGATGAACTCCGGTTCGCCAATGATCTGGCGTGTCTCACGGTCCAGCGTGATGTTGGCGATGAGGAAGCCATCGCGACCCAGTAGCTCGCGGTCGCGCATCACCGCCGGGCCAATGTCGCCCACCATCGAGCCATCCACATACACGTAGCCGCCCGGCACGCGCTCGCCGATGGTCATGCTCTCCGGCGTGAAGGTCAGCACAGTGCCGTTCTCCACCACGGCGATATTCTCGCGGGGGATGCCAAGGCTCGCGGCGATCTTGCCGTGCAGGTGCAAATGGCGCAGCTCGCCGTGGATGGGCACCACAAAGCGCGGGCGCAGCAAGTTGATGAGCAGCTTCATCTCTTCCTGTGCGGCGTGGCCGGAGACATGCACCGGCGCGATGGGGTCGTAGATCACATCGGCGCCGCGCTGGATGAGCTTATTGATGGTGCGGTGCACCATCTCCTCGTTGCCCGGGATGGGGTGTGAGGAGAGCACTACGGTATCGTCCGGTTCCACCTCCAGGTAGCGGTGCCGACCGTGAGCCAGACGGCTCAAGCCGGAGAGCGGCTCGCCTTGTGAGCCGGTGGTCATGATCACCACCTGCTTGGGCGGCAGGCGCTGCACCTCGTTGACGTCAATAAGCATCTCCTCGGGGATGTCCAGATAGCCCAAGTTGCGGGCCATCTTGACGTTCTCCATCATGCTGTGCCCCATGATGGCGATCTTGCGCCCGTATTTCTGGGCGGCCCAAGCCACCTGCTGGATGCGCGAGATGAGCGAAGCAAAGGTGGCGATGATGATGCGCCCCGGTGCGCTCTGGAAGACCTCATCAAAAGCCCTGTTGATGACCATCTCAGAGGGTGTCCAGCCGGGCACATCGGCGTTGGTGCTATCGGCCAACAGGGCCAGTACACCGCGCTGGGAGAACTCAGCCAGCTTGCCAAAGTCCGGCGGCCAGCCGTCCACTGGCGTATGGTCAAACTTATAATCGCCCGAATGGACGACCAACCCCACCGGCGTGGTGATGCCCAACCCTACGCTGTCGGGGATGCTGTGGCAGACGTGGAAGAATTCCACAGTGAACGGCCCCATGCGGAGGGTATCACCGGCTTGCGCTGTTACCAGCGTCACGCGGTTCAGCAGGTGGGCGTCCTTCAGCTTGACTTCCAGCAGGCCACGTGTGAGCGGCGTGGCGTACACCGGCGCGTTGACGTGCTCCATCACATGGGCGATGGCGCCGGTGTGGTCCTCGTGCCCGTGAGTGATGATCACGCCGCGAATGGTGTCTAACCGATCCATGATGTAGCTGAAGTCGGGGATGATGTAGTCAATGCCAAGCATGTCGTTCTCAGGGAACATGATGCCGGCATCTATGATGATCGCATCAATGGAGGTGGCGGACTGGTATTCCATGATCATCATGTTTTTGCCAACTTCGCCAAGCCCGCCCAGCGGCACAATGCGCAGCACACCCTCGGCGGTGCCGCTGTTCTGCCTGTTATTCCGTTTTCCTGCCTTACTCACGCTTCCGTTCCTCTCCGAAATCCAGATCAGGTATCAGTGCTGATAATCAAAAGGGGCTGAGCCATCCTCTGCTCCAAGCCCCTCCATAGCCTTTCTTATAGAGGAGACAATGCAGGCTGCCCCAGCGAAGCCTGACATTGCCCTTGCCGCCAACCATGTGCAGGTTGGGGAGAACACTCGCCCTGCTTCCAAATAAACCTACCCATTAAACCTTATATAGTGTAGCAAAAAGAGTCATCCTCAGCAACCTCTGATTGCTTGGCGACTACCGCACGCATGGTGGGCGAGTAGATCGGGTTGGCCCTACTCCTCCCGCAGCTGCTCTATCACCTCCAGATCGCGCTGCAGGTTGCGCTGACGCACGATCAGGCTGATCACATAGATCAAGCCAATGGCGCCAATGATGCCGTAGCCCAAGATGAGGTACGAGATGGTGTCAGGTGTGCTCATCCTTCTCTCCCCTTAACCCAGCAGGCGCGCCTTCAGCGCGTTGACGCGGTCGGCCAGATGCTCCAGGCGGATGCGATACCACAGCAGGGTGGCGTACACAAAGGTAAAGGTGACGAAGCTGAAGATCATGGCGTGCACCATCTTCTGCGTGAGGCCGATCTCCGTCTGCGGCACACCGGCGCTCGGCCCAATGACCACGGGATGGATGGTGGCCTCAATGAAACGCACGCCGAAGAAGACCATGATCACGCTGGCAAAGGCCACAATGCCGTACACCGCGCCGAAACGCGCCCGCCGCTGGGGGTCCTCAATGCCCTGCCGCAGCATGAGGTATGCCGCATAGGAGAGCCACATCACCGCCGAGGCGGTGAGTTTGGGGTCCCACGTCCAGGGTTTGCCCCAGGCGAACTGCGCCCACACGGGCCCACTGGCCAGCGTGATAGAGATCAGCGCCAGCCCTACCTCCACCGAGGCATGGCCGACGATGTCCCAGCGGCGCTGAGCGGTGATGAGGTAAGCCACCCCAGCCACAACAGTGACGAAGAAGGCCAACGCCCCCGCCCACGCTGCCCCCACGTGGAAGTAGAAAATGCGCTGCACAGCGCCCATGGTGGCCTCAGTAGGCGCATAGACGAAGGCCATGTAACTGGCCGCCAGCAGCATCAGGCCGGTGAAAACCGTCAGCGCCGTCAGGGCAGCGGGCTGGCCTCGGCGCGGCTGGCTTGCGAGGTCGGATGCGGTTGTGGATGTCATCGTTTGTCTGACCCTTTCAGAAGATTATTGTGTGATTATACCCCAAAGTATGGGCGCTAAGGGGGGGAATTGTTACCCCGCGGGGTAGGGGGCTGCTTCGCCCTCCGGCACAGGGACGGGTGCGCCGGCCTCCTCGCCGCCGGGCAGGGCGTCGGGGAGCTCCAACTCCACGCGGCGGATGCGCGGGTGGATGAGGACGATCAGCGTGCTCAACGTGTAGAGCAGACCAACCAACACGAACAGCAGCCCCGTGCCGCGCCCCGGCCCCACGCCGATTACCTGCCCTATCACACTGGAAGCCAGCGGCCCGCCCTCCATGAGCAATGGCTCAAAGACGTGCTCCGCCAGCGGCCCGGCGGTGAGATAGGCCAGCGGCATGATAGAGAAGGCGATCATGCGGCGGGCGGCGAAGACGCGCCCCTGCACGTCCTGCGCTACTTTGCTCTGCCAGACGGCCTGACTGCATCCGTTGGTGATGGGCATGGTGAAGGCCACTCCAAAGCCAGCGGCGGCGATGAGCGGCACCCAAGGCCGCAGGCCGAACAACGCCATGAAGAGGCCGGCCAGGCTGTCAAACAGGGCAATGCCATAGATGCGCCGCTTGGGGCCCCCCCAAACGCTCATTACCAGCGTGCCGACGAGCATCCCTGCCCCGAAGATGGACGAGACGTAGCCCACCACATCCGGCGAGCTCATGTCCAGCAGGAGCGGCATCATGAGCGGGTTGGTGAGGCTGGAGAGGAAGTTGCCCACCGCGAAGACGATCAGCAGGCCGAACAGCCCTGTGCGGGCGCGGATGTAGGCCCACCCGAAGAAGGCTTCCTTCCAAAAGGAGCCGCGCCCGGCCTGCCCTTCGGCAGTGGCCTCCGGCTGGGGGAAGCGCACGATGAGCAGGGTCACAATGGCCAGCGCATAGGCAGCGAGGTCTATGAAGAGGATGGCTGGCAGGCCCAACGTCACATAGAGCGCCCCCGCTGCCGCAGGCGCCACCAGCTGCGAGATGGCCTGCCCGATCTGAGTGAAGCCGCCCGCCCGCCCCAAGTGCTCCTTAGGCACCATCAGTGAGGTGGCCGCGCTGTGGGCCGGCCACTGCAGGGTGCTGGCCGTTGAGTCGAGAAAGGCGGCGATGTAGACGTGCCACACGGCAAGGTGGCCACTGAAGAACATCGCGGCAACCAGCACCGTGCCGCTGGCGGCAAGGGTATCGCTCAAGATCATCACCAGCCGCCGGTCCCAGCGGTCGGCGATCACCCCTGCCAGCGGCGCCAGCAGGATGTTGGGCAGCACCCACGCCAACATGCTGAGGGCGAAGAGTGTCTCCGAACCAGTGGTCTCGTAAATCCACACGCCAACAGCAAAACCGGCCAGGTTGGACCCCAGCGTGGAGGCCACTTGCCCGACCCAGACGATGAGGAAGGTGCGCATACCGGAGGATGGGGGATGGGCGCTCATGGAGTTCTTCCTTCAAGCAAGAGATGTGAGAGAACGATCAGTATGCCAGCGTCTCGCGCCGCCAGCGGCGGGCGATGCGGTAGATAAGGTTGGCGATGAGGGCGGTCAGCTCCATCACCCACCAGATCAGCGCCAGCGGCAGCCATGTGCCGCTCCAGCGCCCGCTGTAGAGATAGTATTGGGCATCCTGCGGCGCAACGACCCAGCGCCCGTTGACCTTCTCCACGTGATAGGGGAAACGGTCATAGGTGCGTGTGTCCCAGAACAGGTAGGAAAGGTAGCGGTCGGTGGCCTCGTAGAGGATGGTTGCGCGCACGTTGGGGCTGGTAGGGAAGTCCCAAGGATGGCGCAGGCCCTGCAGCTCGACCAGCAGGGCGCGGTCGCCACGCCGCAGGGCGTCCTCCAGGGCGGTCACTACGGCGTTGGGGGTATCGTAGCGGCGGCGGTACGCCTCGCTAAAGTAGGTGGGATCGTAGCGCAGGGCTGGCAGGCCGCAGAGGGTGGTGATGAGGATGTACAGAGCGGCGATGATGAGCGGTATGACGGCCAACAGCAACACGGTGCGCAGGTTCAGCGCCAGCCGTATGGGCAGGATACGCCCCAGCATAACTATCCTCTCCTGCTCACACAGAATCTAAAAAGACGTTGATATTATAAAGTCAATATTTAATTTTTGCAAGTATAAAATAAACTTTGGTGAGGTGGGGATTGCAAACGGGAAGGCGCACAAAGGCAACACCGCGCTGGCTGAGGGCAGCAGCCGCCCGAGGGCGGTAGCGGTAGATGTTACTGCGCTTCTATCTCGCCGACCTCTTGCACGTCCACCGGCACGCCCTCCAGCGCATGCGGCAGACGTTCCTCCTCATCCAGCAGGGCGCGGGGAACCTTGCGGCGCACCATCACCACGATGCACACCTCGTTGATAAGTTCGCCGCCGCGCTGGCGCAGCCCAATGCCCACCCCCACCACGCCAGGGCGCGCCATCAGATCGGCCTCATACTTGGCTTTGACGGCGCGGGCGCGCGCGATCTGCTTTTCCTGCGAGGGCATCCTCTCCCTCCTGCCCCAGCGCGGCGGCTTCGTTCACCGCGCCACCTGCCCCTCGTTGCCGTCGTCGGAGGCGGTGCGCTGGCGCCGCCTGCGCGGGATAGCGCCGTCCAGTGGGTGCTCCATCTCAATCACCTGCCCGTGAATGGGCATGGCCTCATCCGAGGCGAGGAAGATGGCTGCCCCCACGATGTCCTCGGCTTCCAGAATTGGCCCCTCATCCTTGATGTTGGCGCGTTGGTCAGTGCGCACCTTGCCCGGGTTGATGATGTTGACGCGGATGTTGTCCAGCCGCCCCTCCTGCGCGGTGGCTTTGGTCAGTCCCACCAGCCCCCACTTGCTGGCGCTATAGGCGGCGAACCACGGAGCCGCTCGCGAGCCGAAGGTGGAACCAATGTTGATGATCGCCCCGCCGCCTTGCTGCTGCATGATGCGCCATACGTGCTTGGTGCACAGGAACGGCCCGCGCAGATTGACGCCCATCAGCCATTCCCACGTCTTCAGTGAGGTGGCCCACACTGGCTTGATCATCGCTGCGCCAGCGTTGTTGACCAAAATGTCTATGCGGCCAAAGGCTTCTACGGCCTGCCGCACCATGTTCTCCACTGAGGCCTCGTCAGAGACATCAGTGACGACCGGCAATGCCCGGCGCCCCATCGCCCGGATGCGTTCTGCTACCTCTTCCAACAGGTGCTTGGTGCGTGCGGCCAGCACCAGATGCGCTCCCTCGCGGGCGAAACCCAGCGCAATGGCCCTGCCGATGCCCTTGCTGGCGCCGGTCACAATGGCGACCTTATCTCTGAGCCGCATGATCGTCTGGTTCCCCCCTCTTCAACCAGCGGCGAGCAGCGCGATGGATAGGCTATGCTCCTAGCGGCTGCCCACCTTCTCTTCCGTGATAAAACCGTGTTTGGCCAGCCAGCGTGTCAGCTCGGTCTCCGTTGCCTCGGTGATCATGCTGCCTCGGTCCACCCCGCGCGGGGAAGCACCCTGCGCCAGCGGCGCCGGTTCCTCATAGGGCACGTCTTCCCCTCGGCGGGCAACGATGATCGTCGGCACCGATTTGAACCCCGTCCAGGCGATGACGCGCTGCTCGGCCTGCGGGTCCTTGTCAATCCAGATCATACGCGGCTTGAGGCCATGACGCTGGAAGACGCGCTCGGCCTTGGCCTGATAAGGGCAGTACGTCGTCCGTGCGTAGACGACCAATTCCTTCTCCTCGTGCTCCACGTGCCTTTCTCCTGAGATTCAAACGCCTTCACGGGGCCGGGGTGACGGCCTCAGCGGGCGTCAGGGTAAGCATGATGTCTCCCACCGGCTCGTTGCGCAGGTAGCATAGCAGCCCGCGCGCGATGCCCAGCGCCACCACTTCGGGGTGCTCGGTGAGCAAGGGGCGGTCCAGGTAGAGAAAACCGATCTCAATGATTGCGCCGGGGGTGTCAGGTGCCAGCTCGCGGAAGCTGTGGTACTGCGTCATGTCAAACGTCACGCTGGGGTGAAAAGCCAGACCAGTGGTCATGGCATAGCGGTCAATGAGGCAGGCTACCAGCCGCTTATCCTCCTGCGCCGAGAGCGACTCGGCAAAGCTGGCGACCTTGAAGCCGGTGGCCTGATCGTTGATGTACTCGCACGAATCGGCGTGGATGGAGACCACCGCCAGCGCCCGATAGCCCACCAGACGCGGGTCAAACTCGTCCAGCAGGTCCACCTGATAGCCGCTCTGCGTCAGCCAGTCCACCACCAGCCGCGCCACCGACTCGTTGACCGAGGCTTCGGTGAGGCCGTCGGCGCACACGGCGCCGGGATCGGGCAGGCCTGTGCTGGGATGAAGGCCGCGGTGGCCGCTCACAATGCCGATGCGCTGGGGCGGAGGGGGCACCGCTGTGGCAGTGGGGGCGGAAATCGGGGAGGGCGTTGCTGGGGCGGCCACCCCTATGGCGGACTGGGTGGCCAGCGCCAGCGAGAGCTGCTCCGCCGACTCCACCGGCAGGAAAGCGTCGGGCGTCCACCACGTGAAGAGCGTGGCAACAACGGCGGCAATGAGCAGGATCGCCCCCGTGGAGCGCACCAGCACGCCGAAGTGGATCGTTGGCTGGGCTGCTGAGGTGGCAGGCGGCGCCACAGCCGCGGGGGCAGGATCGGGATTAGGGAGGGGGTCGGGAGGGGCATTGCCGTTTTCCACTTGAGCAGGTGGCAGCTCCTCCGCCTCCGCCGATGGGATGTCGGGGTCATCGGGAGGGAAGGGAGACAGGTGTTGGAAGTCCATCCGGCGGCGGATGGGGTGCGATCCAAAAGGTTGGCTGCGCTCACCAGCGCGGCGTTCGCCGAAAGGAGGGCGCGGCGGCTTTTGCTCCTCGCTCATGCGGTTATGATAGCGCATGGGGCACAGATGCGCTATGTGAGTGGATTACCTTTCCCCCACCATGCCGAGAAGATGCTGCCGTGAGATTTTCACAGCAAGGCCAGCGCCACCCCCACGATACTGGCCAAAATCCCCACCAGCCAAAAGCGCTGCACGATCTGCGTCTCGCTCCAGCCGCCAAGCTCAAAGTGGTGGTGCAGCGGCGTGCGGCGAAAAATGCGCCGATCTTCGCCCAGAAAGCGGCGGCTGATCTGCGAGGAGAGCACCTGCAGGATCACCGAGACCGTCTCGGCGACGGGGATGATGGCGATGATGGGCAGGATAAGCCACTGGCCGGTCATCAGCGCCACCGTGGCCAACGTGGCGCCCAGCGCCAACGAGCCGGTATCCCCCATGAAGAGCTGCGCCGGATGGGCATTGAACCACAGGAAGGCAAAGCAGGCCCCCACCATCACGAAGCAGAACTGCACGAGGTACACCTGCCCCTGCAACTGGGCGATCACGCCGTAGGCGGCAAAGGCGCTGGCGGTGATGATGCCTGCCAGCCCATCCAGCCCATCGGTAAGGTTGACGGCGTTGGAGGTGCCCACGATGGCAAACATGGCGATCGGGATGTAGAGCAGGCCGAGGTTGAACTTGAAGGGGATGCCCGGGATGGCCATGGAGTGGATATCCAGCCCGTAGTAGAGCACCAGCGCCGTGCCCAACGCGCCCAGCACCTGCGCGGCGAATTTGAGCCGCGCTGGGATGCCCTCCCCAACGGCACGCTCCCCACGGATGCCCTCCCAGTCGTCCAGCGCGCCGAGGCCGCCGTAGTAGATCAGCACAGCCAGCGGCACAAGGATGGAGCGCCCGGTGATGTCCTGCAAGAGCAGGTTGGCGATGTTGAGGCCCAACGTGACGAGCAGCACAGGGAAGAGGATGAGCAGGCCGCCCATCGTTGGCGTGCCGATCTTGCGGCTGTGCACATCGGCAATTTCCACACGCACCTGCTTGCCGATGCCCAGACGGCGCAGGATTTCAATAAACGGCTCTCCCCAGATCACCGTGATGAGAAAGGTGAGGCCACCTACGGCCAAGGCGAACGCGGTCGCTCTCATCTCACACGCTCTACCTCTCCTGCCAGCGCAAGGGGATCACAGCAGCCCACGCAGCAGGGCGGCCAGCGGCGGGGCTTCAATCACCAATGGTCGCGGTGTGAAGATGAGGATGAAGATAACCAGCATCGCCACACCCAACGCCTTGCGCCCGCCGTCCAGTTCGGTGATCTCATCCAGCACGGGCGCATGGCGGCGCAGCAGAAAGACGATGAGGAAGATCCAGATCCACCAGCCGCTCCAGCCAAAGCCGAGGTCCAGGATGCCCGCCTCGGCCAGAGAACCTGCCCCAGCCAGCACCACCAAAACCAGCACAATAGGCCAGCGCACCAGCCGCGCCTTCTCGCCAAACAGCCCGTAGAGCACGTGGCCGCCGTCCAGCTGGCCGATGGGCAGCAGGTTCAGCGCAGTGACGAGCAGGCCGGCCCATGCGGCGAAGGCCACCGGATGAATCCACACGTCCACATCGCCCTGCGGCAGGATGCGCCCGAAAACCAGGAACTTGAGCGCCAGATAGGCGAGGGATTGCCCCTCGTGCAGGATGGTTGTGCCCACCCCTTGCGGCAGGCTGGCGATGACCTCCTGCACGCTCTTCACCTCGGAGAGCATCAACCCGGCGATCATGATCGGCACGGCGACAATCAGCCCGGCCAACGGCCCGGCGATGCCGATGTCAAACTGCACACGGCGGTTGGGCGCCGGCTCGCGCATGGCGATCACCGCCCCCAGCGTCCCCAAGATGTTGAAGGGCATGGGGATAAAGAAAGGCACAGTGGTGTGCACCTTGTGGTGGCGCGCCATGAGGTAGTGCCCCATCTCGTGGGTGCCGAGGATGCCCACCAGCGCCAGCGTGTAGAGCAGGCCGGTGAGCAGCGCCTCACCCAGTTGGGCATCAGTGGGCAACAGGTCAGGGCGGGGGAAAAGGGCTGCGTTGCCCATCAGACGCACAGCAAGCACATCCCAGATGGAGACGTAAAGCTCACCCTGCACACCGACGAAGAAGACGCTCAGCAGGGTGAGGATGAGCAGCAGGATGGCCACCCAGGGGGTGCGGCGTTCGCCCCGACCGAAAACGGTGGGCAGGGCGCGCACCACATCCTGATCGCCCTCGCGGCGCAGGTGTGGCGTGTAACCCAACGCCTCAAAGCGGGGGCGCAGGTCGGCAAAGGCGCGGTCGGCGGGCACCAGCAGGCGCCCAGCAAAGCGCGTAGGGATGTCCACAGCGCCCGGGGTGATGCTCTCAATGGCCATCACGCTGGCGACGGCCTGACGCAGAGAGTCAACAGGAGTGGGCTGTGGCAACTCAAACGGTTGGTCGGTCATAAACGCTCCTGCATGATGAGAGGGGATCGTCGGCAGCAAGGCGCCGACGTCCCCTGATTGTACCGCGGGCATGCGGCGAGCGGTTTAGTGGACGGCATACTCCAGCTGATGGTGCAGCCTTGGCGCAGCGATGAAGGAGAGGCCGTGCTCGGTCAGGGCGCGGGCAGTGCGGTTGAGCGCGTTGTGCTTCTCCAGATAGTTGCGCAGCAGGGCATCCCAGTCCCCCGAGGCGATCACTTCCTCCTTATCGCGGAAGTAGTCCAGGATGTCGGAAGTGTGGCCGCCCTCGGCCTCAATCTGCTGCTCCACCTCCGGATCGCCGCCCTCGTGCTTGGCTGAGATGTTCTTCACGCGGGCGGCCAGCTCCACCAGTTCGTCACGGCGGTTGTAGGGCTGGCGCACGATGCTGCGCCACGTCTCGGTGATGTGGTGCTCAAAGCGCACCACGTCCTCAAAGCCCAGCGCCTTGCGGAAATAGGCGGTAATCTCAATCGTCTCGTTGTTGACGGAGTTGGACCAGTTGAAGCCAATGAGTGGGCTGGTGCCGTCCTCACGGGCGAAGAGCTTGGCGCCGATAAGCGTCCACAGAGCGGCGTAAGGATTATCGTTGCCCATGAAGACGGAGATTTTGAACTCGTTGTCAATGCCTAGCTTATAGAGCATGTAGCCCAGAAACACCGTGCCTGGGTTGATGTTCAGCACCTGGCGGATGCCGTAGTTGGTGTAGTAGTAGAGAAACTCATCCACCCACTTGAGCGCATACTCGTTGGGTTGGCCCACTCCGCCGAAGTAGCCGGTGATGGTCGCGGGGCCGCCGAGGTGTACATTGGAGCCATCGGTGCCTTTGGTATCCAGTGTCTCCACGTAGCTGGCGCCCATGACCTGCATGGCAGCGGCAAAGGCGAGGATGTCGCCGTTATCGACCTCCTGCTCCTTCATCTTGCGCACGCGGATAAAGCGCCCCGGCATGAGCTCGCCGTTGGCGATGGCCTGTTCGGCCTCGGCACGTAACCAGGGGAAGTACTGGGCGGCGCTGATCTCCAGCGTGACGGCGAAATCATCCAGGAAGGTCATCTCATCGGCGCGGTCGCCCAGCACCTTGCGCCGATAGGCCTCTACGCTGATGAACGCCCCAGCGTCGCGCTGGGCGATGAGCCATTCAACATCCTTAAGGTAGGGGGAATCGATCTCGCGCAGGCGCGCCATGAGGTTGTCCAGCCGTCGCGCCTCGCGCGCCTTGCGGTTGATCTCCTCTGGCGTGCCGTACTTGGCGACGATCTCCAGCAGGGCATTGATGGCCTCGTTGTGGGGGTCTAAGATGAGTTCGTTGATGGCGGCCAGCTGCGCGGCATCAATGCGCAGGCGCTCCCTCAAATCGTCCATGAGGCTCTCCCTCCTGCTTTGCTGAGCGGATGTATATTCTCACCCTCAAGTATACACCACGAGTGAAAAGAGAAGCGCGAGGGACGCCCAGTGTCCCTTCGCGCTGGTGCTTCTTTTGCGATAAACAAAACGTGAGGAGAGTGCCCATCACTTGCCGCTGGAAGGCGGTTCTTCCTCGCCACTTGCCGAGGCGGCCAACCCATTGGCCTGCGCTTCGGCGGCGCGCTGACGGCGCTCCCGACGCCGCTGCTCGCGCAGGCGCTCCAGTTCGCGGGCGCGCTCTTTACGGCGCTTTTCGCGCTGGAGTTCCTCAAAGGCCCGCTGGCGCTGCTTGAGGGTCTGCGGGCGGGCGATGAAGGGGATCTTCACGTATCCCAGCCGATCCAACACGATGACGAGGCCAACCACCACGTAGATCATGGAGAGGATGCGTGAGTAGCTGAGCGTGATGCCACTCTCCAGCGTGATGCCCGGCTGATCGGGGCGCCAAAACTCCATGATGAAGCGCCCGAATCCGGCCAGCACAAAATAGGCACCGGTGATGACACCCTGAATGAAACGCGCCTGATAGCGACGGAAGAGGAAATAAAGCACGCCAAAGCAGAGGAAGAGCCACACGGCCTCGTAGATCATGGTGGGGTGGAAGAGCGTATCTTCCGGCAGGCGCTGGAACTGCGGCAGGCGATACTCCAGCGGGACGCGCATGCCAAACCAATCCGAACCGGTGGGCGGGCCATAGAGCTCAATGTTGATGAAGTTGCCAAAACGCCCAATGCCCTGCCCAATGAGCAAGCCCATCAGTGCACTATCGGCCAACAGCCAGCCGTTGACCTTTCTGATGCGCACGTAGATCAACAAGGCGATGAGGCCGAAGATCACCCCGCCGAAGATGTTCATGCCTCCCGTGCGCGGGTTGATGATGGTCAGCGGGTCGCTCAGCGAGAAGGCCGTGCTGCCGGCCAGCACAGCCTGCAAGACGTACCACAGCCGCGCGCCGATGAGCGCCGGGATGAGCACCCACAGCAAGGCATCCCATACGTCATCGGGGTTGCCGCCCTCGCTCTCCACATGCTTGCTGGCATAGAAGGCCCCCAACGCAATCCCCAGCGAGGCCAACACGCCATACCAATAGATGAGCGGCACAGCCTCGCCGCCCCAGGGGATGCAGAGCGCCACGCGGCGTTGGCTCATGCAGGTCAGCAGTTGTTCCCACATTGATCCTTACCTCTTGGGTCTCTTGATTTAAGGGACAGGCGGTCCTCTGCGCCGGGCCGCGTGTCTGTCACATCCAGGGTGGGCAGGTTGATCCCACTCCCCACCTCTAGCCCCTTCCCCGCTATTGGAGGGAGGAGGCAAGCAGGAAAGGCGCTACTCAATATATCCCAGTGCGCGCAGCCGTTCCAGCAGCTCCGGGTTGTTGCTGTAATCCAGATGGGCACCCGGGGCGATACCGTCGCGCTGGGCTTCGGCCAGGGCAACGAAAGCCTCCATCTGTTGCTCCAGGCGCAGGACCTCGTTCTCGTAGCCGAAGGGGTTATCCAGCAGGTTGACGGTCTCAAAGGGGTCTTTGCGCAGGTCAAAGAACTCATCGGAGCGCCCGCCAACGGTCATGAGCTTCATGCCATCACCATAGATGGCCCGCCGCATCTTGCGCACACGGAAGCGCTCAATGGCGTCTGGGTGGGTCATCTCCATAACATTGACGAAGTTCTGGGGCGGGAAGGCCTCGGAGACGACAAGTTCGTCCTGTGGTTCCTTGTGCGGCCCCTCAACGGAACGGGCAAGGCTGAGCGCCTCGGTGTTGTGGCCGTAGTGCTCAAAGGCGATACCCGCTGCCTCCAGCACGGTGTGGAAGATGCGCCGCGTGGAGACGGGATGCTGCACCCGCGCCCCCTCCGGGAACCGCTCTGGATAGTAGATGAAGAGCGGCACGCGCACCAGCTCGTTATAGACTACAAAGCCGTGCCCCATAAACTCGTGTTCGGCGAGGCTCTCGCCGTGATCGGAGATGACGATCACCATGGTGTTGCGCAACAGGCCAGTGCGGCGCAGCACGCGGAACACCTTGTGGAGCTGGCGATCCTGATAGGCCACCTCGGCATCGTACATGTCGCTGAGGACCTGCCGCTGGGCCTCCGTGAGCGGCTCAATAAGGGGGGCCATCCAGCGGTAGCTCTCGCTGTTGAAGCGCTGCATAAAGGCGCGCGCCTCGCGGTCGCGTCGGAAGTAGGGCAGCCAGTGGTCAATGGCCTTGCGTGGTGGATAGTAGGGCAGGTGTGTTTCCATCAAGTTGATGAAGAGGAAGAAGGGGCGGTCGCGGTGGGCGCTGGCCTGATAGCGCAAGTAGAGCGCCACGTCTTGCAGCGAGCGCTGCGTGTTGCCCTTGAAGTTAAACGTGCGCGACCAGATAGGGACGAAGATGGGCATGGTCGCCAGCTTGAGCAGCAAAGGTGAACGGCCAAACTGGCGCTCAATGGGGGTAGCGATCTTCTGCAACAGCTCCATGGTGTGGCGTTGCAGGCGCTTCAGGATGTTCAGGTTGCCGAAGTCGGGGACATCCGGAAAGGTGCCGCTGTAGTTGTAGAACTTGTGGAAACCGCGTTTGAGGCCGTTGTCCAGCACACTGATCAGCGGGTTGTTGCAGAAAGCCACCGTTTCGTAGCCGTGCTGAGCCAGCAGCTCGGCCAGAGTGGGGATGTCCTGCGGGAGGGCGGTGAAGGATTGCGTAGCCTGATGGATGGTGGGGTAGAGGCCGGTGAACATGGAGGCGTGGGAGGGGATGGTCCAGGGGGCCGGGGCGATAGCCCAGTCAAAGACGGTGGAACGCTCGGCGAGGTGGCCTAGTACTGGCGTCGTGTCCTTCCTGTACCCGTAGACCGACATGCGTTCCAATCGGTGGGTATCCAAAACAAGCAAAATAATGTTGGGCTTCCCGGCATGCATCACTCAGGCTGTCCTCACTTTCGGTGCGGCTTGCACTACGGCTTATATTCTATCGCAAGCACCGAGGTTTACACAACGACAGGGCAGCGCAGTAAAACAGCGCTGGACAAGGGCGACTTCCTCCATATATACTGGCGTCAAACTCATCGCAAACGGGGCGTTCTAGTGGGGATGAGGCCATCCCGCAAAGGAGGGCGAACGATGGACGCGCTGGACAAACGCAGACTCTACCGTATGCCCTGGTCCATGAACGACAACCCCATCGGCTGGCTGGAGACCACCGACCGCTGCAACATCTACTGCCTGGGCTGTTACCGTCAGCAGATCGCCGGACACAGGCCGCTGGAGCAGCTCAAAGAGGATGTGCTGTTCCTCAAGCGCTGGCGCAACGTCTATAACATCAGCATTGCCGGCGGTGAGCCGACCCTGCACCCCAACCTTGTGGACATCGTGGCCTTCATCCGCCAGCAGGGCATAGAGGCGCTGGTGCTCACCAACGGGCACGGCCTGACCCGCGAGCTGCTGCTGGAGCTCAAGAAGGCGGGGGCATTGGGCATCGCCTTCCACGTGGACAGCCTGCAGCGGCGCGGCCCACGCTGGAACGGCAAGAGTGAGGCCGAGCTGAACGAACTGCGCGAGGAGTTGATGGAGCTGGTGGCCTCCGTGCCCGGCCTGTACTGCAACTTCGGCATGACCGTTTACCGCTCCAACTTTGACCAGATCACCGATGTGGTGCGCTGGGGCAATCAGCACATTGACAAGGTGCACGGGCTGGTCTTCATCACCTTTCGGGCGGCGGGACTGGAAGCCGGTGTGCGCTACTACACGCCCGATGGGCGCGAGATCACGCCGGAGCTGGGCTATGCCTTCCGCCAGCAAGAGGTGCTGGAGGACGCCGGCATCACCTCCGAGGACGTGTGGCGCAAAATCCGCTCCGAGTTCCCTCATTACGATGCGGCGGCCTATCTGGGTGGCACGGTGCGCCACGACTCCATCAAGTGGCTGATGGGTGTGCAGATCGGGCTGGGCGGCGGCTACATGCTCGGCTCCATTGGCCCGCGCCTCATGGAAGCCGTGCAGGTGTGGCATCACTGGTTTAAGGGCACCTACCTCACCTATCGGCGCAGCCACCGCATCGGCAAGTATGCCTTTCTAACTGGCCTGTTTGATGAGGGCATGCGTGGGGCATGGCGGGCCTATGTGCGGGCTGTAGTGCGGAGACCGCGCCTGCTCTTCTCGCGGCTGTACACCCAAACCATCGGCATTGTGCAGGCCCCTGACCTGCAACCCGATGGCCGCGTGGACATGTGCGACTCGTGCCCTGATATGTGCGTGCACGAGGGGACGCTGGTCAACTCTTGCCGTTGGGATGAGTGGCGGCTGTACGGCGGGTATCTGCGGCCTCAACACGAGGTAGGCACTGCCCCCGAGCGTGAGCCGGAGCGGGTGCCGGAGCGGCTATAGAGCCTCGGCGGGGGCGGGGTGGGTGTGGGAGAGCACCTCGCGCACAGCGGGGCCGTCCAGCACCAGGAGCGAGAGCGTCTCGACACCCCGCCCCAGTGTGACGGCGTATAGCGGTGCGCGGCGAGCGGCAGGCGCTGGTTGCCAGTGGCGAATCTGCCAGCCCTCGCGCAGCAGGCTGAGCAGGGCGTCGCCGGTGGCGTAGTCCTGCCGCGGCGACCAGTAGCGCGGTGGATAGACGTAACCCAGCATGGCGTCCCTCCTTTCCTCAAAGATTTGCTCCCATTTTCGCCGCGCGGTGTTAAGGTTTGTTCAGGAGGATGTTAAGGGTTGTTTAAACCGTGATGCCGATCCCTACCGGGGCGTGGGTTTTTCGGCTGTTGGCGCGCTCGCATGGTTGCGTATAATTGCGGGTAGTTTGGACGGTGTGTGGATAGAGCGAACGACTCGGCCTGGTCTCCGCTCCCACCCATTTACAAAGGGGAAAAGGCGATGACATACTATCTTTACTTGTTCGCTCCCGAAACTTATGAGGCCTTCACAAAGACAGACAGGGACAATTTAGGCGTTCGTGTTCAGCTACAGAACGCTGCGCGCAAGGTGCGCGTAGGGGATAAGTTCGTCTGCTACATGACCGGACTGTCACGCTGGGTTGGTGTTCTTGAGGTGATGAGCGAATGCTTCAGGGATGATAGAGACTATCCCTTTGTAATTCGGTTCCGGGCCAAACCCTTAGCCTGGCTGCCCAAGGAAAAGGCCATACCAATACGCGATGAGCGGGTGTGGCGTAGTTTGTCTTTCACTCGAGATTTTGATCCAGGCTCATCATACTGGATCGGCAAGCTCAGAAGATGCTTGAATCTGTTGGATGAAGAAGATGGGCGGTTTCTTGAGGAGATAATACTGGCCCAGGCAGGAGAAAGTAGCGAGGTTTTCCCCGTTGATGAGCGCGAATATGAGAGGCTTCTTGTTCGCCGAATCCGGCGGCTTGACAAAACAGTCGCTGTTTCCGTGCCACAAGATGCTGAAATGGACCTCGGGGTAATGCCCTCTACGGAAGCACACGAGTCCATTAAGATACAGGCCCTGCTCGCAGACATCGGCGCCAAGATGGGTTTGCGGATCTGGATACCGCGTGGTGACAGAAGCAGAGTTTTAGCGGAGTGGAAAGGCAATCACGAGCTGCTACTTGAGGAGTTGCCGCTAAACTACGATGAAATAACGCTGAGGACCATTGAACAGATTGATGTGTTGTGGCTCAAACGCCGGGCCATCGTTCGGGCTTTTGAGATTGAGCATACCACTTCAATTTACTCAGGTATCCTGAGGATGGCAGATTTGCTCGCTCTCCAGCCTAACATGGACATCAAGCTGCACATAGTTGCTCCAGACGAGAGGCGAGAAGCGGTGTTTCAGCAGATCCGTCGGCCTGTCTTCTCATTGCTGGAGAGGGGACCGCTGTCTGAAATTTGTACGTTTCTTTCGTATGAAAGTGTGCGGGAATTAGCAAGGGAGAGGCACCTGGCACACCTCTCGGATGATGTGCTGGACGAATATGCGGAGGAGGCCGATTGAGGCAGCCTGACCCGCACAGCCAGCTGATGCTCGCGCCCCAGATCACACCTCCACCCCACCTCTTACCCCTCCGAACGCACCGCCTCAATGAGTGCCTGCTTGTAATCCCATAGTTTCTGCGTCAGCGAGACGTGATACACATGCGGGTTGAGCAGACGCCGCACGCCCGCATCCAGCCGCTCCATGTCGGCGCGGCGCTTCTCACGGATGGCCTCTATGGGCGGAAACTCGTACACTGGCTTGCCCTCGCGCAGCACTTCCACCAACAGCGGCTCAATCTCCGAGATATCGGCGCGGGTCATGGTCTTGTATTTGGTGTGATCGGTGGGATGGCGGAAGGTGATGCAATCCATCTCGCGCGGGTCCTCATCGGGCAGGCTGAGCAGGTCGGCGTTGGCCTTGCCGCGGGTATCATAGACGCGCCACACGCGCTTGTTGCCCGGGTTGGGGGTCTTATCTACCGTCTCGGAGATTTTGATGGCAGGCGCCCACTCGCCGTTCCGCTCCACGGCCACCAGCTTATACACGCCGTCCAGCGCGGAAGCGCCCTGCGAGGTGATGAGGCGCGTGCCCACACCGTACACCAACCGCTTGATGAGCGTGTCGGGGTCCACGCCGTAGCGCGGTGCCTCTTCCTGAATCTGGGCGATGATCTGCAGGATGGTCAGCTCATCTAGCTGGTTGGAGAGCACGATGGAGCATTCGGTGAAGCCGGCCTCGTCCAGCATGCGCGCCGCCTGAATGCTGAGGTAGGCCAGATCGCCCGAATCCAGCCGGATGCCCACCGGCTTGTGACCCTTGCGACGCAGCTCCTCAAAGACGGTGATGGCATTGGGGATGCCACTGCCCAGCGTGTCAATCGTATCCACCAGGAGCACGCAGTCATCGGGATACACCTCGGCGAAGGCGCGGAAGGCGTCCAGCTCCGTGCCGCCCAGCGCGATGAAGGCCTGCACCATGCTGTGGGCATGGGTGCCTTTAGGGGCATAGCCCAACACGTGCGAGATGCCCACGTTGGAGGTGAAATCAGCCCCGCCGATGAGCGCTGCCCGCGCCCCCGCGTTGGCGCCGCGCTCGTGGCCGCGCCGCAGGCCGAACTCCAACACCACCTGCCCACGCCCCGCCTCGCGGATGCGTGCTGCCTTGGTGGCGATGAGAATCTGGTAGTTGAGGTGGTTGAGCAGCGAGGTCTCCAGGATTTGGGCGATGGCCAGCGGCCCCTGCACCACCGTCAGCGGCACGTTGGGATGCACCACACGCCCCTCAGGGATGGCCCGCAGGGTAATGCCGTCAAAGGTGCCGTTGCGGCGCAGCCAACGCAGAAAGTCCTCGTCAAAGGTGCGCCTGCCCGTGCGCCCCGTCTGCGAGCGCAAATAGGCGATGTCCTCATCGCGGAAGTGGGATTCCAGCATCCAATCCACCAGCCACTCCAACCCCGCGTTGATACAATAACCCGCCTGATGCACGCCGTAGTTGGGGTAGCTGCGGAAGAAGTGGTCAAACTGGGCTTGCTTCTCGTGGATGCCCATGCGGAAGTAGAGCTGGGCCATCGTCAGCTGATACTGGTCGGTGAAGAGGACACCCTCCGCCGTCAGGCGATCGGCCAGTTTCATGGTGTGCTCCTAGGGTTAGCCACGTCGGATATTTGGATCGCAAAGTACGCCTTTTGTGCTCCTGGCATCCTTTGCGATCTTCGCGGTGAGAAACTCCCGCGACTCTACTTCTAATTGTACCGCACCCTAGCCCTCTGCCTCCGCCTCGCTTTGGAGGGACTCAAACGCCTCCAGCACCTCGCGCCAGCGGCCCACCAGCGTCAGCGCCCGCTGACGCGCCTGCCAGGTGTCGTGGGTGCGGATGGCCTGCAAGATCTCCTCCTGAAGGCGCAGGCCGGTGTCCTTAAGGCCTGGGATAGCTGCGATCTGGCGGTTGACCTCGCTCATCATCTGTGCGGTGATGTGGTAGAACTGCTCCAGCAAGGGGTTGCCCGCCGCCCGCGCCACAGCGAGGTGGAAGTTAAGGTCGGCCTCTATGAAGGCCTCATCGTACCGCAGGGCCTTGCGCATCTGCTGGAGTGCCTCGTCAATGCGGGCTACGGCCCGCTCATCAGCGCGCTCGGCGGCCAGTACGGTGAGCTCCACCTCTAACAGGCGGCGCGCTTCGTAGATGGCGTGGAGGTCCACCTCAGGCAGGCGCAGGCGCAGCAGGTTGAGCATGCGCAGCAAGGCGGGGGCTTCAGCGTGCACCCAAGTCCCGCGCCCTGGTTGGGGTTCCAGCACCCCCAGCAGGGTCAGCCCTTTGATGGCCTCGCGCACGGTGGAAAGCCCCACGCCGAGGCGCTGGGCCAGCTCTGGCTGGGGCATGAGCCAGTCGCCCGGGCGTGCCTCCCCGCGCAGGATCATCTCTTGGATGGCGCGGATCACGGCATCGGTGAGGCGGTCGCGGCTGAGCGTGCTCTCTGGCGGCATGGGTGGCTTCCTTATCTTGACGTCGCTATGCGATCTGTGTTATAGTGACCTCGGAAACAAACTTCAGAACTTCTGATGTTTTGTCCAGTATAGTACCGATCGCCCCGTAGGTCAAGGATGGCCAACCGCTAATCGCTACGCAGGAGCAGAGCCATGAACGCCACAGGCAAACGCATCATCCGCGCACCGCGTGGGCCGCAGCTGACCTGCAAAGGTTGGTTGCAAGAGGCCGCCTACCGCATGTTGCAGAACAACCTGGACCCAGAGGTGGCAGGCGACCCCGATAACCTTATCGTGTACGGCGGGCGTGGCAAGGCCGCCCGCAACTGGGAGGCCTTTGACGCCATCCTCGCCGCGCTGCGCGAACTGGAGGACGATGAGACGTTGCTCGTCCAGTCGGGTAAGCCGGTGGGCATCATCCGCACCCATATGGACGCGCCGCGTGTCATCCTTGCCAACTCCAACATCGTCCCTGCGTGGGCCACGCAGGAGAACTTTGACAAATGGGAGCGCGAGGGCCTCATCATGTACGGCCAGATGACGGCCGGCTCGTGGATTTACATCGGCACGCAGGGCATCCTGCAGGGGACATATGAGACGCTCGCTGCGCTGGCGCGCAAGCACTTCGGCGAGAACGCTTCGCTGCGCGGCAAATTCGTGCTCACGGCAGGCCTCGGCGAGATGGGGGGAGCGCAGCCGCTCGCCATCAAGATGAACGAGGGCGTGGGCCTCATCGTGGAGATTGACCCCCACCGTGCCCAGCGCCGCCTGGATACGCGCTATCTGGACGTGGTGGTGCACGATCTGGACGAGGCGCTGCGCATGGTGGAGTATCACAAGGTGCGCGGCGAGGCCATCTCCATCGGCCTTATCGGCAATGCGGGCGATGTGTTCCCTGAGCTTGTGCGCCGCAACATCATCCCTGACGTGGTGACCGACCAGACCAACGCCCATGACCCCCTCATGTACGTCCCCAACCGCATGACGTTGGAAGAGGCCGTTGCACTGCGTCAGCGCGATCCCAAGACCTATCAGCAAGAGGCCATGCGCACCATGGCCGAGCATTGCGCAGCCATGGTGGAGATGCAACGGCGCGGCGCCATCGTCTTTGACTACGGCAACAACCTGCGTCAGCGCGCCTATGACTACGGCGTGAAGGACGCCTTCAGCTACCCCGGCTTTGTCCCCGCTTACATCCGCCCCCTCTTCTGCGAGGGCAAGGGACCTTTCCGCTGGGTGGCGCTTTCTGGCGACCCTGAGGACATCTATGCCACCGACGCCAAGATCATGGAGCTCTTCCCAGAGCAGGCGCACCTTGTGCGTTGGTTGAAGATGGCGCAGGATCAGGTCTCTTTTCAGGGGCTACCGGCGCGCATCTGCTGGCTGGGCTACGGCGAGCGCGCCAAGGCTGGTTTGGCCTTCAACGACATGGTGGCCAAAGGTGAGGTCAGCGCGCCCATCGTCATCGGGCGTGACCATCTGGACGCTGGATCGGTGGCCTCACCCAACCGCGAAACGGAGGGCATGAAGGATGGCTCGGATGCCATCTCCGACTGGCCGCTCTTGAACTTTGCCCTCAACGCTGTGATGGGCGCCACGTGGGTTTCCTTCCATCACGGTGGCGGGGTGGGGATCGGCTACAGCCAGCACGCCGGGCAGGTCATCGTTGCCGACGGCACACCGGAGGCAGCGGTGCGGCTGGAGCGCGTGCTCACCGCCGACCCTTGGATGGGCGTCATCCGCCACGCCGACGCCGGCTATGAGGAGGCCATCGCCTTCGCCCGCAAACACGGCCTGAAGATCCCCATGCTGCCTGAGGAATAACCCCTGCCACAGGCACAGCAGGGGTAAGGTGCCAGAGCCACCTTACTTATATGCATAGAAGACACAACCGGCAGGAGTGAACCTCTATGACCCACACCCACTACGCAGCGTTCGGCGCCCCCTTCTTCCGCAAACTGTCCGACGATCAGATTAAACGCATCCATGCCGCCAGCCTGGAGATTCTGGAGCGCACTGGCGTGCGCCTCTACCATCAGCCCGCCATAGACCTGCTGAAGAAGGCCGCTGTGCCCGTCCGTGACGGCAACCGCGTGCACATCCCCTCCTACCTTGTGGAGTGGGCGCTGCGCACCGCCCCCAAGAAGATCACACTGTGCGACCGCCACGGCAGGCGTGTCATGCCGCTGGAGGGCTACAACGTCTTCTACGGCCCGGGCTCGGATTGCCCCAACGTGATCGATCTGGAAACCGGCGAGCGCCGTCCGGGCACGCTGCAGGACGTGCGCAACGGTATCCGCCTCTGCGATGCGCTGCCTAACATTGACTTCATCATGTCCTTCTGCATGGCGCATGACGTAGATCAGCAGCTGCTGGATCGCTACCAGATGCGCGAGATTCTCGTCAACAGCACCAAGCCCAGCATGTTCGTGACCACCGGCTTTGACGGCACACTGGACGCCGTGGAGATGGCCGAGATCGTGGCGGGCGGTGCGGATGCGCTGCGCCGCAACCCCATCACCTCTTGCTACATCAATGTCACCGCGCCACTGCGCCACAACGAGGAGTCACTGCAGAAGCTGCTCTACCTCTCCGAGAAGGGCATTCCCTTCTCCTATATTCCGGTGGTGCTGCGCGGCCTCAACGGGCCGGTGACGTTGGCCGGAGCGCTGGCGCTGGCCAACGCAGGCGAACTGGTGGGCGTGGTGCTCTCGCAGCTGAAGCAGGAAGGCGCACCCATCATCATCAGCGGCGGCACCAACGACATGGTGGACATGCGCACCATGGTTGGCATCTACGCTGCGCCCGAAAACCGCGTGATGTTCATGGAGATTGCCCACCACTACGGCCTGCCCATGTTTGGGCTGGGCGGCGCCAGCGACTCCAAACTGCCCGATGAGCAGGCCGCCGCCGAGGCCGCGCTGACGCTCCTCACGGAGACGTTGGCCGGCTCGCACATGGTCCACGACGTGGGCTATCTGGAGTCGGGGATGACAGCCTCCTTTGAGCAGCTGGTCATCTGCAATGAGCTCATCGGTTGGGTGAAGCGCTTTGTGCAAGGGGTGGAGGTCAGCGCGGAAACGCTGGCGCTGGACCTCATTGATGAGGTGGGGCCGGATGGCGAGTTCCTCAGCCTGCGCCACACCCGCGACCACTACCGCGAGGACTTCTACCCGCAACTGCTGGATCGCCACAACTTTGACGCCTGGAAGGCCGCCGGCGGCACCACGTTGCGCCAACGGGCCGCCGAAAAGGCGCGCCAGCTGCTGGCGGAGCACCAGCCGGAGCCGTTGCCTGCGGATATGGTCGCTGCGCTGGATGCCGTCATTGAACGGGCGCGCACACACCAGAAATGAAGCGCCTCGCTACCATCCGCCACTTCCTGCTGGATATGGACGGCACGACCGTCCTCGGCGAGCGGCTGCTGCCCGGCGCCCGCGAGTTTCTGGATTACCTGCGCGGGCAGGGGATCGGCTTCCACTTCCTCACCAACAACTCCTCGCGGCATGGCGGGCAGTATGCCCAGAAGCTGCAGCAGCTGGGGCTGGAGGTAAGCGCGGAGCAGATCTTCACCTCTGGCGAGGCAACGGCCATCTGGCTGGCTCGCCAGAAGCCTGCCGCCCGCCTGTACGTGGTCGGCACGCCTGCACTGGAGGAGGAGTTCCGCGCGCATGGCTTTGTGCTGACAGAAGATAACCCCGACTACGCTGTGCTGGGGTTTGATACCACGCTCACCTATGCCAAACTGTGGCGGCTGTGCGATCTGGTGCGGACAGGCGTGTCCTACGTCGCCACCCACCCCGACCTCAACTGCCCCATAGAGGGCGGCATGATGCCCGACATTGGCGCCATGATCGCCTTTGTGGAGGCCTCTACAGGGCGCCGCCCCGATGTGATCGTGGGCAAACCTTACGCGCCCATCGTGGAGGCGCTGGAGGAGAAAACCGGCCTGCCCGCTGAGGCGCTGTGCATGGTGGGCGACCGTCTCTACACGGACATTGCGCTGGGCGCAACGGGGATGATGACCGTGCTGGTGCTCAGCGGTGAGACCTCACGGGAGGACCTCGCCGCTGCGCCTTACCAACCCGACCTCACGGTGGAGAATCTGGCGGAGCTGCTGGCGATCCTGCGCTCGGAAACGGCAGCCACAGCGTGAAGGTCGCCCCTTGACCAGCGATGCCTGTGCTCTGTGCCTCCAGCCGACCCCCGTGCAGGTGGGCGATCTGCTGGGCGTTGGCCAGCCCCAGCCCCATGCCCGGCAGGCCTGACTCGCGCCCGGCGCGCCCCCGGAAGAAACGCTCAAAGAGGTGCGGCAGCTCCTCAGGTGAGATACCCGGCCCGTTGTCCGAGACGCTCAAGCCCACCCAGCTGCGCCCCTCATCGTGGTGCGTCCGCACTGCGACCTTCACCCAGCCGCCGCTGGGGGTATAGTTGAGCGCGTTGGCCAGCAGGACGCTCAGCGCCTGCTCCAGCAGGTGAGGGTCACCCTGCACCCAGTAGGGCGTGGTGGCAGCCTCAAAACTCAACGTCAACCCCCGCCGCATCGCCAGCGGTTGAAAGTCGCTGACCAGCTGCTCCATCAACTGGTTGACCTCCAGAGAAATGGTCTCAAGCCGCAGTTCGGCCTGCCCTGTGCGTGAGGCCGTCAGCAGGTCCTCAATCAGCCGCTCCAACCGTTCCGTGGCGTGGCGCAAGGGGGCCAGATACTCCCCATGCTGCTCCGGCGGGGACTCCGCCAGCAGTTGGTGGTAGAGCTTGAGGGCGGTGAGCGGCGTGCGCAGTTCGTGCGAGACGCTGCTGATAATGGTGTCCTTTATCCTGCTCATCTCCAGCAAGTGAGCGTGTGCTTGCTGGAGCTCCTTGGTGCGCTCCTCAACGCGCTGCTCCAATTCGGCGTGGGTGCGGGCGCGGGCGATGACCAGCGCGATCAGCTCGGCGGCCTGCTCGGCCCAGGCGATCTCGTCAGCGCTGAAGCGGTGCGGCTGATCAAAGCCGATGAGCAGGGCGCCGAGGAACTCCTCGCCCACGCGCAGGGGCAACGCGATCATGGAGTGGGTGGGGTAACGCTCGGCGATCTCGCGGCTGAGGTAGGGGGTGTTGCGCACGTCTTCCACCACCAGTGTGTGCCCGGCCTTCAGCACCGACTCGGTGAGCGTGACCTCGCCGGGGCGCGGCTGGTCCTGCTGATACTTCTCACGCATAGGGCCATAGGCCGCCAGTGGATAGGCCAGCTTATGCTCGGGGTCCCAACGTGTGATGTAACAGCCACTCCCGCCGATGACGAGGGCCGCCGTATCTGCCAGCGCCTGCAGCAGTTGCTCCATGTCTAGGTCGGCAGTACCCAGCCGTGCGATACGGGCCAGCACCTCCAGCCGCTGGGCACGCTCCTGACTCTGCGCGTAGAGGGTGGCGTTTTGGATGGCCACGGCAGCTTGCGCAGCAAGCAGAGAGAGCAGGCGCATGTCCTCAGCGGAAAAGGTGCGCTGATCGTCCTCGGCCACTACGCTTATCGCGCCGAGAAACTGCCCACGCCATACGATCGGCACCGCTGCCACCGCATGGATGGGGAAGTAATCTCGGTACTGCTCAGAGTGCCCCTCCCACTCGCTGTAGTTGTCCACGCTTAGCGCTTCGCCGCGCTCCCACGCCTTGCCCGCAAGTCCCTCGCCGCGCTTTAGCTTAACCCCGGGCGGTGCAATCCCCCGCCCTGCGCTGATGGCCCATTCCAGCACGTCCTCCTCAGGGCGGTAGAGGTAGATGCCGCCCGCCCGCACGTGCATCATCTGCAGGCTGCTCTCCACGATGGCCTCCAGCACGGCGTTCAGCTCCAGCTGGGTGGAAATCTCCAGTGCCAGCTGGTAGAGCGCCTCCAGATCGGCGGCGCGACGGCGGGCCTGCTCGTAGAGCTGGGCGTTGCGGATGGCCAGTGCGATCCCATCTGCCATTGCCATGAGGCGCTCGGCATGCTCGGTGGTGTAGAAGCCGGGCGTGGCGCTGTTCACCTGCAGGAAGCCGATGGTCTGCCCCTCCAGGCGGATGGGGGCGGCGGCGTGCGAGCGCACCCATTCGCTGCCGGGCACAGGCACCCAACCGGCATGCTCCCTCACATCGGGGATGAGCGAGGGGCGGCCCGTCTGCACCATCTCGCGCAGGTCGGGCGTCTCGGCGACCTTGATGCGCAGCGCGGCCAGCGCCGGCGTGAGGCCCTCGCCGTTCTCGCGCCGCCTGGCGACCATGCGCGCCACCCCCTCCTCAATGAGCATGATGCTCGCCGATTGATGGGGCACCACACGCCCCACGCGCTGCAGGATGCGGTCCAGCACCTCATCAAGGTCCAGCGTGCTGAGCAGCGCGGTGGCGATGTCGTGCAGTGCCTCGGCCAGCGGGGTGGCGTTGGGGGAAGCGTCGTCTTGGGGCATGGGGGTCCGCCTCTCCTCTCTTTATCTACAGCCGCTCAGCGACGCGCAGGCGGGCGCTGCGAGCGCGTGGGTTGCGGGCGACTTCCTCATCATCGGCCATGATAGGGCGGCGCGTCAGCAGGCGCAACGTGGCGCGGTGACCGCAGGTGCAGACGGGCTGCCGTGGCGGGCAGAGGCAATCCTGCGACTCGCGGCGCAGGAAATGCTTGACGAGGCGGTCCTCCAGCGAGTGGAAGCTGATCACCGCCAGCCTGCCGCCCGGGCGCAGCAGCGCCACCGCCTGCGGCAGGGCGCGCTCCAGCTCGCCCAGTTCGTCGTTGACGGCGATGCGCAGCGCCTGAAAGGTACGCGTGGCGGGGTGAATCTTCTCCCTGCTGCGCGGCACGGCCTGCGCGATCACCTCGGCCAGCGCCAGCGTGGAGCGGAGCGGGCGCGCCCTCACGATGGCGCGCGCAATGCGCCGCGCGTGGCGATCCTCCCCGTAGCGGGCGATGAGCTCGGCCAGGGCGCGCTCGCTCAGCCCGTTGACGAGGTCGGCGGCGGTGAGGGGCTGACGGCGGTCGTAGCGCATATCCAGCGGCCCATCCTGCCGCAAGGAGAACCCCCGTGTTGCGTCCTCCACCTGCAGCGAGGAGAAGCCCAGGTCCAACAGCACGGCATCCACCTCGGCGAAGCCCAACGGCGGGGCGATCTCCCCCATCTGGGCGTAGGAGGCGTGCACCACCACCGCCCGTTCGCCGAAAGGCCGCAGCCGCGCCCGTGCCACTTCCAGCGCCGCCGCGTCGCGGTCCAGGCCCAGCACGCGGCCCGCCGGCGCCGAGGCCTCCAGCCAGGCGGCGCTGTGTCCCCCCGCGCCAACCGTGCCATCAATGAGGCGGGCGGTGGGATGAGGGCGCAGCGCCGCCAGGACGGCATCCAGCAGGACGGGGGTGTGGGTGGTCATGAGCTGTTAACAGCGGGCAAGGCCAGAGGGCTTAAGCCCCTTACCCAGGCCCTGGGGGGGCCTTGCCGCCGCCCTGTACGCCCTCCACAATGCGCGCCCAGCAGGCCGCATAGGGGCCTTCCAGATCAACTAGGATAGCGGAGGGCTTATCGCCCGAGAGCAGGCGGCTGATGGCATCCATCAGCGCCACCATAGGCGCATCTCCCTGCTCCTCGGCCCGCAGGCGCGCCTTCCGCACGGTGTTCCTCAACGCCTCTTTTTTGTCCGGCTCGCGGGTCATCACGGCGATGGTGGTTTCCGCGATCTGGTCAAGGAACTGGCCAAAGGCGGTGCGCCGCAGCTCCGCAAAGGCCGCCTCAATGCCGATCTCGCGGCAGCGGCGCAGCAGCGTGCGGTGCCGCTCCAGAAGGCGCGTGGCTTGCTCGTCGCCTTTATATTGTTCCAACAGGAGGGCAAAGAGGACGTCCGCCTCATCGGTGAGCAGCTCCTCAGCGTGCTCCTCCACAATGCGCTGCGACTCATCCCACGTGTCCGCGTTGATGAAGGCCAGCACCCAGCGGGCGATCGGCGGCAACGCCTCCTCCGCTGGCAGGCCCTCCTGCAGCCAAGGGGGGAGGTCAGTGCCGGTGACCTCGCGCCACCACCTGGCGAAGTCCGGAATGCGCCGGGCAAGGCGGAGCAGGATGCTGCGCATTATATTGATATCGCCGGTGAGCTGGTGGGCCTCAAAGTACTGCAGAGCTTCCCATAGCAAACGGATCGCTTCACGGTGCCGGCCCTGACCCAGGCGCAGCTGCGCCAGATAGGCCTTGGTTACTGCCTCATCGCGTGGCATGCCAATGCGGCGGTAGAGGTCGGCGGCCTGCCCATAGAGCGCCTCGGCCTCATCCTCTTTGCCTTCGGCCTGGGCCAGCAGACCCAGCGCCCTTAGCGTGTGGGCCTCGCCGAGGCGGTCGGGGATGGCGCGGTAGAGTTGCAGCGCCTGCTCGTAGGCCTGCCGCGCCTGCGGGAGGTGGGCTTCAAGGCGTTCCAGGTCGCCCAGCGCCTGCAGCGTGTGGGCCTCGCCGAGGCGGTCGGGGATGGCGCGGTAGAGTTGCAGCGCCTGCTCGTAGGCCTGCCGCGCCTGCGGGAGGTGGTCTTCAAGGCGTTCCAGGTCGCCCAGCGCCCTTAGCGTG
>FWWL01000589.1_pt1 | contig 97803 bp, 94 predicted proteins | sample 2228331 | NCBI WGS metagenome assembly FWWL01 (sample SAMEA103939775, study PRJEB20133) | metagenome | reverse complement strand
GGCGAGGCGAGGCCCGCTTTCCGCCGCCCCGGCGGTGGTGCCGGCGGCCCGCCGCGCGGCGCCCCGGCTCCGGCTCCGAAGACCCCCAAGGTCGGCGAAAAGCCGCGCGGCCGCCTGACGCTGTCGACCGCGACCGGCGGTGACGACGAGCGCACGCGTTCGGTCGCCGCCTTCCGCCGCCGCGTCCAGCGCATGACCGGGCACCGCGCCTCGGACGTCGCGAAGGAGCGCGTGATGCGCGAGGTGATCATCCCCGAGACGATCACCATCCAGGAACTCGCCAACCGCATGACCGAGCGGGGCGTCGACGTCATCCGCCTGCTGATGAAGCAGGGCGCGATGCACAAGATCACCGACGTGATCGACGCCGACACCGCCCAGCTCGTCGCGGAGGAAATGGGCCACACCGTCAAGCGCGTGGCGGAATCGGACGTGGAAGAGGGCCTGTTCGACACGCCCGACACGGACGAGACGCTGCTGCCGCGCCCGGCCGTCGTGACCATCATGGGCCATGTCGACCACGGCAAGACCTCGCTGCTCGACGCGATCCGCCAGACGCATGTCGTCTCGGGCGAGGCGGGTGGCATCACCCAGCATATCGGCGCCTATCAGGTGACGACGCCCTCGGGTGCGAAGGTGACCTTCATCGACACGCCCGGCCACGCGGCCTTCACGGCGATGCGCGCCCGCGGCGCCAAGGTCACCGACGTGGTCGTGCTGGTCGTGGCGGCCGATGACGGCGTGATGCCGCAGACGGTCGAGGCGATCAATCACGCCAAGGCCGCCGGCGTGCCGCTGATCGTGGCGATCAACAAGATCGACAAGTCCGACGCCAGCCCCGAGCGGGTCCGCGCCGAACTGCTGCAATACGAGATCCAGGTCGAGTCGCTGGGCGGCGAGACGCTCGAAATCGAGGTTTCGGCCAAGACCGGCAAGAATCTCGACAAGCTGCTCGAAGCGATCGCGCTGCAGGCCGAACTGCTCGAGCTCAAGGCCAACCCCGAGCGGGCAGCCGAAGGTACCGTCATCGAGGCCAAGCTCGATCGCGGGCGCGGCCCCGTCGCGACTGTGCTCGTCCAGCGCGGCACGCTGCGTACCGGCGACATCGTCGTGGCCGGCTCCGAATGGGGCCGCGTGCGCGCCTTGATCGGCGACACGGGCGCCCAGATGAAGGAGGCTCCGCCCTCCATGCCGGTCGAGGTGCTGGGCTTCAACGGCACGCCGGAAGCCGGCGACCGCGTCGCGGTCGTCGATTCCGAAGCCCGCGCCCGCGAGATCACGGATTATCGCGAGCGTCAGCGTCGCGACCGTCTCGCCGCGCGCGGCGCTGCCTCGGGCGCCGGCCGCTCGCTCGCCGAAATGATGCGCGAGCTCAAGGAAGGCGCCGGCCGCAAGGAGTTCCCGCTCGTCATCAAGGGCGACGTCCAGGGTTCGGTCGAGGCCATCGTCGGCTCGCTGGAGAAGGTCGGCAACGAGGAGGTGCGCGCCCGCGTGCTGTCCTCCGGTGTCGGCGCCATCACCGAATCCGACGTCACGCTGGCCCAGGCCTCCGGCGCGGTGGTGATCGGCTTCAACGTCCGTGCGCATAAGGAAGCGCGCGAGGCGGCGGAGCGCACCGGCGTCGAGATCCGCTACTACAACATCATCTACAACCTGATGGATGATGTGAAGGACGCGATGTCGGGCCTGCTGGCACCGACGCTGCGCGAGACCATGCTCGGCAACGCGCAGATCCTTGAGATCTTCAACGTCTCGAAGGTCGGCAAGATCGCCGGCTGCCGCGTCACCGACGGCACGATCGAGCGCGGCGCCAATGTCCGCCTGATCCGCGACAACGTCGTGGTTCACGAGGGCAAGCTCGCCCAGCTCAAGCGTTTCAAGGACGACGCCAAGGAAGTCGTGGCGGGCCAGGAGTGCGGCATGTCCTTCGAGAACTACCAGGATATGCGCCCGGGCGACGTCATCGAGTGCTACCGCGTCGAGGAGATCAAGCGCACGCTCTGAGGCGTCCGCTTCGACCCAGGCTGATCATGGCCGGGCTTGCCCGGCCATGATGCTTTTATCGACCGTCCATCCGGTCCGATCCCGGAGAACGAGAATCATGGCAAGACCCGCAAAACCCTCCGGCCCCAACCAGCGCCAGCTGCGCATCGGCGAAGTCATCCGTCACGCGCTGGCGGAGCTGCTCTCGCGCGGCGACATCCATGACGAGGTGCTGGCCCGGCACGTCATCACGGTTCCGGAGGTGCGCCTCTCGTCCGACCTCAAGCTCGCGACCTGCTACATCATGCCCCTCGGCGGAGGCGACGTGAAACCGGTGCTGAAGGCGCTCAACGACCACAAGCGCTATATCCGCGGCGAGATCGCGCATCGCGTGAACCTGAAATTCGCGCCCGATATCCGCTTCCTGGCGGATGAGAGCTTCGCCGAGGCCGAGCGCGTCGATGCCATCCTGTATTCCGACAAGGTGCGGCAGGACATCCTGAAACAGCCGCTGCGCATCCAGACCGACGAGCAGGACGATGACTGAACCGGCCGCACCGGATCTCCTCGAACTCCAGGGTCAGAGCTTCGCGCCGCGTCCGAAGAAGCGCGACGTGCATGGCTGGGTCGTGCTCGACAAGCCCGTCGGCATGACCTCGACGCATGCAGTGGCGGTGGTCAAACGGGCTTTCGCGGCCAAGAAGGCCGGCCATGCCGGCACGCTCGATCCGCTCGCCTCGGGCCTGCTGCCGATCGCGCTCGGCGAAGCCACCAAGACCGTTCCCTTCGTGATGGACGGCCGCAAGGCCTATGAGTTCACGGTGGCCTGGGGCAGCCAGACCGACACCGACGACACCGAGGGCAAGGTCATCGCGACATCCGAGGCGCGCCCCGATGAGGCCGCCATCGCGGCTCTGCTGCCGCGCTTCACCGGCACGATCAGCCAGGTACCGCCGCGCTTCTCGGCCATCAAAATCGCTGGTGAGCGCGCCTACGATCTCGCCCGCGACGGCGAGGAGGTCGTGCTCGAGGCGCGACCGGTGGAGATCGACGCGTTGCGCATCGTCTCCCATTCAGCCGAGACGACGACCTTCGAGGCGGAATGCGGGAAAGGCACCTATGTGCGCGCCATCGCCCGCGATCTCGGTCTGGCGCTCGGCTGCCTCGGCCATGTCGCGCATCTGCGACGCACCCGGGTCGGTCCCTTCGGCATCGCCGACGCGACCTCCGTCGACGCGTTGCGCGAGAGCGCGGACAGCGCTGCCGGCGCCCTGCGGCCGGTCATGGCAGCGCTGTCGCTGATCCCGGAGATCGCGATCAGCCGCGATGCGGCGATGCGGCTCAAGCGCGGACAGAGCGTATTGTTGCGTGGACGCGATGTGCTGCCGGCGAGCCCTGCGGTCTACGCCACCTGCGGCGGCGTGCTGATCGCCATCGGCGCGGTCGAACAGGGCGAATTCGTGCCCCATCGCGTCTTCAATCTCTGATCGCGTGCCCCCAAAACCGCGATTCGAAAGCTCGCGTTAACGGCCGGGGGCCTATTTCTCGGACGACAACGCTCCGATTGGTGCGGGTCGAAGCCGTCTCAGAACGGCGCGACCTGCCAACCGGATTCGAGGCGGCGGCCGTCGGGGATTGAGCGCCATGCGCGTCACGCATTTTCTCATCTGCACCATCGCGGCCGGCGGCGCCGCCATCCTGGCGAGCGGCTATGTCGCCTACCAGCAGATGCAGGCCCTCTCGACGGCGCGGGAGACCCGCAGCCTCGTCGTCGCCTCCGAGGCGATCAGCCGCGTGATCGAGCGCGCGGCGATCGAGCGTGGCGGGATGACCCAGGTCATCCTCTCGGCCGATCCCGACGGCAAGATCGCCGCCACGGCCAAGCAGTCGGCCCAGGACACCGATGCGCGCGTCGCCCAGATGCAGCAGAGCGTCGCGGACACGAGCTTCGGCAAGCGCTCGGAGTTCGCCGGGCCGGTGGCGCAAATCGCCCCGCGCCTCGCCGAGGCACGCCGGATCGCCATGGCGGAGGGCAGCAAGCCCCTGCAGCAGCGCGACCCCAAGGTCGCCCAGCAGTTCAGCGCGACGGTGCTCGAATTGCTCAACCAGCAGACCGCGCTGCAGCGCCAGATCGGCGCGCGGATCGGCGACATCAATCCCGAGATCAGCAACACCGTCTCGCTCGGCGAGTTCGCCACGACGATCCGCGAGGCGGCCGGCAGCCGTTCGGTGCATTTCACCCAATATGTCGGCAGCGGCGTAAAACTGACGCCGGCGGCGACCTCGCAGGTCGACCGCTTCAGTGGCCGCATCGAACAGCTCTGGGTGCTGATCGACCAGGCGGTCGCCCAGATGGAGGTGACGCCCCAGCTCAAAGCGGCTCTCGCCACCGTGCAGACCGGCTTCCGCGAGGAGGAGGCCAAGACCTACCGCACCATGTATGAGGCGGCGCGCGACGGCACGCCGCCCGGCATGAGCCTGACCGACTGGCGCGCCTGGACGCAGAAGTCCCTCGCCACGATCCTCCAGATGCGCGACGCCGCCTTCAGCCAGGCCACGGCCGAGATCGATGCCGGCATCACCAAGGCAGGCTGGCAGCTGGCCCTATCGCTCGTGGCGATCCTCCTGGTGACGGGCACCGTCATCGGCATCGTGTGGCTCTTCCAGCGCGGCGTGGTCCGGCCGCTGGGGCAGCTCGCGGAGTCGGTCGGGCTGATGCTGTCCGGCGCTGACGATGCGCGGATCCCGTCCAAGGTCGGCATGGTCGAGGTCGATGCGATCAGCCATGCGCTGGGCGATTTCCAGGAAAACATCAAGCGCATCCGCGCGCTCGAGCAGCAGGAGCAGGCCGCGGCCGCGGCCCGCCTCGCTCGCGCCCAGTCGATGGAAGCCGTGGTCTCGGATGTCGGCGAGGTGGTCGCCGCTGCGGCCGCCGGCGATTTCTCGGCGCGGCTGCAGATCGACCAGGCCGACGCGCAGATGCAGAAGCTCGTCGCCGGCATCAACGAGATCAATGCGGTGGTCGATTCCGCCACCAGCGAATTCGCCCGGACCCTCTCGGCGGTCGCCGCGGGTGACCTGACGGTGCGGATCGACTCGGCCTATCGTGGCAAGTTCGCCGAGCTGAAGGGCGCCATCAACGAGACGGTCGATCGCCTGTCCAGCACGGTGAAGACGATCCAGCTGACCTCCTCGGAGGTCGGGCTCGCCGCCCGCGAGATCAACATGGGCGCCGACGACCTCTCGAAGCGCACCGAGGAGCAGGCCTCCTCGCTGGAGGAGACCGCCGCCACGACCGAGGAGCTCGCGGCCTCGGTGAAGGCCTCGGCCCAGGCTTCGCGCCAAGCGGCTTCGATCGCGAACGAAGCCATGGAAGCCGCCCAGGCCGGCGGCGCTATCGCCGGTCAGGCGGTCGATGCCATGGCCCGGATCGAGGATGCCTCGACCAAGATCTCGGACATCATCCGGGTGATCGACGACATCGCCTTCCAGACCAACCTGCTCGCCCTCAACGCGGCGGTGGAAGCGGCCCGCGCCGGCGATGCCGGCAAGGGCTTCGCCGTCGTGGCCTCGGAGGTGCGCACGCTCGCCCAGCGGTCGAGCGAGGCGGCCAAGGACATCTCGGCGCTGATCTCCTCCTCGAACAGCGAGGTCGGCGAGGGCGTGAAGCTGGTGCGGCAGGCGGGCGAGCAGCTCAGCCAGATCCTCACCGCCTCGAAGAAGGTCGCCGCCACCATCGCCGACATCTCGGCGGCCTCGGGCGAGCAGGCCAACGGCATCGACGAGATGAGCCAGGCGGTCGCCCATCTCGACGAGATGACCCAGCAGAACGCCGCGCTGGCCGAACAGAGCGCGGCCTCGGCCGGCTCGCTCTCCAACCGCATCGGTCAGCTCAACGACCTCGTCGCCGCGTTCCGGACAGGTCCGGAGGGCGCCTCCGTCGGCCAGACAGCGGCCCCGGCCTCGACCGAGCCCGCGCGACTGCGCCAGCTCGCCGAGGCCGCCTTCGCCCAGACCAAGGCCCAGGCGCCGCGTCCGGCGCCCCGGCCCGCGCCTGCGCCGGCTCCGGCCCCGGCGAAGAAGGTCGCCAACAGCCGCGCCAGCGATGCCGGCTGGGAAGAGTTCTGAAGCGAGGGTCAGCCCTTCCCCGTCAGGGGGCGGGCTGACGCGAAGAAGCCGGCCCAGAGATCGGCCGGCGGCCCATCCCGCAGCACGGCCCCGGCGCTGAAGGCGTCGGGGGCGGTGGTCGCCAGATCGTCCCAGGCGATCGGCACCGCCACCGGCGTGCCGGGGCGGGCGCGGGTCGAATAGGGCGCAATCGCGGTCGAGCCGCGGCCATTGCGCAGGTAGTCGACGAAGATCTTGCCCTTGCGCGCCTTCTTCGACAGCGTCGCCGTGAAACGGGTCGGCTCGCTGCCGGCCAGGGCCTGGGCGAAGTCGCGTGCGAAGCCCTTCACCCGGTCCCAGCCGGCGCGAGCCTTCAGCGGCATCACGACGTGATAGCCCTTCCCGCCCGAGGTCTTGAGCAGGCTGTCGAAGCCGACCTCCTTCAGGCGGTCGCGAACGGTCAGCGCCGCCTCGCGGACGCGTTCCAGCGGCACGCCCGCATCCGGATCGAGATCGAAGATGATCTGGTCCGGCGTTTCGACGGCTTCGACCGTCGCGCCCCAGAGGTGAATCTCGACCGTGCCGAGTTGGACCAGCGCTGCCAACCCGTCGAAATCGCGGATGAAGAGGAGTTCCTCGCCATCCTTGTCGCGGATCCGGTGGATCGTCTCGGGCATGCCCGGCATGGCGTGTTTCTGGAAGAAGGAATGGCCGCCAATGCCGTTCGGCGCCCGGACGAGGCTCAGCGGCCGGTCGATGACATGCGGCGCCATCACCGGCCAGACCGTTGCGTAGTAGTCGAGCAGATCCTGCTTGGTGAAACCGATATCGGGCCAGAGCGGCTTGTCGGGGCTGCTCAACTTTAAGGAGCTGGTGGCTTTCGGCCCGACGGACCGGCCAGCAGCTTTCGCCGGCTTGCGTTTCGCCTTGGCCGAACCAGTCCCCGAACGGGTCTTCGCCCTGGGGGCCGGCTCTTCGGTGGGCGGTGCCTCCACAGGCTGCTCCGCGACCACATCCTCCGCCGGCTTGTCCTCGCGCAGGCCGAGGAAACTGGCATGGCGCAGTGTCTTCGAGCGCGTCCAGGCGCCGAATTCGACCTCGGCGACGAGATCCGGCTTCACCCAGACGATGCCTTTTTCGCGGCCGGCTGCGCCCTCGAAGGGCGAGGATTCGCTCCGGAGTGCATCGAGGCGCTTTTTGAGCGCGGCTGCCGAGGCGCGAGTGAAGCCGGTGCCGACGCGGCCCGCCGGCTTCAACGCCCCGCCCTCGTGATAGGCGGCGACGATCGAACCCAGCTCACGGCCCGAGCCCTTGGAGGGCACATAGCCGGCGATGACGAATTCCTGCCGCAGCGTGCATTTGGACTTCACCCAGTCGCGGCCGCGGCCGCTGCGATAGGGCGCGTCGGCGCGCTTGGAGATGACGCCTTCGAGCCCCATGCGGCAGGCATGGCGCAGCATGGTCTGCCCCGGCTCGATAAAGTGCTCGCTGTAGCGCAGCGGGCCGATCTCGTCGGCCCCGCGAAACAGATCCTCGAGCCGCCCCTTGCGCGCGAGCAGCGGGTCGGCGCGCAGATCCTGCCCGTCGAGATGCAGCAGATCGAATCCGAAGAAGACCAGCGCGCTGGTCGCTCCCTCCGACAGCGCCTCCTGAAGGGCGCCGAAGGAGGAGACGCCGCTCTCACTGAGCGCGACCACCTCGCCGTCGATCAGCGCCGTCTCACAGGGCAGCTCGGCCAGGGCCTTCGACAGCGTCGCGCCGAAACGCTCCGTCCAGTCCAACCCCGAGCGGGTGAGGAGACGCACGGCGCCACGATCGATGCGGGCCTGCAGGCGGTAGCCGTCGAACTTGACCTCGTGGAGCCAGCGCTCGCCGGCCGGAGGCTTCTCCTGCAGCGTCGCAAGGCAGGGCGGCACGAAATCCGGCAGGGCGTCGCGCTGCGGCGCCTTGGGAGCGGTCTTGCGCGCCGCTTTGGATTTTGCAGCCCGTCGAGTCTTCGAACCCGACTTCGCGGGCGGCTGCCGGCCGGCTTCGCTGACGTCGTTCGTGCCCGGCCGCTTGGTCTTGCCCCAGACCTTCGGCTTGGCTGCCTTGCCGGCGGCGATGTCCTCGATGCTCAGGCCTGACGCAACCGAATGGGGCGCGGTTTCGAGGATGTCCTCGTCCTGACGCGCGGCGGCGTCATCGACCTTGATCAGCAGCCAGTTGTCGCGCTTCTCGCCGCGGCGGGGCTTCAGGCGAACCAGATGCCACTGCCCGGCGAGCTTGTGGCCCTCCAGCATGAAGGAGAGATGGCCCTTCTCAAGGCCGAAGGCGGGATCGCCCTCCGGCACCCAGCGCCCCTCGTCCCAGACGATGACGGACCCGGCGCCATATTGTCCCTCGGGAATCGTGCCTTCGAAGCTGCCATATTCGAGCGGATGATCCTCGACATGAACGGCGAGCCGCTTCTCGTCGGGATCGAGGCTCGGGCCCCGCGTCACTGCCCAAGACCAGAGCACGCCGTCATGCTCGAGCCGGAGATCGTAATGCAGGCGGCGGGCGGCGTGCTTGTGGACGACGAAGGCGCCGCCATGGGCCTTGCGCGCCTGGGCCTTGCCCGACTTGCTCTGCGGCGCCCCTTCCGGCTCGCCGGTTCGGGTGAAGTCCCGCTTGGCACGGTAGAGGTCGAGGCCAGCCATTCGACGCGCTCCCGGTCGCTCAGGCGCTCTTCTTCGTCCTGGCAGGCTTAGTGGATGATCTGGCGCTGGCGGACGATTTCGCGGCCGCCGGCTTGTCTGCAGCCTTCCTGCCCTTGCCCGGAGCGGGCTTGCCGGCGCCGGCCCCGTCGTCTCCGGCGAGGCTCTTCTTAAGCGCCTCGAACAGATTCACGACATTGGCAGGCCGCTCGGCCGCCTGGACCACGGGTGGCTTCTTGCCCTTCTGCTTGGCCTGGATGAGCTCCAGCAGGGCGCTCTCATAGCGGTCCTCGAAGCCCGAGGGGTCGAAGGCCGCCTGCTTCTTGTCGATGATGTGGGTGGCGAGGTCGATCAGCTCGGAGTCGATCTTCGGCTTGCCCAGATCGCCGAAGATCTCGTCTGGCTTCCGGACGGTCTTGTCGTAGCGCAGCGTCGTCAGCAGCAGACCCTTGTCGAAGGGCTCGATCATCACAGGCCGCTCGCGGCGATAGAGCACGATGCGGGCGATGCCGGCCTTCTTCTGGCGCGCCATCGCCTCGCGGATCACGGCGAAGGCCTCTTCCGAGACCTCGTCGGAGGGGGTCACGTAATAGGGCGTGTCGAAATAGATCTGCGGGATGTCGGCGCGATCGACGAAATGCTCGATCGAGAGGGTGTGCGAGGATTCGATCTGGACGGCGTCGATCTCGTCCTCCTCGACCAGCAGATATTCGTCGTCGCCAATCTCGTAGCCCTTGACCTCGTCATCGTCCTCGACCGGCTTGCCGGTGACGCCATCGACATATTGTCGTTTCACCGTGTTGCCGGTCTTGCGGTTGATGATGCGGAAGGAGACCTTCTCGCTGTGATCGGTGGTGCCGGTCAGTTCGACTGCGCAGGAGACCAGTGACAGCTTGAGATAGCCCTTCCAGGCGGGACGCGGCGCCATCAGGCGGCCCTCGCTGCAAGGTGCGGCCGGCGGGACAGCGCCTCGGCGCGCAGGAGATCCTCGCGCGAGGGGGCTGGAACGGGGTCTTCCAGGATCGCGAGCAGGACCTCCCGGTCGAGCTGGCCGTTGGCGACGACGGCGGCCAGCGCCTCGCGCGTCTCGCGCTCCGCCCGCAGCTGCGCCGCGAGCGCCAGGATGAGCCTGTCCTTGTCCGAATTCCGCATGACGCAACACCTGCCCGTGGACCTGACTCGTGCAACGGGCGGCTCTCCGGGAGGTTCCGCCGGGCGCGCTGGCATTTCCCGCGATTTCGTGTATACCGCCCGCAACCGGCCTCCCCGGCCGGCTGCGCGACCCCTCCCCGATGAGGCGGATCGCGAGCTTCGGACCCTGCTGGACGACATCCCGGCTGCGGCCCGCCAGATCAACACCCAACCGAAGGATCAGACGATGTCGATCACTGCCGAGCGCAAGACCGCGCTCCTGAAGGAATATGCCACCAAGCCGAACGACACCGGTTCGCCGGAAGTGCAGGTCGCGATCCTCACGGAGCGCATCAACAACCTGACCGGCCATTTCAAGTCCCACACCAAGGACAACCACTCGCGTCGCGGCCTGCTCAAGCTGGTCTCGCAGCGTCGTTCGCTGCTCGACTATCTGAAGGGCAAGAACGAGGGTCGCTACAAGACCCTGATCGAGAAGCTCGGCATCCGTCGCTGATCGAGTAGCCGAAACGCCCGGTGCGAATCCCTCGCTCCGGGCGCTTGCTTAAGGGGCCTGCCGCAATGGTGCGGCGATCGCCCCCTTCCAACGCGGCGGCCGCATGGGCGTCCCCCGCATGACCCGCCGGGCGGCTTTCCGTCCATGGCAGGATCGCCGAGCGCTCGGACGCATCGTCCGGACGAGCGCTCCGCCGTCTTGCCCATGGGCAAAGGCGCGAAGGCGGGTCGCATCCGATCCGAAAGATATCTCATGTTCGATGTACAGACCGAAGAACTGATCTGGGGCGGGCGCAAGCTCGTGCTCGAAACCGGCAAGATCGCCCGCCAGGCCGATGCCGCCGTCCTCGCCACCTATGGCGAAACCGTCGTGCTCGCGACCGTGGTCTCCGCCAAGTCGCCGAAGCCGGGAATCGACTTCTTCCCGCTGACCGTGAACTATCAGGAAAAGACCTTCGCCGCCGGCCGCATTCCGGGCGGCTATTTCAAGCGCGAAGGCCGCCCGACCGAGAAGGAGACGCTGGTCTCCCGCCTGATCGACCGTCCGATCCGTCCGCTCTTCGTCGAGGGCTACCGCAACGAGACGCAGGTCGTCTGCACCGTGCTGCAGCATGACCTCGAGAACGACCCCGACATCGTCGCGATGGTCGCCACCTCCGCCGCCCTGACGCTCTCCGGCGTGCCCTTCATGGGTCCGGTCGGCGCGGCCCGCGTCGGCTATGCCGATGGCGCCTACAAGCTGAACCCGCTGATCGACGAGGTGAAGGAGTCGCAGCTCGATCTCGTCGTCGCCGGCACGCAGGACGCGGTGCTGATGGTCGAGTCCGAGGCCAAGCAGCTCTCGGAAGAGATCATGCTCGGCGCCGTGATGTTCGGCCACAAGCACTTCCAGCCGGTCATCGAGGCGATCATCCGCTTGGCCGAGAAGGCCGCCAAGGAGCCGCGCGACTTCACCCCGGCCGACGATTCCGTCGTGCTCGAAGCCGTGCTGAAGCTGGTCGATGCCGATCTGCGCGCCGCCTACAAGATCACCACCAAGGCCGAGCGCTACAAGGCGCTGGACGCCGCCAAGGCGAAGGTCCAGGCGCTGGTGTCGGACACGCCGGACGGCGTCAGCACCTTCTCCAAGGAGCAGGTCGCGGGCCAGTTCAAGGAGGCCCAGGCCAAAGTCGTGCGCTGGACCATCCTCGACGACGGCGTGCGCATCGACGGCCGTGACCTCAAGACGGTCCGCAAGATCGTCTCCGAGGCCGGCATCCTGCCGCGCACCCATGGCTCGGCGCTGTTCACCCGCGGCGAGACGCAGGCGCTGGTCGTGACCACGCTCGGCACCGGCGACGACGAGCAGTTCATCGACTCGCTGGAAGGCACCTACAAGGAAACCTTCCTGCTGCACTACAACTTCCCCCCCTATTCGGTGGGTGAAGCCGGCCGCATGGGTTCGCCCGGCCGCCGCGAGATCGGCCATGGCAAGCTCGCCTGGCGTGCGATCCGTCCGATGCTGCCGGCGAAGTCGGAGTTCCCCTACACGATCCGCGTCGTCTCGGAGATCACCGAGTCGAACGGCTCCTCCTCGATGGCCACCGTCTGCGGCACCTCGCTGGCGCTGATGGATGCCGGCGTGCCGCTGAAGGCGCCGGTCGCGGGCATCGCCATGGGCCTGATCCTGGAAGGCGAGCGCTTCGCGGTGCTCTCCGACATCCTGGGTGACGAGGACCATCTCGGCGACATGGACTTCAAGGTCGCCGGCACCGCCGAGGGCATCACCTCGCTGCAGATGGACATCAAGATCGCCGGCATCACCGAGGAGATCATGAAGGTCGCCCTCGACCAGGCCAAGGGCGGCCGCGACCACATCCTCAACGAGATGAACAAGGCGCTCGCCACCGCGCGCGGCCAGCTCGGCGAGTATGCCCCGCGCATCGAGACGATGAAGATCCCGGTCGACAAGATCCGCGAAGTCATCGGCTCCGGCGGCAAGGTCATCCGCGAGATCGTCGAGAAGACCGGTGCGAAGGTCAACATCGAGGACGACGGCACCATCAAGATCGCCTCGGCCGACGGCAAGTCGATCGAAGCCGCGATCAAGTGGATCAAGTCGATCGTCTCCGAGGCGGAGCCGGGCATGATCTATGACGGCACCGTCGTGAAGATCATGGAGTTCGGCGCCTTCGTGAACTTCTTCGGCGCCAAGGACGGCCTGGTTCATATCTCGGAACTCGCCGCCCAGCGCGTCCAGAAGGTCTCGGACGTCGTCAAGGAAGGCGACAAGGTCAAGGTCAAGTTCCTCGGCCAGGACGAGCGCGGCAAGATCCGCCTCTCGATGAAGGTCGTCGACCAGCAGACCGGCGAGGACATCACCGAGAAGCTGAAGGCCCAGCGCGACGCCGAAAAGAGCCGCGAGAAGCAGTCGGCCGAGTAAGCCGCAGCCCTTCACGCGATTCACGTGAAACGGGAAGCCCCGCATCATCCGATGCGGGGCTTTTTCGTTACCAGCCCTTAGAGCCCAGCAATCGCTACGCCTTGCTGACAGATTGCCGGAATTGTCACGGCCACGCTGGCCGCTACAGTCCGATCGTCATAGTCTAGACTTATCGGATGCTGCTCACGGAGGCCAGACATGACCGCTCACGCCATCTCCTCGCTCAAGCAGCTCGCGGCGCTCTATCCCAACCCGGTCGCGCCGGCGTCGATCCACAAGGAGATCGATCATGTCGACGCGAACTATGCCGCGCTGATCGCCGCCTCGCCCTTTTTCGTGCTGGCGACCAGTGGTCCGGATGGCCTGGATTGTTCACCGCGTGGGGATCAGCCGGGCTTTGTCACGGTCCGGGACGCGAAAACGCTGCTGATTCCGGACCGAAAAGGAAATAACCGTCTGGATTCGTTGAAGAATATCCTGTCCGATCCACGGATCGGAATGCTCTTCCTGATCCCCGGTTACGGCGAGACCCTGCGCGTCAACGGAGTCGCATCGCTGTCGAGCGACCCTGAGTTGTGCGGGCGCTTTGCGATGGCCGGAAAGCTCCCGGCCTGCGTCATCGTGGTCACGGTGGAGAGCGTCTACTTCCAATGCTCGCGCGCGATCGTCCGGGCGGAGCTGTGGAACGCGGCCAGGCATGTCGACAAGCCCAGCGTGCCGAGCGCCGGCACGATCCTGCGGGACATCACGGCGCGCCATGCGGCGATCGAGACCTTCGACGGCGAGGCCTATGACAAGGCGCTGCCGGAGCGGGTCAGGGCGACGCTGTATTGAGGGGTGCGGGATCCCCTCTCCTGTAAGGAGAGGGGTAGGAGAGAGGTGTCGGCCCTGGGGCCGTTTGCACGGGGTGCTTCAGAGGAACGGCTGTGACGCGGCGGCCCAGGCGTCAAACGGACGACCCCTCACCCTGCCCTCTCCCTACGGGAGAGGGTTCCCCGCGCTGGACTCGCAGCGCGGCCGAGCTTTCACAGCAGCCCTTCGTTCCCCGCCAGCACCTTCAGGTTCACGTCCGGCCTTGCGCCGACATGGCTGATGATCTCGGCCGCGGCGAGCGCGCCGAGCCGCAGCGAGTCACGCACCTCGCGGCCCGAGGTCAGGCCGAAGAGGAAGCCGGCGGCGAAGAGATCGCCCGCGCCGGTGGCATCGACGACGCGCTCGATCGGGAACACCGGCTCCTCGATCACGCCCTCGGGGGTGACCGCCAGCGCGCCCTTCTCCGAGCGGGTAACGACGGCGAGGATGTTCTCCTGGCGCAGCGCCGCCAGCGCGTCCTCGAAGGCCGCGGCCTGGTAGAGGCTCTTCAGCTCGTGCTCGTTGGCGAAGACGATGTCGACCATGCGGTTGCGGATCAGCCCGACGAACTCGTCGCGGTAGCGGTCGACGCAGAAGGAATCCGAGAGGGTGATCGCGACCTTGCCGCCAGCCTTGTGGGCGATCTCGGACGCCTTGCGGAACGCGTCCTTGGCCGCCGGCGGATCCCAGAGATAACCCTCGAGATAGATGATGTCGGCATTCTCGACCGCCTTCGCATCGACATCGGCGACGCCGAGGCCCTGGCAGGCGCCGAGATAGGTGTTCATCGTGCGCTCGCCATCGGGCGTGACGATGATGAAGGAACGGGCGGTGGCGGGGCCCTCGGTCGCAGCCGGAGTGTCGAAGGCGACGCCGAGCGAGGTCAGGTCATGGCGATAGAGCTTGCCGAGCTCGTCGGCCTTGACCTTGCCGATGAAGGCGCCCTTGCCGCCGAAGGAGGCGAGACCGGCGATGGTGTTGGCAGCCGAGCCGCCCGAGATGACCTTGCCCGGTCCCATGGCGGCGTAGAGGGATTCGGCACGCGCCTCGTCGATCAGCGCCATCGCGCCCTTGGTCAGGCCATGCTTCGCCAGGAAGTCCTCTTCCGCCGCCGCGATGACGTCGACGATGGCGTTTCCGAGGGCGAGAACGTCGGTGCGCGTGCTGGTCATGGAAAGCCCGTTGCTGTGCGAGAAGAGGATGTCGGAAGGGAATGGTGAAGACTGGCCGGGCCTGTCGCATCCATGGCCGTGCGGGTCAAGGCACGTCCCCGGCACGGCCGCGCCGGGCCGCGGCCTCGTCGAGGACCGTACAGAGCCGCGTCAGATCTTCCGGATCGAGCAGGCCGATCTCTCGTGCGAGGCGGTTGGCCAGCAGCGTCGCCTCGGGATCGAGCCCCGCGGTATCGACCGTCACCCGCGGATGGGAGAGATCGGCGAGCCTGACCAGTTCGTCCGCCTCGTCCCAGATCACCCCGAGGACATGGATGACGCCCTGGATCAGGGTGAAGGTCGGGCGGCCGCGCTTGCCGTGCTCGAGGGCCGAGAGATAGGCCGGCGTGACGCCGAGCACGCCCGCCATTTCGGCGAGCGTAATGCCGCGCTGCTCCCGCAGTTCCCTGACGCGCCGACCGAAGGGCGTCACGGCCCCGCCTCACGCGCCCGGCGCAGACGGACATAGAGCGCGCCCGAGCCGCCATGGCGCTGCTGCGCTTCCTCGAAGCCGACGACGAGCGGGCGCAGATCGGGCAGGCGCAGCCAATGCGGCACGACCCGGCGCAGCACGCCGCGCTCATCGCCGAAGAGGGCCGTGCCGGCCGCGCCCTTGCCGGTCACGACGAGCGCCAGGCGGGTGCCGCGCCCCTGCTCGCGGCGCAGGAAGGCGCGCAGAGCCAGATGGGCCTCGTCCTGCCGCATGCCGTGGAGGTCGATCACCGCCTCGACGCCCTGCTGGCCGCGCCGAAGCTGCGTCCGCAAACGGTTCTCCAGCGGTGCCAGCGGCGGCGGGGCAGGCTTGGTGGCGGGTGGACGGCCCAGGGCGACGCCCGGCGCGGGCTGCGGTTCCTCGGGCATGATCGGCGGGGCAACCGGCATGGGTTCCGGTTCGATCGGGGCGCGGCCCGGCAGCGGCGTGACGGAGCGCGCGACCTGCCGCCAGAGCGCGAGATCGGCCTCCGACAATGTCCGTCCCCGCCGCGACCGCATGCTCAGGGTCCGGTGTCGCGCGGCCAGAGGACGATGAAGTCGACCGGATGGCGGATCAGCCCGGCGCGATGGCCGGCCGCGGCGCCGGAACCGACGAACAGATCCAGCCGGGCCGCGCCGAGAATAGCCGATCCGGTGTCCTGCGCCAGCATCAGCCGCGACAGGCGTTCATCGCCCCCGGTCGAACCTGGGATGGTCGCGTCGATCCAGACCGGCAGGCCATAGGGCCAGATGCCGCGGTCGATGGCGATGCTGCGCAGGGGCGTCAGCGGCAGGCCTGCCCCGCCGATCGGGCCGCTGTCGGCCGGGAGGTCGTCGCGGCGGGCGAAGAAGACGAAGGAGCGGTTCAGCCGGATCAGCTCGCGCGCGAAATCCGCATCGGCCTTCAGCCGCGCGACCAGCACATCCATCGTCATCTGCGCCGGCGGGATGGCCTCGCGTTCGCTCAGCACGCGGCCGAGCGAGGTATAGGCATGGCCGTTGCGGCCGGAATAGACCAGCCGCGTCACGCGTCCGTCGGCCAAGCGGATGCGGCCCGAACCCTGGACCTGCAGCACGAAGCGGTCGACGGGATCGCGCATCCAGAGGATTTCGAGCCCGCGACCGTCGAGCGCACCGGTCTCGATCGCCGTGCGATCGGGAAAGGGCTCGAGCCCGGTTTCCGTCCGCCGCGCAGCCGACAACCCCGCATCGAGACCGGGCCAGTCGTCCCCAGGCATGCGGGTGACCAGTTCCGGCGGCCGGCCATAGAGCGGCGTCGGGAAGTCGCGAGAGCGGGTGAGCGAGCCCTCGAATTCCGGCTCGAAATAGGCGGTCATGAAACCGGTCGCTCCCGGGGCGGAGCGGATGCGCCAGAAGCCGAACTTCGTCTCGAAGAACTGCCTGGCCGTCTCGGCACTGACCGGGCCGGCGGCCCGGAGACGCTGCGCGGCCACGCAAGCCGCCTGGAGCGCAGCCGGAACGGCAACCGCTGCGCGCAGCGGCGGTTCGGTCTGGCAACCTGCGGCAAAGAGCGAAAGGACGACGCGATGATCGTCCTGATCCCAGCCGGGCAGCTGGGAGGGCTTCAGGGGCTCGGCGAGAGCCCCCTTGGGCAGAGGGGGAGGCGTCGTGGCCATCGCGCTCACGGGTGTCGCAAAGGCTGCGAACAGCGCCAGTGCGACACCAGCGCCACGGATCACGCGGCGGATTCGGTCGCGACCAAGAGCCAGTTGGGGTCGCGGCTGCCGAGCTGGCGCGAGAAGGTCCAGATATCGTTGACCTCGGAGACCGCCTCGGCGCTGCCGTCGACCACATTGCCCTGGGCATCGCGGGTCACGCTGATGAGCTGCGAGACGAAGGCGATGGTGACCTGCGCCGTCTTGCCCTTGACCTCGACCGCGGTGATGTCGGCCTTGTCGATCGAGACGAAGCTGGACTCGGCCTTCTCGCCGCGCTTCTCGCGATCGGTGATGGCCTGCTCGAAGCCCTCATAGACCTCCTTCGCAAGGAGGCCCTTCAGCATCTTGCGGTCGCCGCGGGCGAAGGCCGTGACGATGGTCTCGTAGGCGGCCTTGGCGCCGCCGAGGAAATCGCGCGGATCGAAGCCGGGCTCCTGCCGGATGATGCTCTCGATACCGGCATAGATCGGCGAGCCGGGCGGCGCGATGTCCTTCCACTGATCGGCCGGCGGCGCGGCCGCGGCAGGGTCGTTGGCGGCTCCGGGGAGACGAATGACATTGTCGCGACGCGCATCGGCGGGCGCAGCCTGGTCCGGCCGCATCGGCGGCGTCTCGCGGCGGGAGAAGGGATCGGTCGGGGGCTGTTCGCTGCCGGTCTTCTGGCCGAGGACGGAACGCAGCTTCCAGGCGACGAAAACGGCCAGAGCCAGGAAGACCAGAGTCGTCATGTCGAAGGAATTTTGCATCGAAAGCTGACCCGAGGCTCCAACCGTGTTGCAGGACCAGCATCTCCCCGCGGAGCGCCGTTACGCGTCATATGGTAAGGCAGGCTCGTAACATCCACCCCCCGGCTTGTGAAGGCGACTTCTTGTGCCGGGCCCGGGTCCATGATAGCCGACGCCCGCGCCGGACATTCGAAGCGGGCGCAGTCCAAGGCCGCCGATGGGCGCGGACTTCCCGAGACAGCCAGCCGAGAGCGATGGGTCCGATGGCCAATGAATTCCCCAACGGCAACGGTGCCGCCGACGCAGCGCCGAGCATGAGCGCCCTGATCCAGTATACCAAGGACTTCTCCTTCGAGAACCCGAAGGCGCCCCGCGCGCTCGGCCAGCAGGCGGCGCAGGAAGGCCCGCAGATGTCGCTGCAGGTCAATGTCTCCAGCACCGCGCTCGGCGAGAACGATTACGAGACCGTGCTGCAGCTCGAGGGCAAAGCCGAGCTCAATGGCGAGACGCTCTTCGCCTTCGACCTCAGCTATGGCGGCGTGTTCCGGCTGCTGAACGTGCCGCAGGAGCACATCCATCCCGTCCTGGTGATCGACTGCGCTCGCCTGCTCTTTCCCTTCGCCCGGCAGATCATCGCCGAGGCGGTGCAGAACGGCGGCTTCCCGCCCTTCTACGTCCCGCCGATCGACTTCGCGGCGCTGTACCAGCAGCGTATGCAGGAGTTTCAGGCGCAGCAGGGCGCGCCCCTCGCCTGAGCCGCTCCCGACACCAAGACGATCAAGGGCCCCGCGGGGCCCTTTTTCGTTTGCGCGGCCTCGGGCCCGCGGGGGTCGACGTTCCGTCAGGCGTCCTCGGCGATGCCGAGATAGCCGCGCCAGAGCTGGTTCTTGCCGAGCGAGCGGATGAAGGCTTCGTGGGCGGCGATCGCCGCCTCGTCGAGGCGCGGCGCGAGCGGGCGCAGCCGCTGCGGCCGCTCGATCCGGACGGGCGCGAGGCCCGTGCCACCGGCCTCCCCGGCGCCCAGACCGAGCGAGGCCTGCTTGCCGCCGATCAGCTCGATATAGACCTCGGCCAGGATCTCGGCGTCGAGCAGCGCGCCATGGCGGGTGCGGCGGCTGTTGTCGATGCCGTAGCGCGTGCACAGCGCATCGAGGCTGTTCGAGGCGCCCGGATGCTTGCGGCGCGCCATGGAGAGCGTGTCCACGACCAGGGAGGGCTCGATCGGCGGCCGGCCGACACGCTGGAACTCCATGTTGAGGAAGCCGATGTCGAAGGCGGCGTTGTGGATCACGAGGCGCGCGCCGTCGATGAAAGCGGCGAAGTCGTCGGCGATCGCCGCGAAGACCGGCTGCGGCGCGAGGAAGGCGTCGGAGAGGCCATGGACCTTGAAGGCCCCCTCCGACATTGGACGCTCGGGATTGATGTATTGGTGGAAGCTGCGTCCGGTCGGGCAATGATTGACGAGTTCGACGCAGCCGATCTCGACGACGCGGTCGCCGCCTTGCGCCTCGACGCCGGTGGTCTCGGTATCGAGAACGATCTCACGCATGGTCGTCGGTCCACCCTCGCCCACCCCGGCCCGGACGCCCGGCAAGCGCGGTCAGGATAGACCCGACCTGCCGGCCCGCCGCCACAAGGCCGCGCGAGGTGTCCACAATGAAATGGGCGTGCGCCCGCTTGGCTGCATCGGGCATCTGACGGGCCAGGATGGCGTCGAGCCGCTCGGGGGTCATCCCCGGCCGGGCCAGCACCCGGGCCCGCTGCACATCCGCCGGCGCGCTGACCACGAGAACCGCGTCGCAGCGCGACTCGCCACCTGTCTCAAGCAGCAGCGGGACGTCGAGGACGGCAAGGCCCACTCCCCTCTGCCGGCAACCGCGCAGGAAGCCGGCCTCCTCCTCGCGCACGAGCGGATGAATGATCGCCTCCAGCCGCGCCATCGCCTCCGGCCTGCCCAGCACGGCTCCCGAGAGGCGGGTCCGGTCGACCACGCCGTCGTGAACGGCATCGGGGAAGGCTTTAGCGATCAGAGGCACCGCCCGGCCGCGATAGAGCGCATGGACCGCCGCATCCGCGTCGTGAACCGGGATACCGCGCGCCTGGAACAGTGCGGCGGTGGTCGACTTGCCCATGCCGATCGAGCCGGTCAGGCCGAGGATGAAGGTCATGGCGTGCCGCGTCCCGGAGCCCGGCGGCGGGCTCGCCTCACGAATCAGTGGCCGAGGATATCGGCTTCGAGCTTTGCCCGCAGCGCCGGCGTGACGGCCGGCGTCACGCCGAACCAGCGCGCGAACCCCGGCACTGCCTGGTGAAGCAGCATGCCGAGCCCGTCGACGGGAACTCCGCCACGGCGCTCGGCCTCGATCAGAAGCGGCGTCTTCAGCGGGACATAGACGATGTCGTCGACGATCGTACCCGGGCGGAGATGCGCGAGGTCGATCACCAGCGGCGGCTGGCCTTGCATGCCGAGCGCCGTCGTGTTGACGACGAGATCGGCCTCAGCCACCAGCGCACCGCGCTGCGCCCAATCAGCCGCCTCGACCGACTTTCCGAGCGCGGACGCCAGCTCATCAGCCCGGTCGCGGCTGCGGTTGGCGAGGATGATCCGGCCGATGCCGCGACCCTTCAGCCCGTAGGCGATGCCGCGGGCAGCCCCGCCTGCGCCCAGAACCAGCGCCGTCCCAACGCGCCTGTCCCAGCCCGGTGCGGTGGCGTCGAGATGGGCCAGGAAGCCCGAGACATCGGTGTTGTCGCCGCAGATCCGCTCGCCCTCGCGCCAGAGCGTGTTCACCGCGCCGATGGCGCGCGCGGCGTCCGTGGCGTGGTCGACCAGCCCCAGCATCGCCTCCTTATGCGGGACGGTGACATTGCCGCCGGTGAATTCCCCCGCACGCAGCCGCAAGACGAAGGCCGCCAGATCGGGCGTGGCGACATCGATGCGCTCATAGCTGCCGGCGAGGCCGTGTTCGGCCAGCCAGCTGCCATGGATGAGCGGCGAGCGGGAATGGGCGACGGGATGGCCGAGGACGAAACAACGCGGTGTCATGGATCGGGACGCTCAGCGGGCAAGGACGGAGAGATCGCGCAACGCCGCCAGGACGGGCAGCAGGGGCAGGCCGAGAATGGTGAAATGGTCGCCCTCGATGCGCTCGAAGAGCTGTGCGCCGAGACCCTCGATCTGATAGCCGCCGACGCTGGAGAAGGCCGCTTCGCCAACCGTGTCGAGATAGGCTTCGATGAAGCCCGGCGTCAGCGGGCGCATGGTGAGCCGGGCGGTCTGGTGACCTTGGGCCAGCACCGCTCCACCGCGCACCAGCGCGAAGGCACTGTGCAGTTCGTGGTCGCGGCCGGACAGAGCGGCGATCTGTCGGGCGGCGGCGGCCCGGTCCGCAGGCTTGTGAAAGGCCTCCCCCGCGCAGGCGAGCGTCTGGTCGGCTCCCAGGACCAGCCTGCTCGGTTGCTGGGCCGACACAGCCGACGCTTTGGCGACGGCAAGCGCCAGGGCGATCCGCGCCGGCGATTCGCCGGCGGCCAGCAGGGGCGCTTCGACAGCCCGCTCATCGACGGCCGGCTTCACCGTCTCCACGGGAACACCGGCCGCCATCAGCATGTCGCGCCGGGTGAGGCTGCCAGAGGCCAGCACCAGCGCTTTCGGCGGGAGCCAGAGGCCAGAGCCCGCGATCATGTCGCGATAAACTTCATGCGGTGGTCGCGCAGCAGATCGAGGATCGAGGCCGCCGTCTCCTCGATCGAGCGACGGGTCACGTCGATCACCGGCCAGCCCTTGCGGGCGCAGAGCCGGCGCGACTGCGCGACCTCGTCGGCCACCGAGGCGGGATCGACATAGGGGGTCTCATCATCGGCGCGCAGCGAGAGCAGACGGTTCTGGCGGATCTGGACGATGCGATCCGGGCTGGCAACGAGACCGACGATCAGCGGCTTGCGGACATGTTCGAGCTCGGCCGGCAATGGCACATTCGGCACCAGCGGAATGTTGGCGGTCTTGATGCCGCGATTGGCGAGATAGATCGAGGTCGGCGTCTTCGAGGTCCGGCTAATGCCGACGAGGATGATGTCGGCATTCTCGAGATCGCCGCCGAGCTGACCGTCGTCATGCAGCAGGGTGTAGTTCATCGCATCGATGCGGCGGAAATATTCGGCATTGAGCACATGCTGTGCACCTGGCTTCGGCGCCGAGGCTTGGCCGAGATAGGACTGGAAGAGCGCCAGCACCGGGTTGAGAACCGACAGGCAGGGACAGCCCAGTTCGCGGCAGAAATTCTCCAGCCGCTGCGACCATTCCGGCTCCACCAGCGTGTAGAGAACGACGCCGGGCGAGGCCTCGATCTCCGCCAGAACGCGGGCGAGCTGAGCTTCCGACCGCACCAGCGGGTAGACATGCTCGATAGCGGACACCGTTTCGTACTGCGCCGCAGCGGCGCGGCTGACGGCGATGAGGGTTTCGCCGGTCGCGTCCGACACCAGATGGAGGTGGAAGTAATTGCGGTGCACGGGGTTCCCCGGGGCGATGGCGGTCTGCTGCAACCTCTAGCCCGGCGGACCGTCAAAGCAAATCGGCCGGCTCTCGGCGCTTTGCCTGAGAGCCGCGCCAGGGCGCCGGCCACAAGGGGTTGCCTGGGGAGCGCTGTGGACAAAAACGCCTCCGGAAGCCGGCGGTGTTAAGGTCTGTATAACCCTAATGATCCGTTAACAGGCCAGAGGCTGTGGGGCGTCGCCGGAGTGTTTCACGTGAATCATTTTGACGTGCCGATCGGCGAGCGCGATTCGCACGGGTTAACAAACCGTTAACGAGAGACAGGTGGACAGCAGGCCCTGCCTGCATCAGGCTGGCCGCCTGTGGACAGGTTGTGGATCGGATTGCGTCGGGCTATCTGCCCCCATCCAAGAGTCAAAGAAGAAGATTCTCTCTCTAGAAATCTATTTAAGAGAGATGGGGGATGGATCGCCGATGAGCCTTACTACATCTGACCGGCCTGCGTTTCTTCGAGCCCTTGCCGGCGAAACCCTCACGACGCCTCCGATCTGGATGATGCGCCAGGCGGGCCGGTATCTGCCGGAGTACCGCGAACTCCGGGCGAAGGCCGGCAGCTTCCTCGATCTCTGCTACAATCCGGAATGGGCTGCTGAGGTCACCCTCCAGCCGATCCGCCGCTTCGGTTTCGACGCCGCGATCCTGTTCTCCGATATTCTCGTCGTGCCGCAGGCGCTCGGCCAGAAGCTCTGGTTCGTCGAGGGCGAAGGTCCCCGTCTAGAGCCGGTTGCCGATCGTGACAGGCTGTCCGAGATCGACCGGCAGGCCGGGCTTTCCGTGCTGGATCCGGTCATCGAGACGGTGCGGCGTGTCCGCGCCGGGCTTCCGACGGGCACGGCCTTCATCGGTTTCTGTGGCGCGCCCTGGACGGTGGCGACCTATATGGTCGCGGGCCGGGGCACGCCTGACCAGGGACCCGCGAAGGACCTGTTCACCCGCGATGAGGTGCTGTTCCGGGACATCATCGATCGGATCGTCGCGACCTCGGTCGATTATCTCTGCGCGCAGATCGAGGCCGGGGTCGATGCGGTCCAGATCTTCGACAGCTGGGCCGGTTCGCTGGGCGAGGTCGATTTCGAGCGCTGGTGTATCGCGCCGACGCGGCGGATCGTCGATGGTGTGCGCGCCCGACAGCCGAAGGCCCGGATCATCGGTTTCCCGCGTGGCGCAGGCAGGTTGATCCCGGCCTATGTCCGCGGCACCGGCGTCGATGCCGTCGGCCTCGAATCGGAGATCGATCGCGGTTTCGCCCGCGACGAGATCCAGTCGCTGGTGCCGGTGCAGGGCAACCTCGATCCGCTGGTTCTGCGCGCTGGTGGTCCCGAGCTGGAGCGCGAGATCACGGCCGTGATGGAGGCGTTCGGCCAAGGACCCTTCGTCTTCAATCTCGGGCACGGCATCCTGCCGGACACGCCGATCGCGCATGTCGAGCGACTGCTGGCTGCGGTGCGGGGCTGACCGCAGTGGGCAGGACGGAGCGCATTCGCGATGTATGAGTGGCTGAAAGCCTTCCACGTGCTGGCGGTGATCTCCTGGATGGCCGGGATGCTCTATCTGCCGCGCCTCATGGTCTATCATGTCGATGCACCGCCGGGCTCGGTGCAGTCCGAGACCTTCAAGGTGATGGAGCGGCGGCTGCTCCGGGGCATCATGACCCCGGCGATGATCGTCACCTGGGTGCTGGGCCTCTACCTCGCCTGGGCGGCGTTCGGCTTCAAGGGCGGCTGGCTGCACGGCAAGATTCTGCTCGTCGTGCTGCTTTCGGGCGTCCATGGCTATCTCGTCGGCCGTGTCCGGGACTTCGCTAACGATCGGAACACGAAGTCGGGCCGCTTCTACCGGGTGATCAACGAGGTGCCTGCCGTGCTGATGGTCGGCATCGTCATTCTCGTCATCGTCAAGCCGTTCTGAGGCGCCTGCGGTTTCGCGCTTGAGCCGGACGCGGTTTCCGGTTATCAGACATCACGCTTCTGCAGCGTTCTCCCTGTTGTCGATGGTTCGTGAGCCGACTGCCCTGGCAGCCGCTCGTGGCGCACAACCCCAGCGCCGTCCGTCCGGGCCTGTCGATCATCCCATTACCGTCCTGGTTGCGGCCTCGCAGGTCGCGACATTTCCGATCCGGGTGCCCCATGCGGGAAATCAAGCTCCAAGACCTCAAGGTCAAATCGCCGACCGAACTGCTCGCCTTCTCGGAGGGGCTCGAGGTCGAGAACGCCAGCACGATGCGCAAGCAGGAGCTGATGTTCGCGATCCTGAAGCAACTCGCGGCGAGGGAGACCGAGATTCTCGGGGAAGGCGTGGTCGAGGTCCTGCCCGACGGTTTCGGCTTCCTGCGCTCGCCCGATTCGAACTACCTGCCGGGTCCGGACGACATCTATGTCTCGCCGACGCAGATCCGGAAGTTCGGTCTTCGCACGGGTGACACAGTCGAGGGGCCGATTCGCAGCCCCAAGGACGGCGAGCGCTACTTCGCCCTGCTCAAGGTCAACACGATCAATTTCGAGGATCCCGAGCGGATCAAGCACAAGATCAATTTCGACAATCTGACGCCGCTCTATCCTGACGAGCGACTTCGGCTCGAGGTTGCCGAACCGGTCAAGAAGGATTTCTCGGCCCGCGTCATCGACATCGTCGCCCCGATCGGCAAGGGCCAGCGCGCCCTGATCGTCGCGCCGCCGCGCACCGGCAAGACCGTGCTGCTGCAGAACATCGCACAGTCGATCACCACCAATCATCCCGAATGCTATCTCATCGTTCTGCTAATCGACGAGCGGCCGGAAGAGGTCACCGACATGCAGCGCTCGGTGAAGGGCGAGGTCGTCTCCTCGACCTTCGACGAGCCGGCCACGCGCCACGTCCAGGTTGCGGAGATGGTCATCGAGAAGGCGAAGCGCCTGGTCGAACATGGCCGCGACGTGGTGATCCTGCTGGACTCGATCACCCGCCTCGGCCGCGCCTACAACACGGTCGTCCCCTCCTCCGGCAAGGTGCTGACCGGCGGTGTCGACGCCAACGCCCTGCAGCGGCCCAAGCGCTTCTTCGGCGCGGCCCGCAACATCGAGGAAGGCGGCTCGCTGACCATCGTCGCCACCGCGCTGATCGACACTGGCAGCCGCATGGACGAGGTCATCTTCGAGGAGTTCAAGGGCACCGGTAACTCGGAAATCGTGCTGGACCGCAAGGTTTCCGACAAGCGCATCTTCCCGGCGATCGACATCCTCAAGTCGGGCACCCGCAAGGAAGAGCTCATCACGCCGAAGGATGTGCTCACCAAGACCTATGTGCTGCGCCGCATCCTCAACCCGATGGGCCCGCAGGACGCGATCGAGTTCCTGATGGACAAGCTGCGTCAGACGAAGCAGAACGCCGACTTCTTCGACTCCATGAACACCTGAGCGGCCGACGCGCCGGCCGATTCGGTGCCGTTCTGAGCTGCGGAACGGCTGAGAGTGATGGCTGATCCTGCTACGCCTACGATCGTCGCTCTCTCCTCCGCGCCCGGACGGGCGGGTGTCGCCGTCGTTAGGGTGTCGGGACCGCGCGTTCGATTCGTTCTCGAAACAATCGCCGGTGTCGTGCCCTCCCCGCGCCAGGCGACGCTGCGGGCCTTGCGGGACGCCGCCGGCGATGTCGTCGATAAGGCTCTCGTCCTGTTTTTTCCCGGCCCGGCCAGTTTCACCGGCGAGGATGTCGCCGAATTCCACATTCACGGCTCGCGCGCGGTTCTGGCGCGGCTATTGGGCCTGCTCTCGTCGCAGGATGGCGTTCGTCTGGCCGAGCCTGGCGAATTCACCCGGCGCGCCTTCGAGGCCGGAAAGCTCGACCTCGCCGCAGTCGAAGGTCTGGCGGATCTGATCGATTCGGAAACGGAATGGCAGAGGCGTCAGGCGCTGCGCCAGATGGACGGTGCGCTGGGCACGGCGGTGGCCGGCTGGCGCCAGCCGTTGGTGGAAGCCCAGGCGCTGCTCGCGGCCGAACTCGACTTCTCGGATGAGGGCGATGTCGAGGGTCCCCTGGTGGAGCGGGCGCTTCAACGCGCTGCCGGCGTCCTCGCCGGGCTCCGGGATGCCCAGCGCGGCTTCGCCCATGGCGAACGGGTTCGCGAGGGATTCGTCGTGGTGCTGGCGGGGCCACCCAATGCGGGCAAGTCCAGCCTGCTGAACGCCCTCGCCCGGCGCGAGGTCGCGATCGTCTCACCGGTCGCCGGCACGACGCGTGATGCCATCGAAGTCCGCCTCGATCTCGATGGTCTTCCGGTCACCCTGATCGACACGGCTGGACTGCGCGACAGCGACGATGCGATCGAGGCCGAAGGTGTGCGGCGTGCGCGCGACCTCGCTGCCAAGGCGGACCTCGTATTGAGCCTGCGCGCGATCGATTCGGATGCGGATCGAGACCATCCCGGCGGCTCCGTCATCGCGCTCGCAACGAAAGCCGATCTCGGAGGGACAGCCCGTCCCGGCGAATTGCGGATCTCCGCCCGGAGCGGCGAAGGAATGCCGCAACTCCTCGCGCTGTTGGTGCGGCGGCTGGCCGGCGAAGAGCAGCCCGAACCGGCGCTCCTCACGCGAGAGCGTCATCGCGCGGCGATCGCGGAGGCTGTCGTCGCTCTGGAGCGCATTCTGGCTTCGCCCGGCGCACCGGCCGAACTGCTGGCCGAGGATCTGCGTCTGGCCGTGCGCGCGCTCGAACGGCTGCTGGGGCGCGTCGATGTCGAGGATGTGCTGGACCAGCTCTTCGCTGGCTTCTGCATCGGCAAATAGCGCCGGCGCCGGCCCGTGTCCCGCGCGATAATGTTTGACCTGCCGGCGTCGCTTCGCTAGCCAAACGCGATGTCCCACAACCCGTCCGAGAGCTGCTACGACGTCGTGGTCGTCGGCGGCGGTCATGCTGGCGTCGAGGCTGCGGCCGCTGCTGCGCGTTTCGGCGCGCGGACCGCGTTGATCACGCACCGGCTCGAGACGATCGGCGTGATGTCGTGCAACCCCGCGATCGGCGGTCTCGGCAAGGGCCATCTCGTCCGGGAGATCGACGCGCTCGATGGCCTGATGGCGCGTGCGGCCGATCGGGGCGGTATCCAGTTCCGCATGCTCAACCGGCGCAAGGGCCCGGCCGTGCGCGGTCCGCGCGCGCAGGCCGACCGCAAGCTCTACCGGGAGGCCGTCCAGGATCTCCTGGCAGAGCAGGACGGGTTGACGCAGATTGCGGGCGATGTCTTCGATCTCGACGTTCGCGATGGTCGCGTCGCAGGGGTGATCCTCGGCGATGGACGACGATTCGGTGCCGGAACGGTGGTGCTGACGACCGGGACGTTCCTGCGTGGGCTGATCCATATCGGCGAAACCCGCATTCCCGCGGGTCGTGTCGAGGAGCCGCCCTCGCTCGGCCTTTCGGCGACGCTGGAGCGCTACGGCTTCCCGCTCGGCCGGCTGAAGACCGGGACGCCCCCGCGCTTGGACGGCCGCACCATCGATTGGGCGGCGCTCGAGATGCAGGCGGGGGATGACCCGCCCGAGCCCTTCTCGGCGCTGACCGATCGGATCGCCACGCCACAGATCGCCTGCGGCATCACCCGCACGACGCTGGCCAGCCATGATTTGATCCGCGGCAATCTCCACCGCGCGCCGATGTTCTCGGGTCAGATCGAAGGACGGGGACCGCGCTATTGTCCCTCGATCGAGGACAAGGTCGGGCGCTTCGGCGATCGGGACGGCCATCAGATCTTTCTGGAGCCCGAGGGACTGGACGACGACACCGTCTATCCGAACGGCATCTCGACCTCCTTGCCGGAGGATGTGCAGCGTGGCTTGCTGGCGACGATTCCGGGTCTGGAGCGGGCCGCGATGCTGCGCCCGGGCTATGCGATCGAATATGATTTCGTCGATCCCCGCGCCCTGCGGAATACGCTCGAGACGCGGGTGATCGCCGGGCTCTTCCTCGCCGGGCAGATCAACGGCACGACGGGCTATGAGGAAGCCGGTGCCCAAGGTCTGCTGACAGGGTTGAATGCGGCGCGACGCGCGAGCGGTGCCGAGCCCATCGTGCTGGAGCGCACCGCATCTTATACCGGGGTGATGGTCGACGATCTCGTCACGCGGGGCGTTACGGAGCCGTACCGAATGTTCACCTCGCGCGCCGAATTCCGGCTTTCGCTGCGCGTCGACAATGCCGATGAGCGGCTGACCCGCCTCGGCGCCAGCCTCGGTGTCGTCGGATCCAGGCGGCATGAGGTCTTTCAGGCGCAGCAGGCGGAAACGCAGGCCCTTACGGCTCAGCTTCGTTCGCTGACCCTGTCGCCGCAGCAGGCCGAGGCGGCGGGGCTACAACTGAACCGCGACGGGCTGCGTCGCAGCGCCTATCAGATCCTGTCCTACCCCGATGTCGGTTTTGACAGGCTCGCCGCGATCTGGCCTGAGCTGGGCGGCTATTCCCCCCGGACCATCGCCCGCGTGACGGCCGACGCCGTTTATTCGGTCTATCTGGATCGGCAGGCGGACGAGATCGCATCCTATCAGCGCGATCAGGCGCTGAAGCTCCCGGATGATCTCGACCTCGACGGCATTTCCGGGCTGTCCAACGAACTCAAGGCGAAACTGCGCACCGAACGGCCGGCCGATATCGCCCAGGCCGGCCGGATCGAGGGCATGACACCTGCCGCTCTGACGCTGCTCGCGGCCCATTCGCGCAAGCGCCGCATCGCCGCGGCCGCCGGGTGATCCACAGGCGCGCCCCCCCTCTGTTGATAACAGGCCGATGACTGTTGATAATTTCGATCGCAGCCGCGCTTTGCGCTTGACGCCTGTTTCACGTGAAACAGAGGAGCGCCTCGCCCTGCTGGTCGCCGAACTCGAGCGCTGGCAGGCGGCGAAGAATCTGGTTTCCGGCGCCACCCTCGCCGATGTCTGGACACGGCATGTCGCCGATTCGCTACAGATCGCCCGGCTCGCGCCGGATGCGAAGACGTGGCTCGACCTCGGTTCCGGCGGAGGTTTCCCCGGTCTGGTGATCGGCATCTGCCTGGCCGAGTTTCCGGGCGGGCGCATTCACCTCGTCGAGAGCAACAGCCGCAAATGCGCCTTTCTGCGGCATGCGGCGCGCCTGACCGGGGCGCCGGTGACCGTGCATGCAGCCCGGATCGAGGACGTCATCGGCGATTTCACCGGCTGCGTCGATGTGGTGACGGCGCGGGCGCTTGCCCCCCTGCCCCAGCTTCTGGACTGGTGCAAAGAGTTGTTGAGAACGGGGACGTTGGGTCTCTTTCCGAAGGGACAACATCTAGATGCGGAATTGACGGAGTCGTCCAGATATTGGAAGATTCAGGCCTCAACGGTTTCCTCCTTGACGGATGGGGCCGCAAGGATCCTGATGGTCCAAGCGGCCGAGAAACGGGCCGATCCATGACCGACATGACCCCTGTTCCGATGCCGCGCCGCCCGCGCGTGCTCGCGCTCGCGAATCAGAAGGGCGGCGTCGGAAAGACCACGACCGCGATCAACCTCGGTACGGCCCTGGCTGCGATCGGCGAAAAAGTGCTGATCGTCGATCTCGACCCGCAGGGCAACGCCTCGACCGGGCTGGGCGTCGACCGCCGCAGCCGCAAATCCTCGACCTATGACGTGCTGTGCGGGGATGTCGGGCTTGGCCAAGCCATGCAGGAGACGGCTGTTCCGGGTCTGTTTCTCGCTCCCTCGACGCTGGATCTGCTGGGGGTCGAGCTGGAAATCGCCGCCTCGAAGGATCGTGCCCATCGCCTGAAAAACGCGATCGACGAGCTGGTCTATGACCAGCGCTGCGCCGGCCTGACCTATGTCCTGATCGATTGCCCGCCTTCGCTGAGCCTGATCACCATCAACGCGATGACGGCGTCCGATGCCGTGCTGGTGCCGTTGCAGTGTGAGTTCTTCGCGCTGGAGGGTCTGAGCCAGCTGCTCAAGACCGTCGAGCAGGTGCGCGCCGGGCTCAATCCCCGGCTGATCATCCAGGGCGTCGTGCTGACCATGTACGATCCGCGCAACAACCTCTCCGGTCAGGTCATGGCCGATGTGCGCGAATTCCTCGGCGACAAGGTTTACGAGACGGTGATCCCACGGAATGTGCGGGTCTCCGAGGCGCCCTCCTACGGGAAACCGGCGCTGCTCTACGATTTGCGCTGCTCTGGCTCGCAGGCCTATCTCAAGCTGGCCTCCGAGGTCATCCGCCGCGAGCGCGCCCTGCGCGCAGCGGCCTGAAACACTCACGCAGAGGTTGAACGCGATGGCGATGGCGGAAGAACAGGGACGCTCGCGTCTCGGCCGCGGCCTGGCCGCCCTGATCGGCGATGTCGGGGAGGAGATCGGGGCGCTGGAACGGGCCCGTGGCCAGCGCCGCGTGCCGGTCGAGTTCCTGCGTCCGAGCGCGCGCAATCCGCGTCGCAGCTTTGCCGAGGGCGATCTCGAGGAGTTGACGGCCTCCGTCAAGGAGCGCGGCATCCTGCAGCCGATCATCGTGCGCCCGATCGTCGGCATGATCGACGCCTATGAGATCATCGCCGGCGAGCGCCGCTGGCGTGCGGCGCAGCGGGCCGGCCTGCATGACGTGCCGGTCATTCTGGTCGAGGCGGATGATCGCGAAGCGCTGGAGATCGCCATCGTCGAGAACGTGCAGCGCACGGACCTCAATGCGATCGAGGAGGCGGCGGGCTATGAGCAGCTCATCGCCGAGTTCAACTACACGCAGAACGATCTGGCCCGGGTGATCGGCAAGAGCCGCAGCCATGTCGCGAACACGCTGCGGCTGTCGAAGCTGCCCGCCGCCGTGCGTCAGATGGTCAGCGAGGGTTCCGTGTCGGCGGGCCACGCCCGCGCCCTGCTGTCCGTTTCGGACCCGGAACTGATGGCGCGCAAGATCGTCGATCAGGGGCTGAGCGTTCGCGACATCGAGCGCATCGTCCAGGAGGAATCGCGCGGCGAAACCAAGAGCATCGCCAGCAAGCCCAAGGTCGAGAAGGACCCGGACACGCGTGCCGTCGAAAAGGCGCTGGAAGAGGCGCTCGGCCTGTCCGTTTCGATCAGCCACCGCACCAATGGCAGTGGCGAGGTCAAGATCAGCTACAAGACGCTGGAGCAGCTCGACGCGCTCTGCCGCCGCCTGAAGGACTGAACGGCTAGTCGCCGCGCCCGGCCGACCGGCCGAGGCGCGCCAGCGTCCACAGCGCGCGCGCCGCGCCGGCCCGCCCGAGGTCGCCGTCGCGACGCGCGGCGAGCGTGGCATTCCCCAGCAGCGTCAACGCTTCCATCAGCTTCGCCGTGCTCCAGGACGACAGCGCCGCTTCCGTGGTGGCGATGCGCGGATAGGGCAGGCGCATCGCCGCGACCATGTCCCGCGCGCTGCGGCCAGCGTCCATCCCCTGGCGGGCCTTCAGCAGCGCGAGAGCATGACGCAGCACGGCGCCGAGCATGACGCCGGCGTCGAGCCCTTCGCCGGCCAGCTTGGCTTGGGCGAGATCGAGAACGGGCAGTTTTCCCGCGAAGACAGCGTCGATCAGCATGGCCTGCTCGCGCTGCGCCGTGTCGCCGACGATCGCCTCGACATGCCCTTGGGTGACGGCGGGTTCGTCACCCACGTAGAGCAGGAGCTTCTCGATCTCGCGTCGCGAGGTCTGGCGGTCGCCGCCCAGAAGGCCCGCGAGATGGTCGCGGCTGGCGCGGTCGATCGATTTGCCCGCGGCACGGACCATCTCGTCGATGATCGTCCCGAGATCGCGGGCGGCATCGCCATAGCAGGGTACGGCGAGCGCGGTGCGGGCGCGCTCGCAGGCGGTGCGCAGCGGGTTGTTGCGCTGCAGATCGCCGGCCTCGACGATGACGATGGCGTCCTTGGAGGGCGTCGCCAGCAACGGCTCGACGGCGGCGAGCAGCGCCTTGGAGGTCGGCGAGACACGGATGCTGCGCCGTCCGCCGAAGAGGCCGATGGTGTTGGCCTCGTCGACCAGCTTCATCGGATCGGAGGCGATGTCGTCGCCGCTCATCCGGACGAGCTGGAAGGCGTCGTCGGGATCGTCGACATGGGCGCGGGCGAGGGCCGCGGCGCGTTCAGTCACGAGTCCGGCATCGGGCCCGTAGATCAGGACGAGACGATAGGCCGGATCGAGCCGGGCGAGGGCGCGGTCCGCCTCATGCGCCTTGATGGCGGCCATGCCGCGTTCCTCGGCGCCTCAGCCGGCGAAGAGATCGGCGGCGATCTGCCCGCGGATCAGGGTAGCAAGGTTTTTGGCCGCCCGGATCTGGGCGTCGCGCGCGGCACGCACCGTCGCAAAACGCTGCGAGGAGCGCTCATAGGGAGCGCGCACGACGTTCATCCCTTGCGATACGACTTTGCCGGAGGTCGTGTCGGTGAGGGACCAGTTCGCCGTCGCCACCAAGATCGCCGAATCGGCACGGCCATTGGCGTAGTCGACCGTCACCACCTCCAGCGATTCGGAGATCTGGCTCTGGAATTTGAGCCGCTTCGCCCGGTCCGGCTCATTGCCGCCATCGAGCTCGAAGACGAGTTCGTTGCGCAGATAATGGCCGATCAGCCCCTTCATCTCAGGGACCTCGATCTCCTTGAACGCATCCTTGATGCTGCCGCCAGTGACGGAGCGCGTGTTCTCGGCATAAAGTGGCTGGAAGCATCCGCCAGCGGTCGCGGCCGCCAACAGGGCGGCGGCCAGCATCAGGCGGGAGCCCCGCAGGGCTCCGGGACGACCGGTCTCAGAGGACGACATTCACGATTCTCCCGGGAACCACGATGATCTTGCGGATCTCGCGGCCGTCAAGCGCCTTGGTGACGATCTCCGAGGCCCGCACCAGGGCCTCGACCGCCATGATATCCGCATCGGCGGGCACGGTCACCTCGGCGCGCTTCTTGCCGTTGACCTGAACGGGCAGGACGATGCTGTCGTCCTTGAGCAGGGACGCCTCGGCCACCGGCCAGGCGGCCTCCCCAACGAGCCCGTTCCCGCCCAGCACGCGCCAGCATTCCTCGGCGAGATGCGGCATCATCGGCGCGACGAGCTGCGTCACGATGACCCCCGCCTCATGCAGGGCGAAGGCCATGTCGGCCGGCAGGGCTGCAGCCTCGGCGGCGGCGTCCAGTGCTTTCCCGATCGCGTTGGTCAGCGTGTAGACATGGGCGATGCAGCGGTTGAAGGCTAGGCGCTCGATGTCGTTGCCGACGGCGTCCAGTGCCCGGTGTGTGGCCTTGCGGAGCGTCTGGGCGGCGTCGCCGAGGGTCGCGGGAGCGGTGGCGGCGTTTCCGGTCCGCTCGGCGATCTCGTTCAGCAGGCGCCAGAGACGCTGGACGAAGCGTGCGGCGCCCTGCACGCCCTCGTCGGTCCAGATCACGTCGCGATCCGGCGGCGAATCCGAGAGCATGAACCAGCGAGCCGTGTCGGCGCCGTAGGAGGCGATGATGTCGTCGGGGTCGACGACGTTCTTCTTCGACTTCGACATCTTCTCGATGGCGCCGATCTCGATCGGCGCCCCGGTCTCGACATGGAAGCCGCGGCGCTCAGTGCCCTCGGTCTCGAGGCGGACATCGCCGGGCTCGACCCAGTTGCCGTCCGCGTCGCGATAGGTCTCGTGAACGACCATGCCTTGCGTGAACATGCCGTCAAAGGGCTCGTCGAGCCCGGCATGGCCGGTCGCCTTCATCGCGCGGGTGAAGAAGCGCGAATAGAGCAGGTGCAGGATCGCGTGCTCGACGCCGCCGATATACTGGTCGACGGGCAGGAAGCGGTCGACGACGGCGCGGTCGGTCGGGCTCTCCGTCCGCCAGGGATCGGTGAAGCGCGCGAAATACCAGGACGAGTCGACGAAGGTGTCCATCGTGTCGGTTTCGCGCCGGGCGGCCGCGCCGCATTGCGGGCAGGCGACGTGCTTCCAGCTCGGATGGTGGTCGAGCGGGTTGCCCGGCCGGTCGAAGGAGACGTCGTCGGGCAGCTTCACCGGCAGGTCGGCATCGGGAACCGGAACCGTGCCGCAACTCGCGCAATGGATCACGGGAATCGGGCAGCCCCAGTAGCGCTGACGCGAGATACCCCAGTCGCGCAGGCGGAAATTGACCTTGCGCGCAGCCACGGGCCGGTTGCCGCGGGTCTCGCTCTCGAGGCGCCGCGCGACCTCCTCCTTCGCCTCGGCGATCGTCAGCCCGTCCAGGAAGCGCGAATTGATCATGCGACCATCGTCGACATAGGCGGTGTCGGTGATGACAAAGCCCGCCGGATCGACGCCTTCCGGCGCCACCACCGGGGTGTTGCCGAGACCGTATTTGTTGACGAAATCGAGGTCGCGCTGATCATGCGCCGGGCAGCCGAAGATGGCGCCCGTGCCGTATTCCATCAGGATGAAGTTGGCGACATAGACCGGCAGCGTCCAGGACGGATCGAAGGGATGCGTGACTCGCAGGCCCGTGTCGAAGCCGAGTTTCTCGGCCTTGTCGATGTTCTCCTGGGCCGTGCCGGTGCGCTTGCACTCGTCGATGAAGGCCTGCAGCGCGGGGTTTTCAGCCGCGGCGGCCTTGGCGAGCGGATGATCGGGGGCAATGCCGAGGAATTTCGCGCCGAACAGCGTGTCGGGCCGGGTGGTGTAAACCTCGACCTCTTGCGCTCCGAACGCATTCGATTCGAGCGCGAAACGAACCAGCAACCCCTCGGAGCGGCCGATCCAGTTCTTCTGCATCAGCCGCACCTTGTCGGGCCAGCGGGTCAGCCCCTCGAGAGCGTCGTGCAGCTCCTGGCCGAAGGCGGTGATCCTGAAGAACCACTGCGTCAGCTCGCGGATCTCGACCGGGGCGCCCGAGCGCCAGCCCTTGCCGTCGATGACCTGCTCATTGGCGAGCACGGTCTCGTCGACCGGGTCCCAGTTCACCTTCGCCGTCTTGCGGTCGACGAGCCCGGCCTTGAGGAAGTCCAGGAACATCTTCTGCTGGTGGCGATAATAGGAGGGGTCGCAGGTCGCGAGTTCGCGGCTCCAGTCGAGCGAAAGGCCCATGGACTGCAGCTGCGTGCGCATCGCGGCGATGTTGGCGTAGGTCCATTCGCGCGGATGCACCTTCTTCTGCTTGGCGGCGTTCTCCGCCGGCAGGCCGAAGGCGTCCCACCCCATCGGGTGCAGCACGGCGAAGCCCTTCGCGCGCTTGTAGCGCGCGACCACGTCGCCCATCGCATAGTTGCGGACATGGCCCATATGGATGCGGCCCGATGGATAGGGAAACATCTCGAGCACGTAGTAGCTCGGCCGCGGGTCGTCGTTGCGCGTCTCGAAGAGCTTGCGCTCCTGCCAGACGGCGCGCCATTTCGGCTCGGATTCCTTGGGATTGTAGCGTTCGACGGCCATGGCAGCGGGCTATTCTTGCATGATCGGATGGGGCCGGACGGAGACGGCAGCCGTCCCGTCCGCAGCTCAGCGCAGGATGGTGGCCGAAAACCGGTTCCCACTTTTCGGCATCATGCTCTAGGACACCATTGAGGCGGCGCGGTCAACGCCGTGCCGGGCATGCGAGGGCTTCCGATGAGCGATACGGTGACGCGATGGGCGCAGATTCGGTCTGCGATCGCGCAGGCGGCGCGCGATGTCGAGCGCGATCCCGACTCGGTCGCGCTGATCGCCGTGTCGAAGACGATGCCGGCGGAGGCGATCCTGCCGGTGCTGGAAGCCGGCCAGCGACTTTTCGGCGAGAACTATGTCCAGGAGGCGAAGGCGAAATGGCCGGCGCTGAAGGCGCGTTTCCCCGATGCGCAGGTCCACATGATCGGACCGCTGCAGTCGAACAAGGCGAGGGAGGCGGTCGAGCTGTTCGACGCGATCCATTCGCTCGACCGCGAGAGCCTCGCCAGGGAGCTGTCCCGCGAGATCGCGCGCAGCGGCCGGGCGCCGACGCTGTTCGTCCAAGTCAATACGGGTGACGAGCCGCAGAAGGGCGGGGTCAGCCCGGCGGAGATCGACGGCTTCCTCGAGAGCTGCCGCGTCCATCACGGGCTGACGATCGAGGGGTTGATGTGCATTCCCCCGGCCGCCGATCCGCCCTCGCCGCATTTCGCGCTGCTCGCCAAGATCGCCGGCCGCCACGGCCTGCGCGGCCTGTCGATGGGCATGAGTGCCGATTACGAGGCGGCGATCCAGCTCGGCGCGACGCATGTGCGCGTCGGCAGCGCGATTTTCGGCGCGCGTGGGTAGTTTACGTCATGGTCGGGCTTGACCCGACCATCTCAGGCCGAAGAGGTTCTGCGCTCCTTTCGGCCGGAGATTCTCGTGTGTTCGCTTCGCTCCGCCCGAGAATGACGATTGGCTGAGGCGATATTTGGCCGCAATGCCTTTATCTGACCAGCATCACACAGCGTCGCGCCAGCCGGGGCAGCACCTTCGCGAAGACATGACGCTCGACCGCGACGCAGCCCGCCGTCGGGGTGAAGCCGGGGCGGGCGAGATGCCAGAAGATCGCGCTGCCGCGCCCGCGCACGATCGGGGCGTCGTTCCAGCCGAGTTCGACGATGACGTCATAAAGATGGTCGTCGCGGGTCAGGCGCTCCTCGGCCTCGCCGGGCGGGCGATCGATCAGGCGGTTGTAGCGGCGATCCGCAGCATCGTCGCACCAGGCGTCGCGCGGGCCGATGATGCGCAGCGGCATAAGGCTGCGCGGCCTGACGATCCGGTCGGCACGGTAGAGCACGCGCCGCAGCGGCAGATTGGCGCGGGGCGTGCGGCCGTCGCCCTCGCGCTTCAACGTGCCGATGCCGGAGCGGCCCAGCGCGCAGGGAAAGGCCGTTCCCCCGGCGACGAGAAAGCCCTTCCTGCGGTCGCGGACCGAGGCGAAGACGCGCAGCGTCGAGAGCAGGCGGGGACTCTGCTGGAGGCGGCCCGGGCCGGCCCGATCACGGTTTCTCACGGGAATTCCATTGCGCGTGACTTGCGGTCGGGATTCGGCGGGCTCATGGTGAAGGTTCATTTCTCGTGCGAACGATCCCATGCCCGCCGTGCATCATATCCTGCTGGTCGATGACGACCAGACCCTGCGAGACGCGCTCGCCGAGCAGCTCGCGCTCTATGACGAGTTCAAGCTCTCGACCGCCGGCACCGCCACGGGCGCCGTCAAGGCGGTGCAGGCGGAGCGCATCGACCTCGCCATCATGGATGTCGGCCTGCCCGACATGGACGGGCGCGAGGCGGTGAAGCTGATGCGCAAGAACGGCTTCAAGAGCCCGGTGATCATGCTGACCGGCCAGGGCTCGGATGCCGACACGGTGCTGGGGCTTGAAGCCGGCGCCAACGATTATGTCGTCAAGCCGTTCAAGTTCGCCGTGCTCCTGGCGCGCATCCGCGCGCATCTGCGGCAATATGAGGCGAGCGAAGACGCGGTCTTCCAGGTCGGCCCCTACACCTTCCATCCCGGGTCCAAGCTGCTCGTCAGCGAAAAGGGCTCGAAGACCAAGCTGACCGAGAAGGAGACCGCGATCCTGCGCTTCCTCTACCGGGCGGGGCGCAAACCGATCGCCCGCGAGGTGCTGCTGCAGGAGGTCTGGGGCTACAATAGCCAGGTCACCACCCACACGCTCGAAACGCATATCTACCGGCTGCGGCAGAAGATCGAGCCCGATCCGGGCAATGCCCGCTTGCTGGTGACGGATGCCGGCGGCTACCGGCTCAACCCCTAGGACATGGCCCTCGACGACGACATCGCCCTGCTGGCCCGGCAGCCGCTGCTGAGCCTGATGGAGCGCGATGCGCTGCGTCTGCTCGCCTTCGCGGCCGAGAGCCGGATCCTGCGGGCCGGGGACGTGCTGTTCCGCGTCGGCGAGCCGTCGGACGGGGCGGTGCTGGTGATCTCGGGCGCGGTGGCGCTCGACAGCCGCGAGGATGGCCAGCCCGCGCAGGAAATCGTCGGGCCGGGCGCGCTGATCGGCGAGACAGCGCTGTTTGCCGCTGTGGCGCGGCCCGTGACGGCGATTGCGCGCGAACCGACGCAGGTGATGCGGCTGTCGCGCAGCGTGATGCGCCGGGTCCTGGCCGAATCGCCGGCTTCGGCGGAGGCGATCGCCGCGGCGGTGGCGCAGCGGCTGCAGGGCTTCGTCGGGCAACTCACCGCCGTGCAGGAGGCGATGACGGCCCTGGAGCGCGGCTGAGAGCGCGCCTCAGAGCTCCAGCGTCACGGTCACAGGGACATGGTCGGAGGGGCGCTCCCAGCCCCGCGCCTCGCGCAGGAAGGTGACGTCGCGCAGCGACGGCGTCAGCGCATCCGACAGCCAGATATGGTCGAGCCTTCGGCCGCGGTTGGAGGCCTCCCAGTCGGCGGCGCGATAGCTCCACCAGCTGTAGAGCTTCTCCGGCTCCGGGCGCAGCCGACGTGCCGCATCGGTCCAGCCGCCTTCTGAGCGCAGCTTCTCCAGCGTCGTCGTTTCGATCGGCGTGTGGCTGACGACGTCGAGCAACTGCTTGTGGCTCCAGACATCGTGCTCATAAGGCGCGATGTTGAGGTCGCCGACCAGAATCGCCGGGCGATCGGTCGGGCGCTTGGCGACGTTCCAGGCGCCGATCTCATCGAGGAAGGCGAGCTTGTGGGCGAACTTGTCGTTCTTCGCGGGATCGGGAATGTCGCCGCCGGCGGGGATGTAGAAATTATGGATCGCGATGCCGGCGGCGGCCCCTGCAGCGGCATCCAGCACCACGGTCATGTGGCGGGCGTCGTTGCGGCCGCACATCGCCATCGCGTCGCGTTCGCTGAAGGGCAGCTTCGAGAGGATCGCGACGCCGTTATAGCCCTTCTGGCCGATGAAGGCCTGGTGGATATAGCCGGCCTTCTCGAAGGCCTTGGCCGGAAACTGGTCGTCCGGCGTCTTGGTTTCCTGGAGGCACAGGATGTCCGGCGCATGACGCGCCAGGAAATCGGTGACCATGCCGATGCGCAGCCTGACCGAGTTGATGTTCCAGCTGGTGACGGTGAGTTGCACGCGCGCGCTTCCGGCAAAGAGAGGTGCCGGAAACTGGTTCGGGGCGGCGTGAAAAGCAAGCCGGATTGGCGCCGTCGGGTCGATGCCCCGCCGCCGAGCGCGACGAGGCGGAACGTCAGAGCCTGCGCTGATAGTCGATTACGAAGTTCTTCGCGTCGGGCTTGCGCTGGGTGTCGAGGTTATAGAGCGACACGCTGGTCTCGTAGCCTTGCGGATCGACGACCACCCATTGCCGCAGCACATTCGCGGTGAGATCGAATTTGAGGGCGATCTTGGAGGTCCCGCCTAGCGTCGTACGATCCTCCAGGCGCAGCGTCAGCACATCGCCATCGACCGCGGCGCCGGTGATCGTACCCTCGCGCGCCAGATCCATGCGCTCGCGGACGAGGAACTTCAGCGGCGTCTGGCCGAGCGAATAGACATCCTGCGTCGCCAGCCGCTTGTCGCGCACGGCGACCGAGGTGCCGTCGGCGATGACCTCGATCGTCGCGGGCGGCTCGTATTCGAAGCGCATCTTGCCCGGACGCTGAATATAGATGCGGCCCTCGAGGCGCCGGCCATCGGCAGCATGCTGGATGAAATTGCCCTGCAGCGTGGTGAAGCTGTTGAGATAGGCGTTCAGCCGCTCGATCGCCTCCTCGCGTGTGGCCGGCGCTGCCGTGCGAGCGCGGGTGACGGGGACAGACGGCGCTGCGCGTGTCGCTTCGGCTGCGGCAGGAGCGGTGGCTCCGACGGAGGCCGCCTGAACGGTCGCGGCTTCGGCGACGCGGGGCAGACCGAGCCCGGCCGGCCGCACCGGCGGCAATGGCAGGGCGCGCGGAGCGGCCGGCTTGGTCGCGGCGGGCTTCGGCGGCAGGATCTGGAGCGGCTGGGCTGCCAGCGGAGCGGACATTGCCAGGACGCCGCAGCACGCCAGCATCGCGACGCGGCCCGTCAGGGCAGCCCGGTTCGGTCGCGTCGATGTCGATGCCATGGGCCGGCCTCGCTCCCTTGTTTCGCGGTCGGCCTCGTCGGCCGGCGGCGGATCTGTTCCGGAAGAGCCTTCGGCTCTCGGTCCTGAACGCCTTTATTCCGCTGCAGGTTGCAGCGTCCTGATGGCAATTTGAGGACCGGCAGCCCTCAGGACAAGGGCTGCGCCGCCTTCCCTCAATCCTCGTCTTCGCGGGCCCGGCCGGTTTCGACGAGGATTTCGCGTTTGCCGGCGTGGTTGGCGGGGCCGACGATGCCCTCGTTCTCCATCCGCTCCATGATCGAGGCGGCGCGGTTGTAGCCGATCTGGAGACGGCGCTGGATGTAGGAGGTCGAGGCCTTCTTGTCGCGCAGCACCACCGCCACCGCCTGGTCGTAAGGGTCCTCGCTCTCGGTACTCGCGAGCGCGCCCTTGTCGAAGACCGCGCCGTCCTCGCCCTCGGGTGCAGCCTCCTCCTCCTCCGAGGTGACGGCGTCGAGATATTGCGGCCGGCCTTGCGTCTTGAGATGGGCGACGACCTTCTCGACCTCGGCATCCGAGACGAAGGGGCCGTGGACGCGGGTGATGCGCCCGCCGCCGGCCATGTAGAGCATGTCGCCCTGGCCGAGCAGCTGCTCGGCGCCCATCTCGCCCAGGATGGTGCGGCTGTCGATCTTGCTCGTCACCTGGAAGGAGATGCGCGTCGGGAAGTTCGCCTTGATCGTGCCGGTGATGACGTCGACCGAGGGCCGCTGCGTCGCCAGCACGACATGGATGCCGGCCGCGCGCGCCATCTGGGCGAGGCGCTGGATCGTACCCTCGATCTCCTTGCCGGCGACCATCATCAGGTCCGCCATCTCGTCGACGATCACGACGATATAGGGCAGAGGCGCGAGGTCCATGACCTCCTCCTCGTAGATCGCCTCGCCGGAATGGCGGTCGAAGCCGGTCTGGACCGTGCGGGTGATCACTTCGCCCGCGGCCTGCGCCTCCTGAACCCGCGCATTGAAGCCGTCGATGTTGCGCACCGAGAGCTTCGACATCTTCTTGTAGCGCTCCTCCATCTCGCGCACCGCCCATTTGAGCGCGACGACCGCCTTCTTCGGGTCGGTGACGACGGGCGTGAGCAGATGCGGGATGCCGTCATAGACCGACAGTTCGAGCATCTTGGGATCGACCATGATCAGCCGGCACTGCTCGGGCTTGAGCCGGTAGAGCAGCGACAGGATCATCGTGTTGATCGCCACCGACTTGCCCGAGCCGGTGGTGCCGGCGACCAGGAGATGCGGCATCTTGGCGAGATCGACGATCACCGGCTCGCCGCCGATAGTCTTGCCGAGGCCGAGCGCGAGCTTGTGCTTGGAGCTCTCGAAATCCTGGCTCGCCAGAAGCTCGCGCAGATAGACCGTCTCGCGCTTGGCGTTGGGCAGTTCGATGCCGATCGCGTTTTTGCCGGGAATCACCGCCACGCGCGCCGAGATCGCGCTCATCGAACGGGCGATGTCGTCCGCCAGCGAAATCACCCGCGAGGACTTCGTGCCCGGAGCGGGCTCGAGTTCGTAGAGCGTCACCACAGGGCCGGGGCGCACCTGCGTGATCTCGCCGCGCACGCCGAAATCCTCCAGCACGCCCTCGAGCAGCGTCGCGTTCTGTTCGAGCGCGTCGGTCGAGATCGCGTTGGCCGGGAGCTTCCGGGGCTCGGAGAGATAGGTCAGCGGCGGCAGCTCGAATTCGTCGCGGTCGAGCAGCGAGGGCTGCGCCTCGCGCTGGATGCGCTTGCCGGGCTTGGGGCCGGGAGCCGGGGCCGTGACGCGCGGCGCGTTGAGGTCGCGCAGGTCGAGCGGCTCGTCGTCATCGAGATCGAAAGGCCTCTCGTCGACGGGCGCACCGCGCGGTCCGCGCAAGGGTGGCAGCGGCGCCGGCTCGAAGGGTGCTTCGGGACGCAGGCCGGTCTTGCGCGCCGCCCCCTCGTCGAATTGCGGTTCGCGTCGCACGCGGCCGGCCGCGGCCACAGGCTCCAGGTTGCCACGGCCGCCGGATGCGCCGACACCCTGGGCGGCGGCCCTTGGCGGCTGCGGCAGGCGGCGCAGAATCATGCCCCGGATGGCCATGGCGCCATGGGCGAGCCAGCCCACCAGGATCACCGCGATGCCGGGCTCGTCGTCGCGGCGGTCTTCCGTTTCCGACCAGGATTCGTCGTCCTCGTCCTCGTCGAGGATCGGATCCTCGTCGCTGACGAAGCCGAAGCCGGCGGCGGCGGTGACAGCGAGAATGGCGATCCCGGCATAGAGGAAGCCGACGAGCCCGCCGACGGCGTTGCCGGCGATGCCGGCGAGGTTGCGCGTGCCGAAGAGGAGCCCGTCACCGATGACGCCGCCCATGCCGGTCGGGAGCGGCCAGCGCGGCGTCGCGGGCAGGGCGCTGCCGACGGCCGCGGTGGCGGCGACGGCGACGATCCAGAGGCCGAGCTTGAGAGCGCCGCGGTCGAAGATGTGGAAGCGGATGAGCCGCAACGACCAGACCAGCGGCGGGAACAGCAGCGCCAGGACACCGAGCCCGATCAGCTGCATCAGCAGATCCGCGACCATGGCGCCGGGCCGACCGAGCCAGTTGGCGACGGCGCCGCTGGTGGCGTTGTTGAGGCTGGGATCGTCGACCGACCAGGTCGCCAGCGACAGGGCCACGGCCGCCATCAGCGCGAGCAGCGCCAGGCCCGTCATCTCGCTGGCGCGGCGCGACAGGAACTCCCGCACCGGATCGGGCAGGCGGTCCATCAGCGAGGAGGAGCGTCGGATCGTACGCATGCGGGGCTGGGCCGTCATTCGGGACTGCGGGCCGCATCGCATCGGCCGTTTCGACCACGTTAGGAAGCCGAGGTTAAGACACGCTTAACCTTGGCGAGATGGCCCCGCCACTGCGCTGCGGCCATGAAAAATCCCCGGCGGTTGCCCGCCGGGGATGGTCTGGGGATGGCCGGTCGGCCCGGCCGGACGCGTCGCCTCAGGCGTGGTAGGCGCGCTCGCCATGCTCGGCGATGTCGAGACCCTCGCGCTCCGCATCGGGGGCGACCCGCAGGCCGACGATGACATCGACGATCTTGAACAGGATCAGCGAGCCGACGCCGCTGAAGACCAGTGTGAACAGCACGGCCTTGACCTGGGCCATGAAGGCGGCGCCGAACTCATAGGTGCCGACCGCCAGTTCGCCGGGCTTCGAGGCATAGTCCGGGATACCGGCGCCGCCGAGATCGACATTGACGAGAATGCCGGTGGCGAGCGCACCCAGGATGCCGCCGATGCAGTGGATGCCGAAGACGTCGAGCGAGTCGTCGTAGCCGAGCGCGTTCTTCACCGTCGAGCAGAAGACGAAGCAGACCGTGCCGGAGACGAGGCCGAGCACGATGCAGCCCATCGGGCCGGCGAAGCCGGCCGCCGGCGTCACGGCGACGAGGCCGGCCACCGCGCCCGAGACCATGCCGAGCATCGAGGGCTTGCCCTTGACGGCCCATTCCACGAACAGCCAGGCGACGGCCGCGGCGGCGGTGGCGACGAAGGTGTTGACCATGGCGAGCGCGGCGGTGCCGTTGGCCTCGAGGTTCGAGCCGGCGTTGAAGCCGAACCAGCCCACCCAGAGCAGGGCGCCGCCGATCAGGGTCATGGTCAGCGAGTGCGGGGCCATCAGCTCCTTGCCGTAGCCGATGCGCTTGCCGATCAGGATGCAGCCGACGAGGCCGGCGATGCCCGCATTGATGTGCACCACGGTGCCGCCGGCGAAGTCGAGCGCGCCCCACTTGAAGAGCATGCCGGCATCGGCGTTGACGGCGTCGAGCGCGGCCTGGGCGGCAGCCTTGCCGTCGGCGCCAGCCTCGGCGAGGGCCTTGGCGGCGTTGCCGACCGCATCCGGGCCGCCCCAGTACCAGACCATATGGGCCATCGGGAAGTAGATGAAGGTGACCCAGAGGACGGTGAAGAGCAGCAGCGCCGAGAACTTCATGCGCTCGGCGAAGGCGCCGACGATGAGGGCCGGCGTGATGCAGGCGAAGGTCATCTGGAAGGCCAGATAGACATATTCGGGAATGACGACGCCGTTCGAGAAGGTGGCGACGGTGGTGGTGGCGTCGACGCCACGCAGGAAGGCCTTGGAGAAGCCGCCGACATAGTCGTTCAGGCCGCCGCCATTGGTGAAGGCGAGCGAGTAGCCGAAGACGACCCACATCAGCGCGACGATGCTGACGATCGCGAAGACCTGGGTGAGGACCGAGAGCATGTTCTTGCTGCGGACGAGGCCGCCATAGAACAGGGCGAGGCCCGGGATCGTCATGAGGAAGACCAGAACGGTCGAGCTCATCATGAAGGCGACGTCACCCTTGTTGGGGACGGGGGCGGCGGGCGTCTGGGCCAGCGCGCCGCCCGCGGCGGCGAGCGCCAGCGCGACGAGCCCGACCCGGCTGATGGTCTTGAAGTGCATCGTTTGAAACTCCTCGGAAGGATCGCGTGTGATCAGAGGGCGTCGCCGTCGGTCTCGCCGGTGCGGATGCGCACGGCCTTCTCGATCGACGAAACGAAGATCTTGCCGTCGCCGATCTGGCCGGTGCGGGCGGCTGCCGTGATCGCCTCGATCACCTTGCCGACCAGCTCGTCGGACACGGCGACCTCGATCTTGATCTTGGGCAGGAAGCTCACGGCGTATTCGGCGCCACGATAGATCTCGGTATGGCCCTTCTGGCGGCCATAGCCCTTCACCTCGGTCACGGTCAGGCCGTGCACGCCGATGGCGGTGAGCCCGTCGCGCACCTCCTCCAGCTTGAACGGCTTGATGATAGCCATCACGATCTTCATTGCTGGGTTTCCCCGTTTCGCCGCCCGGAAGTCAGCCCCGGCGATCCTGTTGCGCCTCGCGCGCCTGTCATCGCGGCGCGTCGGCGGACGCAATTCAAGGCCCGTGCCAACTGGCGGCGATTGGGTATTGGAACTCGGCATGCAGCGGGAATCGCCGCGCCGGAGTGATTCCGGCGCGGGCAACCTGCCCAGAAATCGAGCGGATGATGAATTTGTGGGCTGTTGCCTAAAACGGCGTCAGACGCGGTCTGGTCGCGGCCGCACCAGGCCTTCCTGGGCCACTGAGGCGACGAGCCGGCCCTGCCGGTCGAACACCAGCCCGCGCGAAAAACCGCGCGCGCCCGAGGCCGAGGGGCTGTCCTGCGCGTAGAGTAGCCAGTCGTCGGCGCGGAAGGGACGATGGAACCAGAGCGCATGGTCGAGGCTCGCGGCCTGGACCTGCGGGTCGAAGACGGTGGTGCCGTGAGCGATCAGGCTCGAATCGAGCAGCATCAGGTCCGAGGCATAGGCCAGCACCGCTTGGTGGACGGCCGGATCGTCGGGAAGCGGCTGCATCGCCCGGATCCAGACATGGAAGCGCGGCTCCATCGCTTCGCCGGTGCCCGCATAGCGGCGCAGCTCGACCGGCCGGATCTCGATCGGCCGCTCGCGCTGGTAATAGGCGCGCACCGCCTTGGGCATGTTGGGCAGGATATCGCGGCTCATCGCGTCGCGATCGGGCAGGGCCTCCGGCGGAGGGACGTCCGGCATCGGCATCTGGTGGTCGTAGCCCGGCTCCTCGACCTGAAAGGAGGCGGACATGGCGAAAATCGCCTCGCCCTTCTGGATCGCCAGCACGCGCCTTGTCGTGAAGGAGCGTCCGTCGCGCAGCCGGTCGACCTCGTAGATGATCGGGATTTCGGGATCGCCGCCGAGCAGGAAATAGGCGTGCAGCGAATGCGGCTGGCGGCCCTCCACCGTCTTGCAGGCGGCGTAGAGCGACTGCGCGATGACCTGCCCGCCGAAGACGCGCGGCCAGCCGACGCGGGGGCTGCGACCCCGGAACAGATTGCGCTCGAGCCGCTCGAGGTCGAGGATCGACATCAGGGAGTCGCTGATCTGGGACATGGAACAGGCTCTGGCGGCAGGCGGGTTGACGGTGAAGCCGGCTTGCGCGCACAGCAGCAGTCGGTTCCGCCGCATCAGCACCGACCCGTCCCGGATCGTCAAGGCGGGGGGGGCGTTCCCCCGCGGCGCCGAGGAGAGTGAGATGAGTGGGCAGACAGGGCCGGGCGAGGCGATCGTCATTGCCGGTGGCGGCATTGCCGGGCTTTCGCTGGCGCTGGCGCTGAAACAGGCGCTCGGGGCGGCTTTTGCGGTGATCGTCGCCGACCCAGCCTTCGCCCGAGAGGCCCGCCCGGACACCCGCGCCTATGCGGTCGCGGCCGCGGCGCAGGCGATGCTCGCCTCGCTCGGCATCTGGGACAAGATCGCGGATGGCGCGCAGGCCATGACCGAGATGGTCGTCTCCGACAGCCGCAGCGGCGACGCGATCCGCCCGGTGTTCCTGACCTTCGACGGCGAGGTCGAGCCCGGGCAGCCCTTCGCCCATATGGTCGGCAGCGGAGCGCTGATCGAGGCGCTGACCGCCGCCTGCCGCGCGGCGGGGGTCGCGTTGCGGGGCGAGGGCGTTACGCGCTTCGACAGCGGCGATGCCGGCGTTGGTGTCGTGTTAGCGGGCGGCGAGACGCTGCGTGCCCGTCTGCTGGTCGCCGCCGACGGCGCCCGGTCCCGGTTGCGCGAGCAGGCCGGCATCGGCTGGGTCGGCTGGGATTACGGTCAGTCGGGGCTGGTGGCGACGATCGGCCATGAGCGGCCGCACAGGGGTCGCGCGGTCGAGCATTTCCTGCCGTCGGGCCCCTTCGCGATCCTGCCGCTCAGCGATGGCGGGCGGCTCGGCCATCGTTCCTCGATGGTCTGGAGCGAGCGCAGCGAGAATGTGCCGGCGCTGCTTTCACTGGATGAAGAGGGCATGCTCGCGGAGATCGAGCGGCGCTTCGGGCTCGAACTCGGCGAGATCGCGCTGGAGAGCCCGGTGAGCGCGCATCCGCTCGGCTTCGGCGTGGCGCGCCGCTTCGTCGGCGAGCGGCTGGCCCTGCTCGGCGACGCCGCCCATCTCATCCACCCGATCGCCGGCCAGGGTCTCAATCTCGGCCTCAAGGATGTCGCGGCGCTGGCCGAGGTCATTGTCGATGCCGCCCGTCTCGGACTCGATCCCGGAACCGCCGACGTGCTGGAGGCCTATGAGCGGGCCCGGCGCTTCGACACGGTGGCGATGGGAGCCGTCACCGACGGGCTCAACCGGCTGTTCTCCAACGACGCGACGCCGTTGCGGCTGGCGCGCGACCTGGGCCTCGGGCTGGTCGACCGGCTGCCGGGGCTGAAGCGCTTCTTCATCCGCGAGGCGGCGGGCGTCGCCGGCGCGCCGCCGCGCCTGTTGCGCGGCGAGGCGCTGTGACGGGGTACGTCATGGTCGGGCTCGACCCGACCATCTCTCTCCGGACGAGATCGGCGTCATTCTCGGGTCTCCGCTGCGCTCCGCCCGAGAATGACGCCGCTCGTTACTCGTCCAGCGGGCGCGCTTCCTCGGGCAGCATGATCGGGATGCCGTCGCGGATCGGGTAGGCGAGCTTCGCCGCGCGGCTGATCAGTTCCTGCTTCGCAGCGTCGTATTCCAGCGTCGCCTTGGTCAGCGGGCAGACGAGGATTTCCAGCAGCTTCGGGTCGATCCGGTTGGCGGTTTCGGTGACGGACTCGGTCATTGCGGGACTTTCAGTTGGGCGGGCGCTCAGGCGCCCTTGCGGGGCAAATCGGCCAGCATGCCGGCGGCGACCATGAGTTTCGGCAGGGATAGGCCCGACGCCGCGATGGCCTGCACGGTGCTGCGGCTGCGCTCGACCTCCGCCCGCCGCGCCTCCTGCCAGGCGTCGAGCCCCGTGCCGCCGGCGGCGATCTCACGGGTCAGGCCGGCCTGAGCGTCAAACAGCGTCTCGATCGCCCGCTCGCGGGCGAGGCGCTCGTAATCATCCGTCGCCGGTACCGCGGCCGCGGCCGCCGCGAGAGCCGACAGGCCGAAGATCGAATCGACGCCGAAATGGATCGCGGCGACGGAGGCGATGTCGCCGCCGGCCTGCCCGGCGATGTCGACGATTTCCGTCGCCTGGGCCAGCGTCGGCAGGCTCGCGATCCGCGCGGCGAGGTCGGCGGGGACGCCCTCGGCGGTCAGCACGGCGATGCGCGCCTGCCGGGCCTGGGCCTGCACCTCCGGCAGCAGCGTCTCGAGCGTCCCGGCCAGGGCGGCGACGCCGGCGCGGTAATGCGAGACCGTCGCCTCGATCGTGCCGGGCCTGGCCGCGCCACGGCGCAGGAACCAGCCCATGCGGTCGCGCAGCAGGTCCTGAACGGCGCCGTAGAGCGCGAGCTGGACCTTGCCGGAGAGCTTCGCGTCGAGTGCGTCGATCGCGCCGTTGAGCGAAATCAGATCGAAGGCGTCGCGCGCCACGGCATAGGCGGCAGCAATGGCGGGGATTTCGGCATGGGTGAGCGCCGAGAGCACCGGCACCAGGGTCGGCCCGCCCCGGTTGACGATGGCGTTGGCGAGCTGTGTCGCGACGATCTCGCGGCGCAGCTTGTGGCCGGCGATGTCGGAGGCATAGCGCTCGCGCAGCGCCTGCGGGAAATAGCGGACGAGTTCGCTGTTGAGATAGAGATCGTCGGGAACGTCCGATTCCAGCAGCGCGTCGTGCAAGGCGAGCTTGGCATAGGCAAGCAGCACGGCGAGCTCGGGCCGCGTCAGCGCTTCGCCGCGCTTCTCGCGCTCGGCCAGCACGGCGTCGCTCGGCAGGTACTCGACCGTGCGGTCGAGCCGGCCCTGCGTCTCCAGCGTCTGCATCAGATAGCGCAGGCCCGGCGTCGCGCCGACCCCGCGGGCCTCGGTGAGGGACAGGGCCAACGTCTGCAGATAGTTGTTGCGCAGGACGAGGTCGCCGACCTCGTCGGTCATCTCCGCCAGCAGCGTGTTGCGGGCCGCTTCCGGCAGGCGGCCATCCTGGACCGGGCCGGTGAGCGCGATCTTGATGTTGACCTCGACGTCGGAGGTGTTGACGCCGGCGGAGTTGTCGATTGCGTCGGTATTGAGACGAATGCCGGCGCGGGCGGCCTCGATGCGGCCGCGCTGGGTGCAGCCGAGATTGGCGCCTTCGCCGATCACGCGGGCGCCGACCTCGCCGCCGGTGATGCGGATCGGGTCGTTGGCGCGGTCACCGACCTGCGCATCGCTCTCGTCGGAGGCGCGGATATAGGTGCCGATGCCGCCGAACCAGAGCAGATCGACGCGCGCTTTCAGGATCGCGGTCATCAGTTCGGGCGGGGACACCTCAGCCCTGGACAGGCCGAGCAGAGCCTGCACCGCCGGCGAGAGCGGGATGCTCTTGGCCTGGCGCGAGAAGACGCCGCCACCGGGCGAGATCAGGCTCTTGTCGTAGTCCTGCCAGGAGGAGCGCGGCAGGTCGAACAGGCGCTGGCGCTCGGCCAGCGACTTCGCGGGGTCGGGATCGGGATCGAGGAAGATGTCGCGGTGGTCGAAGGCCGCGACCAGCTTGATCGCCGGGGATAGCAGCATGCCGTTGCCGAAGACGTCGCCCGACATGTCGCCGACGCCCGCGACCGTGAAGGGCGTGGTCTGGATGTCGATGTCGATCTCGCGGAAATGGCGCTTCACCGCCTCCCAGGCGCCGCGGGCGGTGATGCCCATCTTCTTGTGGTCGTAGCCCTGCGAGCCACCCGAGGCGAAGGCGTCTCCGAGCCAGTGATGCTTCTCCAGCGAGAGCGCGTTGGCGGTATCGGAGAAGGTCGCCGTGCCCTTGTCGGCGGCGACGACGAGATAGGGGTCGTCGCCGTCATGGCGCACCGTGTCGGCCGGCGGAATCACCGTCTCGCCGTCGAGATTGTCGGTCAGCTCAAGCAGCGTCCGCACGAAGATGCGGTAGCTCTCGGTGCCCTCGGCGAACCAGGCCGCCCGGTCGGAGGCCGGGGGCAGGTGCTTGGGCACGAAGCCGCCCTTGGCGCCGACGGGCACGATGACCGCGTTCTTGACCTGCTGCGCCTTGACGAGGCCGAGCACCTCGGTGCGGAAATCCTGCGGCCGGTCGGACCAGCGCAGGCCGCCGCGGGCGACCTTGCCGAAGCGCAGATGGATGCCTTCGACGCGCGGCGAATAGACGAAGATCTCGTAGAGCGGGCGCGGCAGCGGCAGCGAATCGACCCTCGCGCAGTCGTATTTGATCGAGATCGTGCCGCGCGGCTGCCCGTCGGGGCCGATCTGGAAGAAATTGGTGCGCAGCGCCGCGTCGATCAGGTTGACGAGGCGACGCAGGATGCGGTCCTCGTCGAGGCTACTGACGGCGTCGAGGGCCGTCTCGATCGCCTTGCGCTCGGCCTCCATCTTCTGCCCGCGATCGCCCTCGCCGAGACGGGGATCGAATTTCGCGATGAACAGCGCGACCAGTCCGGCGGCGATCGCCGGATGGCGCGCCAGCGCGTCGGCGATGTAGCCCTGCGCATAGGGCGCCCCGACCTGGCGCAGATAGCGGCCGAGCGCCCGCAGCAGCGAGGCCTCGCGCCAGGCGAGCCCCGCGGCCAGCACCAGCTGGTCGAAGCGGTCCGACTCGGCGAGCCCCCGGAACTGCGCCATCATCGCCGCTTCGAGCGCGGGCCCGAGGCGGGCGACGTCGATCTCGCCGTCGTCGGCGCGCTCCAGCGTCATGTCATGGAGCCAGACGCGGGTGCTGTCGGCGGCCTCGCCGGCGGCCGGCTGCGGCGTGATGTTGTAGGTCCGCTCGTTGACGACGCGGAAGCCCATATTCTCGAGCACGGGCACGCGGGCCGAGAGCGAGATCGCCGTGCCGCGAGAGAAGACCTTGAGGTTGGCGCGCGTCGCCGGGTCGCCCTCGCGACGGTAGAGATCGACCGAGCGCGGCCGCTCGGCGCTCATGCGCTGCAAGACGTCGATGTCGGCCAGCGTCTCGGCGGGCGAGAAGCGGTCGCGATAGGCGGCGCCGAAGGCCTCGGCATAACGCTCCGCCAGCGCGCGAGCGGCGGGGCCCGAGCGCTGCGCGTCGAGCACGTCCTTCAGCCCGTCGCTCCAGGTCCGCACGATCGCCGTGATGCCGGCTTCCAGCGTCGGGCGGTCGATGCGGGGTGTTTTCCCCTCGTCGCGGCCGATGATGTAGTGCGTCCGCGCGAGCGGGCCCTCCGGATAGGCCGGATAGGCGGCCGAGATCCGGCCCTGATAGATGCCCGCCAGGAACTCGCCGACACGACGGCGCACGCGGGTGTCGTAGCGGTCCTTCGGAATGAAGACGAGGATCGAGACGAAGCGGTCGAACTCGTCGACGCGCGCCAGCGCACGGATGCGCGGCCGTTCGGTGAGCTGGAGGATGGCGAGCGCGAAGCTCTCCAGCGTCGCGGCGTCGATCTGGAAGAGCTCGTCGCGCGGATAGGCGTCGAGCACATTGTAGAGGGCGCGGCCGGAATAGCTCGCCGGATCGAACCCGATGTTCTTGGCGACGCGGGCGACCTTGAGGCGCAGATAGGGGATGGCGAGCGCGCTGCCGGTGTAGGCGTTCGAGGTCAGCAGGCCGACGATGCGCAATTCGCCGTCGAGCCGCCCGTCGGGCGTGAACAGCTTGACGCCGACATAGTCGAGATGGACGCGGCGGTGGACCCGGCTCTTGACGTTGGCCTTGGTGATGATGAGCGCCTGCGGCTTGGCCAGGAAGGCGCGAATCTCCGGCGTGACGGTGACCATCTCGCGGTTCTTGCGCAGCACCTTGACCGCAGGATCGCGCAGGATGCCGAGGCCCGAGCCTTCGATCGGATCGGCCGCCGCATCGCCGTTGGGGAAGCGGTAGGCGCGGATGCCGAGCAGGGTGAAGTTGTCGCCGGCGATCCATTCGAGGAACTGCAGCGCCTCGGAGACCTCGTCCTCAGGCAGCGGCGGCGGGTTGGCGCGATAGGCCTGGATCACCTCGGTGATGCGGCCGCGCATCGCGGCCCAGTCCTCGACCGCCAGGCCGACATCGGCATAGACGCGTTCCAGCCCGAGGCGCAGACGGTCGCGCGCCTCGGGCGAATCGATGCGCTCCAGCACGATCTGGATCAGGCTTTCGCGGCGGGTGCCTTCGGGGGCGCGCCCCGTGGCCTCGCCGGCGAGCGAGAGGAAGGCGCCGTCGGCGGCTCGGGCGAGGGCCAGGATCGGATGCGAGACGAGGCGCGGCTCGTAGCCCTGCTCGGCCAGCTCGGCCAGCGTCGAATCGAGCAGGAACGGCTTGTTCTCGTTGACGACCTCGAGAATCGTGAGCTGGCGCTCGCGCCCCTCTTCGGCATAGGCCTCGTCCCGGAAGCGCAGATGGATGGCCTCGGGCGGGCGTGGCGCGCTCAGATGCTCGAAGGTGGCGGCCGCCGAGCGGGCGAGCAGTTCGGGCGGGAGCGCCTCGAGATCCTCGGCGACGGCGCGTCCATAGAGCAGGCGGGGGAATTCCGGGGGCATGGAACCCGGCAGGCCAGCAGCGGCACCCTCGATGGCGGAAACGGCCGCCGCCGCCTGGTTCACGCGCTTGCCCATGGTCCACCCCTGTTGTTTTGCCGCAGCGATGACATAGGCTGGGGCGCCTTTCAATCTCGGCGCAGCGCCGGGATCAGCCTCCCGACGACACGACAGGACCTAGCATGGCGGCCCATCATGACAAATCGAAGCCCGGCGAGGCGCCTCCCCGGCAGGGTCTCGACGAACCCGCGATGGCGCTCGACCTGCCGCGCGGCACGCTCTCGGCAGCGAATCAGGCCTATTTCGACAAATGCCTCGAGAAGCTCGGCTTCGTGCCGAACGTGCTCGTGGCCTATGCCCATGACGACGCCAAGCTGTCGGGCTTCGCGGCCTTCTACAACGACCTGATGCTGGCGCCTTCGGGGCTGTCGAAGCTGGAGCGCGAGATGATCGCGGTCGCGGTGTCGAGCGTGAACCGCTGCTATTACTGCCTGACGGCCCATGGCGCCGCGGTGCGTCAGCTCTCGCAGGATCCGGTGCTCGGCGAGCTGATGGCGATGAACCATCGCGCCGCGGATCTGTCGGCGCGACACCGGGCGATGCTCGACTTCGCGGTGAAGCTGACGGAGGCGCCGCATCTCATCGGCGAGGCCGACCGAAAGGGCCTGCGCGAGGCCGGCTTCTCGGAGCGGGACATCTGGGACGTGTCGGCGGTGGCCGCCTTCTTCAACATGTCGAACCGCATGGCGTCCGCGGTCGATATGCGGCCCAACGCCGAGTATCACCGGCAGGCGCGCTGAAACGAAGAGGCCAAAGAAAAACGGCCGGCGCGAAACGCCAGCCGCTGAGTTGGCCCCGACTGAACTGGCCCGGCCCCGCACGATCCGCGGGGGGCTGGGGGGCTGACAAACCGAAGATCGGCGAAGCCGGGCCGTCGAGGCAACGATGCTATCTGATCCAAGCAACAGGGCGGACGCTTGACCCGTTCGCGGCGAAAATGCGGCGGTTCTGACGAAGCCGTGATGGCCCGATCGGCCGTCCCCCGCTTGTGTCGGAGCAGCGGCGATTGCTTGCCAGCACAGCATCTCGGGCGCATCATCCTCCGCCCAGTCTCAGAGCGAGCCCTCGCGGCCGCGAATCGGGAGGCGCCATGAGCGAGAGCGAGACGCCGCAATCGCAGGCGGGAAACGGGGTGATCCCCTTTCCCGCCCCCGCAAAGCCTGCCACCGTCACCTTCGACCGCCGCGAACTGTCCGAACTGCTCAATCTCTACGGGCGCATGGTGGCGGCCGGCGAATGGCGCGACTATGCGATCGACTTTCTCAAGGATCAGGCGCAGTTCTCGGTCTATCGCCGCTCCTCGGAGGTGCCGCTCTATCGGATCGTCAAGGATCCTGCGCTCGCCAAGCGCCAGGGCGCCTATTCGGTCGTCGCGGCGACGGGGCTCGTGCTGAAGCGCGGCGCCGAGCTGTCGCGCGTGCTGCGGGTTCTCGACAAGAAGCTCAGCGTTGTCGGCTGAGCACGCCGCTCAGAGCGAGGGCGGGGTGTGATCGCCCTCGCCGAGATCCTTCTGCATCAGCATCTGGTCGAGCCAGCGGCCGTGCTTGAAGCCGACCTTCTCGGCTACCCCGATCAGGCGGAAGCCGGCGCGCTCGTGCAGGCGGCGTGAGCCGAGCGAGGCGCCGGTCCCATCCCCGATCACCGCGATCATCTGGCGAAAGCCGCGGCGGGTACACTCCTGCATCAGCGCGTCGAGCAGGGCGCCACCGACGCCCCGGCCCTGGCTGTCCGGGGCGATGTAGATCGAGTTCTCGACGGTCGAGCGATAGGCCGGGCGCGGCCGATAGGCGCCGGCATAGGCATAGCCCAGCAGGCGGCCTGCCTCCTCGGCGACGAAATAGGGATAGCCGCCGGCGGCGACCGCCTCGAAGCGCCTCAGCATCTCGGCTTCGTCGGGCGGATCGAGTTCCCAACTCGCGGTGCCGTGCAGGACGGCATGGGCGTAGATCGTCGTGATGGCGGGGATGTCGGCGGCAACGGCCGGGCGGATCGAAGGCGTCGTCATGCGTCGATCATCGCCGCGCCGCGGCAAAAGAAAAGCCCCGGCCTTGCGGCCGGGGCTCGATATTCTGGCATGGCCGCCCGAAGGCGGGCCCTGCTCACTCCTGCCTGCTGCCGAAGAGCGAGAGCAGCATCTGGAACATGTTGACGAAGTTCAGGTAGAGCGACAGCGCGCCGTTCACCGAGAGCTTCGCGGCCGATTCCGCGTCCAGATCCGAGTAGAGATACATCTCCTTCAGACGCTGGGTGTCCCAGGCGGTCAGGCCGGCGAAGACCAGCACGCCGATCACTGAGATCGCGAAGCCGAGCGCGCTCGAGGCCAGGAAGATGTTGACCAGCGAGGCGATCACCAGGCCGATCAGACCCATGATCAGGAACGAGCCCATACCCGAGAGCGACTTCTTGGTGGTGTAGCCGAAGAGGCTGAGACCACCGAAGGCCGCCGCCGTGATGAAGAACACGCGCGCGATCGACTCACCGGTGAAGACGATGAAGATCGACGACAGCGAGATGCCCATCACCGCCGCGAAGGCGAAGAACATCGCCCGCGCCGTCGAGGAGCTCATGCTCTCCGCCTTGAAGGAGAAGAACAGGATGAAGGCGAGCGGGGCGAGCATCACGACCCACTTCAGCGGGCTGAGATAGAGCGCCTGGCCGAGCGGCGTCAGCGCCGTGACCTTGCCCGTGGGCGAGACGCCGGCGATGGCGAGCATCGAGATGCCGATGGCAACGAGGCCGGTGATGGCCAGGCCGATCGTCATGTTGTTGTAGACGCCGAGCATGAACGAGCGCAGGCCCTGATCCATCTCGACGGCGCTGGTCTGCTGTGCGCGGCCGGCACCCCAGACTGGAGCATTGCGGTCGAAGTTGCTCATGGAGCGAGTTTCCCCTGAGGTTGATGTCCGGACCGACACCCCGCGGGCGGGGTCCGGTCGTCGCTCACAACAGTGGCGATGCGCAGAATATGAGGGGGTTGCCCGGTCCTTACAAGGGGGCCTCATGGTTAAACGGCGCGGTGCATAGAAACGCGACGGCGCCGCCATGCAAAACGGCGGGCCGTCCATGTCTAGCGAGAGTCGTCACCGGCCAGTCGTTACAAATTGCGCAGGTGAGAAGCCGGCGCTTTCGACAGTATTTGCAGCGTGCCCGTCAACCCGAACAGGACGGTCACACCGATGGCGGCAGTCGCGGCCAGTAATGCGCCGGTCGGGTCACTGACGAATTCGATCTTCATCACTTGGGTGACGACGCCCCAGCCGGCGAGAGCGCCCGCGACAACGCCGAAGAGCGCCGAGACGAGGCCGATGGCGGCGTATTCGAGGGCGTACGACGAAAGTATGAAGCGGCGGGTCGCGCCGAGCGTCTTCAGGATCATGGCGTCGTAGAGTCGCGCCCGCTGTCCGGCGGCGAGCGCACCGCCCAGAACCAGCAGGCTGGCGGCGATGGCGAGGCCGGAGGCGCCGCGAATCGCCAGAGCGAGCTGGGCGACGATGGTGTTCACCGCCTCGAGCGCATCCTTGACGCGCACGGCCGTCACCGACGGGAATTCGACCGCCAGCCGGCGCAACAGGGCGGCATCGCTGGAGGCGCCGGCTGCCGCCGCTCCCTCGGCCGGGGTGACGGTCGCGAGATTGGTGTGAGGCGCGCCGGCGAAGGTGTTGGGCGAAAACAGCATCACGAAATTGATGCCGAGCGAGCGCCATTCGATGCTGCGCAGATTGGCGACGCGAGCGGTGATGTTGCGGCCCAGCACGTTGACGGTCAGGCGATCGCCGATCTTGAGGCCGATGCCGGCGGCGATCTGGGCGTCGAACGAGACCAGCGGCTCGCCGCGGTAATCGGCCGGCCACCACTCTCCCGCGGCGAGTTTCGAGCCCTCGGGCAGATCCTGCGCATAGGTGATGCCGCGGTCGCCATCGAGAATCCAGGCCGCCTGCTCGCTGGCCTTGATGTCCTCGGCGCGGACGCCGTTGATGGAGACGATGCGACCCCGCATCATCGGCACGCGGTCGAGGGCCGCGCCGGGGCGCTCCTCGCGCAGCAGCGCATCAAAACGCGCCGATTCGGCATTGGGAATGTCCAGGAAGAAGAAGCTCGGCGCCTTCTGGGGCAGAGCCTGCGTCAGCTGACGCGTCAGGCTGGTGTCGATGAAGGCGAGCGCCGAGAGCAGGGCGACGCCCAGGCCGAGCGAGAGCACGAGCGAGGGCGTCAATGCGCCGGGGCGGTGGCTGTTGGCCAGCGCCATGCGCAGCGAGGGGTTCTTCGGCCGCGGCAGCCGGCGCGCCAGGGCCATCAGGCCCCAGGACACGCCGCGCAGCAGCAGGAAGATGCCCGTCATCACCGCGATGTAGATCAGCGCGATACGCCGGTCATAGGCGAAGAGCAGCGCCACCGCGACGAGCCCGGCCACCGCCGCCAAACAGAGCGCGAGGTAGATCGCGCGCGGGCGGCGCGCATCGGGTTGGATCTGATCGCGGAAGAGCGCCGAGACGGGCACGTCATGGGCCCGACCGAGCGGCAGGATGGCGAAGACCAGCGCGGTGAGCAGTCCGTAGAGGGCGGCGACGCCGAGTTCGCCCGGCGCCAGCGTCGGCTCGAAGGGCACCGGGAGCACCGAGGTCAGCGCGGCGCCGAGGGCGAAGGGTGCGGCTGCGCCGAGAACGAGGCCGATCGCGGTGCCGAGCGCCGCGACCAGCATCACCTCTGTCAGATGGATCGCGACGACGCGGCCCCCGGTGGCGCCGACCGCCTTCATGGTGGCGAAGTCGAGTTTCTTGGCCTCGACGAAGCGGCGCACCGCATTGGCGACGCCGACGCCGCCGACCAGCAGGGCGGTGAGGCCGACCAGCGTCAGGAACTGGGTGAAGCGTTCGAGATTGCGCTGGAAGCCCGGATTCGCGTTGGCGCGGGAGCGGATCTCCCAGCCGGCGTCGCGCTGTTGCGTGCCCGCATCGGCGATCAGGGCGGCGAGATCGGCATCGCTCGAAGCCTGCGGCGGCAGGGCGACGCGGTAGGTCCAGCGCACCAGGCTGCCCGGCTGGAGCAGGCCGGTGGCGCGCAGCGCGTCCTGCGACATCATGAGCCGCGGGCCGAAGCCGACGCCCGCCGCGATCTTGTCGGGCTCCGAGACGAGATTGGCGCGAAGTTGGACGCGCGCCGAGCCGACGAGGATGGTGTCGCCCGGCTTCAGCTCGAGACGGCCGAACAGGACGGGATCGGCGACGGCACCGAAAACGCCGTCACGCGCCGAGAGCAGGTCGGCCAACGGGGCGCTGGGCTCAGTCACAAGCTCGCCAATGGCCGGATAGCTGGCATCGACCGCCTTGATCTCGACGAGCGCCGTGCCCTTGTCGCCGGCATTGGCCATGCCGCGCATGGTGGCGATGGTCGAGACCGTGCCGCGCCCGGTGAGGAAGGCCAGTTCCTGCGGCGTCGCCTCGCGATGGATCAGCCCGAAGGCGGCGTCGCCGCCGAGAATGCGCCGGCCCTCGCGGGAGAGGCCCTCGGTCAGGCCGCGCGAGGCCGAGGCGACGGCGGCGATTGTCATCACGCCGAGCGCGAGGCAGGCGATGAAGACGCCGAAGCCGCGAAAGCCGCCGCGCAGGTCGCGCCAGGCGAGGCGCAGCGCCAGCGCGACCAGCGGTGCGCCGGCCGGGGAGGCGGGAAGGGGCTTGATCGTGCCGTGCATGTCAGCGCGCCGGCATGTCGGCGGAGGCTTCGGTCTGCGCTGCAGCCTCGATGCGTCCCGCCCGCAGGCGCACGGTGCGGTCGCAGAGCGCGGCCAGCGAGAGGTCATGCGTGACCAGGACCAGCGTCGCGCCGCGCTCGCGACGCAGCGCGAAGATCAGATCGACGATCGAGCGGCCGGTGTTCTCGTCGAGATTCCCGGTCGGTTCGTCCGCGACCAGGATCGCCGGGTCGGGCGCGACGGCGCGGGCGATGGCGACGCGCTGCTGCTCGCCGCCGGAGAGCTGGGCGGGGTAATGGTCCATGCGGTCGCCCAGGCCGACATTGCGCAGCTCGGCCTCGGCCCGGGCGAAGGCATCGCCGACGCCGGCGAGTTCGAGCGGCAAGGCGACGTTCTCGCGCGCCGTCATGGTCGGGACGAGGTGGAAGGACTGGAAGACGATGCCGATATGGCGACCGCGGAAGACGGCGAGACCGTCCTCGTCGAGCGCGCCGAGATCCTGCCCCGCAACCTTGACCATGCCGCGGTCGGGACGCTCCAGGCCGGCCATCGCCATCAGCAGCGTCGATTTGCCGGAGCCGGAGGGGCCGACGAGTCCGGTCGCCTGCCCAGCGGCCAGCGACAAAGAAACACCCTTAAGGATATGGACGCGGGCAGCCGCACGCCCCAAACTAAGCTCGACATCCCGCAATTCGATCGCCGGCTGATCCGTCGGTGGGACGCGCGTATCGCTCATCATTCCATGATCCTGACTTCGATCTTCATCAGCGACCCTGCTCGCAGCCAAACGCGATCCGAGCAGGGCCAGCCGCCGTGTCGTGCCCCAGAGCCGCGATATGGGCGCCGCCGCGCGCTTGTCCAATCTCTCTTCGCCGCTTTTCTGCTCTGTCTCTCCCTGCTGCCGGTCGCGACCATGGCCCAGACTCCGCCCCCGAGCCCCGGTTCCGCTCCGGCGCGCACGCTGAAACTGGTCGCTCTCGGCGACAGTCTGACCGCCGGCTACAATCTGCCGGCCAGCGCCGCCTTTCCGCCCGTGCTGGAGCAGGCGCTGCGCGAAAAGGGCCACGCTGTCGAGATCGTGAACGCCGGCGTCTCCGGCGACACCGTCCAGGGCGGGCTCGATCGGCTCGAATGGTCGGTGCCGGACGGTACCGACGGCGTCATCCTCGAGCTTGGCGCGAATGACGCGTTGCGCGGGCTCGATCCGGCGGTGACGCGCAAGGGTCTCGAGGCGATCATCACGCGACTGAAGGCGCGCGGCATCCCGGTGCTGCTCGCGGGCATGTACGCCCCGCGCAATCTCGGCACGGAGTATGCTACCCGCTTCGACAGCATCTATCCCGATCTCGCGAAGGCGCACGGGCTGGTGCTGTACCCGTTCTTCCTCGAAGGGATCGCCGGCGACCGCGTGCTCAACCAGCCCGATCTGCTCCACCCCACGGCCGAGGGCGTCCGCGTCATCGTCCGCAACATCCTGCCCACGGTCGAGCGCTTCCTCGCGACGCTGCCGGCCAAAGGCTGATCGTCCCCTCCCGATCCTTCCGGGCGGTCTTCACCGTCCGGAGCGTCGCACCCCGCTCATTTCTTACCTTTCGCCCGTTCTTTCCGGAGTGACTTCGTCATGGACTATCGTCGTCTCGGCCGCACCGATCTCAAGGTCTCGGTGATCTGCCTCGGAACCATGACCTGGGGCGAGCAGAACACGGAGGCCGAGGGTCATGCGCAGATGGACTACGCGCTCGACCAGGGCGTGAACTTCTTCGACACGGCGGAACTCTACTCGATCCCGCCCAAGGAAGAGACGCAAGGGTCGACCGAGCGCATCATCGGCAACTGGTTCAAAGCGCGCGGCAACCGCGACAAGGTGATCCTCGCCTCCAAGGTCTGCGGGCGCGGCGGCAACACCTGGTTCCGCGACGACAAGAGCCCGACACGCGTGACCCGCAAGCAGATCCGCGAGGCGGTCGAAAAGAGCCTGCAGCGGCTGCAGACGGACTATATCGACCTCTACCAGATCCATTTTCCCGAGCGGCCGATGCCCTGGGGCTCGAACCCGACGCGCTTCTCGAAGGCCGCATTCGAGCGCCCCGCGGACGAGACGCCGATCGCCGAGCAGCTCGACGCCTTCGCGGAGATCGTGAAGGAGGGCAAGATCCGCCATCTCGGCCTCTCCAACGAGAGCGCCTGGGGCACGATGAGCTTCGTGCGCGACGCCGAGACGCGTGGCGGGCCGCGCGTGCAGTCGATCCAGAATGCCTACAACCTGCTCAACCGCACCTTCGAGACGGCGCTGGCCGAGATCGCGATCCGGGAGGATGTCGGGCTGCTCGCCTATTCGCCGCTCGGCCAGGGGTTCCTGACCGGAAAGTATCTCGACGGGGCGCGGCCGGCCGGCGCGCGCACGACGCTGTTCGACCGCGGCCAGCGCTACCAGACGCCGGGCGCCGAGGACGCGATCAAGCGCTACATGGCGCTGGCGCGGGAGCATGGACTCGATCCGGCGCAGATGGCGCTGGCTTTCGTCAACTCGCGTGCCTTCGTCACCGCCAACATCATCGGCGCGACCTCGATGGAGCAACTCAGGACCGACATCGCCTCGATCGACGTCACGCTGTCGCCGGAGCTCGAGGCGGGAATCGACGCGATCCACCAGCTCGTCGGCAATCCCTGCCCCTGAGACGCCTCAAGGGCGCTGCCCTGTCGGGCAGCGCCTGCCCGGCATTTCGTCTCGCCAGAGTCACAAAAAACTGGCACTGATTCGGCATGCCGAGGCTGTTCACAGCGCTTGAGATTCCCGCCGAGGTCGCTGCGGCGCTCACGCCCCATCGGGGCGGCCTGTCCGGGGCGCGCTGGATCGATCCGCCGGATTACCACATCACCCTGCGATTCCTGGGCGATGTCGACCGGCGCACGGCCAATGATGTCGATGCTTTTCTGGGCGACATCCAGTCCTACCCCTTCGAGGTCACGCTAGACGCGCTCGGCACCTTCGGCGGGGACAAGCCGCGCGCGGTCTATGCGCGGGTCCAGCCGACGCCGCGTCTGACCGAACTCCAGGCCGATCTCGAGCGGCTGATGCGGCGTCTCGGCCTGCCGTCCGAGGGCCGAAAATTCGTGCCGCATGTCACCTTGGCCCGGCTGCGCGACACCTCCCCGCTCGACGTCGCGCATTTTCTCAGCCTGCACCCGATCGTGCGGCCGATCAGCTTCACGGCGCGGCGGCTGGCCCTGATGTCGTCGCGCGATTCGGTCGGCGGGGGGCCCTATGTGCTGGAGGCGGCCTATCCGCTCGGCCCGTCCTATCCGAACCGGCCGATGCGGGGGGATCATCAGCGGAGATGACCATGCCCAAGCGCCTCGGACCCGACGCCCTGAAGGAGGCGCTGACGACGCTGACCGGGTGGACACGCGTCGAAGGGCGCGAGGCGATCACCAAGCGCTATGTCTTCCGCGATTTCAGCGAGGCCTTCGGCTGGATGACGCGGGTCGCGCTGCTGGCCGAGACGATGGGCCACCACCCCGAATGGTTCAACGTCTATCGCACGGTGGAGGTGACGCTGGCCACGCATGATGCGGGCGGGCTGACGGAGCTCGACGTCCGCCTCGCCCATGCCATGGACGCGCTGCGCCCGTAGCGCGAGGCGCTATCCGCTCCAGCCGCAGGCCCGCAGCGCGGCCAGCATATGCGGCGGCGGCGGCGCCTCGACCCGGATCGGCGGCTTCTTGCGATAGAGCGGCACGGTGACGGAGCGGGCGTGAAGCTGCAGGCCCGGCCCGCCCTCGCGCGGGGCATTGCCATAGATCTCGTCGCCCAGCATCGGCCAGCCCGATTCCGCGCAATGGACACGCAGCTGGTGGGTGCGGCCGGTCAACGGCTCCAGCTCGAGCCAGGCGAGCGGGCCGGCCTCGCCCTGTCCATGCCCCATCACGCGGTAGCGCGTCTGCGAGGGCAGGCCGTCGGGATCGACCTTCATCCACCAGCCGCGATCGGGTGCCCGCTTGGCCAGCGGCAGGTCGATCAGCCCTGACTCGGCGGCCGGGCTGCCCTGCACGATCGCCCAATAGGTCTTGTCGACGGTGCCGTCGCGGAACATCTGGTTGAGTCCGGCCATGGCGCGGGGGTGGCGGCCGAGGATCAGGCAGCCCGAGGTGTCCTTGTCGAGGCGGTGCGCGGCCTCGGGCCGGCGCGGCAGACCGAAGCGCAGCGCGTCGAGATGGTCGGTCAGGACGGGGATGACCCGGCGCTTGGCCTGGGGCCCGCGATGCGAGGGCAGGCCGGCCGGCTTGTCGATGACCAGCATCATCGCGTCGCGATAGAGCAGCGGGACCGGCAGTTCGGGCTCGGGCCGGCCGGAATCCGGGCTCGGCTGCGAAATCTCTGGTCGCTCGGGCGTGGTCATGGCATTGCGCTAGCGAAGGCCTCCCTTGGGCGCAAGCATGAGCCGCTGCGCGGCAGAGGCGACGGAACGAGTGATGAGCGAGAACGAACCGAAGAAGCGCGGCTTCTTTTCGAGATTGTTCGGCAGCGAGCCCGAGCCGGCGGCTCCTGCCCCGGCCACGCCGGAGGCTGCGGAGAGGCTTCTCGAGGCGCCGGTCGATGCTCCGCGTCCGGCAGAGGAGGTCGCCTCCGAGGCGGTGGGGCCGCTGCCGATCGCCATGCCCGAACCGGCGCCGGTCCAGGCGCCGCCCGTTCTGAGCGCGCCCGTCCCGGCGCCTGTGCCCGAGCCGAAGCGGAGCTGGTGGCGGCGCCTGACGGAGGGGCTGTCGCGGACCTCCTCGGCCCTGACGACCGGCATCACCGACCTCTTCACCAAGCGCAAGCTCGATGCGGGAACTCTGGAGGATCTCGAGGACATCCTGATCCAGGCCGATCTCGGGCTCGCCACCGCCGCCCGCGTCGCCAAGGCGGTCGGCGAGGGGCGCTACGACCGGCAGATCGAGCCCTCCGAGGTCAAGGCGATCCTGGCGCGCGAGGTCGAGGCGATCCTGTCGCCGGTCGCGCAGCCGCTGGTGATCGACGCCACGAAAAAGCCGTTCGTGATCCTGATGGTCGGCGTCAACGGCTCCGGCAAGACGACGACGATCGGCAAGCTGGCGGCCAAGTTCCGGGCCGAGGGCCGGTCGGTCATGCTGGCGGCGGGGGACACTTTCCGCGCGGCGGCGATCGAGCAGCTCAAGGTCTGGGGCGAGCGCACGGGGGCGGAGGTCGTCTCCGGCAACCAGGGCGCGGACGCCTCGGGGCTCGCCTTCGAGGCGCTGCAGAAGGCGAAGGCGGCCGGCACAGACGTACTGCTGGTCGACACGGCCGGGCGGCTGCAGAACAAGACGGGGCTGATGGACGAACTCGCCAAGGTGGTCCGAGTCATCCGCAAGCTCGATCCGGAGGCGCCGCATGCGGCGCTGCTCGTGCTCGATGCGACGGTCGGACAGAACGCGCTCAGCCAGGTCGAGGCTTTCGGCGACACGGCCGGCGTTACCGGGCTGGTGATGACCAAGCTCGACGGCACGGCGCGCGGCGGCATCCTGGTGGCGCTGGCGGCGAAGTTCGGCCTGCCGGTGCATTTCATCGGCGTCGGCGAAGGCGTCGAGGATCTGGAGCCGTTCTCGGCGCGTGATTTCGCCCGCGCCGTGTCGGGGCTGGACGAGGCGGCGTGAGAGCGGCCGGCGACATGAACAGGCAGGACGAGATGAGCGACAGCATGGCGCAGCCCCCCGCGGCGAAGGGCAGGCCGATCCACCCGCTGCTGAAGCTGGCGCTGGAATTCGGGCCACTCGCGGTGTTCTTTTTCGCCAATTCCTATGGCGACCGGCTCTTCGGCGTGGCCTCCGACCGGCGCATCTTCGTCGCGACCGGCATCTTCATCGTCGCCTCGCTGGTGGCGCTGGCGGCGTCGCGCATCCTGATGGGCTATCTGCCGCGCATGGCGATCGTGAACGCGGTCGTGGTCACCGTCTTCGGAGGGCTGACCATCGCGCTGGACGATGCCTTCTTCATCAAGGTCAAGCCGACGATCGTGAACGCGCTGTTCGGCTGCGTGCTGCTGGGCGGGCTGTATTTCGGCCGCTCGCTGCTGGCGCTGGTGCTGGAATCGGTGATGCAGCTCGACGAGGAGGGCTGGCGCAAGCTGACCCTGCGCTGGGGGCTGTTCTTCTTCGTGCTGGCGGCGCTGAACGAGATCGTCTGGCGCACGCAGAGCCAGGATTTCTGGGTCGCCTTCAAGGTCTGGGGCGTGATGCCGCTGACCATGGTCTTCGCGCTCGCCCAGACGCCGCTGATCCTGAAGCACGAGATCAAGGCGGCGAAGGCCGGCGAGTAAGGCTATTTCGGCGCCATGCGCAGGGCGCCGTCGAGGCGGATGGCGCTGCCATTGAGCATGTCGTTCTCGACAATGCTCTTCACCAGCGCGGCATATTCCGCCGGCTTGCCCAGACGCGAGGGGTGCGGGACGGAGACGGCGAGCGAGGCGCGCGCCTCCTCGGGCAGGCCGTCGAACATCGGTGTCTCGAACAGGCCGGGCATGATCGTCATGACGCGGATGCCGGAGGCGGCGAGTTCGCGCGCGATCGGCAGCGTCATGCCGGCAACGCCGGCTTTCGAGGCGGCATAGGCGGCCTGGCCGATCTGGCCGTCCTCGGCCGCGATCGAGGCGGTGCAGATGAAGACCCCGCGCCCGCCATCGGCCGTGACCGGGTCGAGCCCGGCAAGGGCTGCGGCCGATTTCGCGATTAGCCGGAAGGTGCCGGTCAGGTTGATGGCGAGCGCCTTCTCGAACAGGGCCGTGTCATGGGCGACGAGTTCGCCGGTCTCGCGCTTCTTCGAGACGATGCGGCGGCCGGGCGCGATGCCGGCGCAGTTGACGAGGATTCGCGCCACGCCCTGGGCCGCCCGCGCCTTGGCCAGAGCCTCGTCGACGGACGCTTCGCTGGTGACATCGCAGGGGACGAAGAGGCCGCCGATCTCGGCCGCGACCTTCTCTCCCCGCTCGGCGTTGAGGTCGAACAGCGCGACCTTGGCGCCCTGCGCGGCGAGCATGCGGGCCGTGGCCTCGCCGAGGCCCGAGGCCCCGCCTGTGACGATCGCGGCGACGGAGGAATCGATCTGCATGGCGTGTCCCGGGATCTGATGCGACGCTTCCAGCGTTTAGTGGCGGTGGCTCCGTCATCCAAGGCGGTTTCTTGCACCGCCCGCTGGGCAGACCTCTTGCAGCGGATATCCGCGGGGCCACATCTTTCGACAGGGCGGGCCCCGTCTCATGACTTCATGATGATGTCCCGCAACGCGCCCTCAGGAGGGGCCAGATGAGCGACGGTTTCACCTCCCGCTTCACCGAGGAGGAAATGGCGGCGATCCGGAAGAGCCTGCGCGACGAGGCGCGGTTCGGGGCGGAGTTTTTCGCGCGGCTGAAGCGCGTCGCGAAGCGCATCCCGTTTTCGGAGGATTTGCTGGCCGCCTGGATCTGCGCGCGAGATCCGTCGACGCCGCGACGCGTGCGGATGACGCTGCTGGCGGCGCTCGGCTATTTCGTGCTGCCGCTCGACGCGCTGCCCGACATCATGCCGTTGCTCGGCTTTACCGACGATGCGGCGGTCATCGCGGCCGCGGTCGCGGCGGTCGCCGGTTCGATCACGCCCGAGCATCGCGAGAAGGCGAAGAAGGCCATGGCGGAGCTGTGAGGGCTCACAGCGTCAGCACGATCTTGCCCCGCGCCTTGCGGTCGCCGATCAAAGCATAGGCTTCGGTCCAGCGCTCGAGCGGGATCTCGGCATGGACATGGGCGCGGATCCGACCCTCCGCGACCCAGCCCAGCAGCCGCTCCATATTGGCGCGCTGGGCGCCCGGCTGGCGCTTGACGAAGTCGCCCCAGAAGACGCCGCGAAGGTCGCAGCCCTTCAGCAGCAGCAGGTTGAGCGGGATTTTCGGAATGCCGCCACCGGCGAAGCCGACGACGAGATAGCGCCCTTCCCAGCCCATCGAGCGCAGCGCCGGCTCGGCGAGATCGCCGCCGACCGTGTCGTAGAGCACGTCGACGCCGCGGCCTTCGGTGAGGCGGCGCAGCGCGGCGCGCAGATCCTCGCTTCCGTAATCAATGCCTTCAGTGGCGCCGTGCTCGCGGGCGAGGGCGATCTTTTCTGGAGAGGACGCGCAGGCGATGACGCGGGCGCCGAGCAGAGCGCCGATCTCGACGGCGGCGAGGCCGGCACCGCCGGAGGCGCCGAGCACCGCCAGCGTTTCGCCGGGCTGGAGTTGCGCGCGCTGGATCAGCCCGTGCAGGGCCGTGCCATAGGTGACGAAGAGGCCCGCCGCCTGTGCATCCGAGAGGCCCTCGGGAATGGGAATGACATTTTCGGACGGGACGACGACCCGTTCGCGGGCGGCGCCATAGCCGAGCCAGGCGGCGACGCGCTCACCGATGCGCCAGCCGGAGACGCCCTCGCCCAGCGCGACGACCGTGCCGGCGCATTCCGCGCTCGGCGAGAACGGCAGTTCGGGCTTGGTCTGGTAGCGGTTCTCGATGATCAGCGTGTCGAAGAAATTGAGCGCCGCGGCCTTGACCGCGATCGCGATCTCGCCGGGGCCGGGTTGCGGCTCGGGAAGATCGCGGATCACCAGCGTCTCGGCCGGGCCATGGCTTTCGCAGAGCAGCGCCTTCATCATCTCCCCCAATCGTCGCGGTCCGCACGCCATGCTTCGGGGCGAGACTGTGCCATGGCGGCGGCGCCTGCGAAACGTGGCGGAGACCGCGCCGGCATTCGCATTTTCGCCAGGATCATGGCACTCTATCCGCCTGCCTCAGCCATCGCGCCCGTCAACGGGTGGTAAAGGCAGTGTTAAGATTTTTAATGATTGATGGCGGCCATGATCAGCTCGATTCTTCGTCCCGGCGTTCCCGCCTCGCGCCGCGTCCCCCTTCTGCCGACGTTGCTCGCAGGCTGCCTCGGCGTCGCGCTCCTTGCCTCGGCCGCGCAGGCCCAGCAGCAGCAGCGTGGACGCCCTGCGGCCGCCGCAGCAGCGCCCGCCGCCGCTGGCCAGGGCCAGGCGATGCTGCTGGAGACCGCCGGCAAATGGCAGGCCTTCACCTCGCAGCAGGGCCGCTCCAAAGTGTGCTACGCCCTTTCCAAGGCCGAGACGCGGTTGCCTGCGAATCTCAAGGACGTCGAGGGGCTGCTCTTCGTCGCGACGCGCCCGGCCGAGGGCGTGCGCAACGAGATCAGCTTCGTGATGAATTTCGATCTCAAGGAAGATGTCGAGCATCAGGCGATCATCGGTTCGGAGCGGTTCGCGCTGGTCGCCAAGGGCCAGAACATGTGGCTGAAGAACCCGGCCGAGGAGCCGCGCATGCTGGATTCGCTGCGCAGAGGCTCGGGGCTCGAGATCAAGGGCACCTCGAAGCGCGGCAATCCGACCTCGGACAAGTATTCGCTCGCCGGCATGAGCCAGACGGTCAAGCGCGCCGAAGACGCCTGCAAATAGGGCGGCGATTTCTCTGGCGCGCGTTCTCGTGCTATGAGCCCGCACCAATGCGGGCCGCGACCGTCCGCCCCGAGCCAGAGTTCCGATGACCGTGACCGTCCTTGAACCCGCCGCCCCGGCGGCCGAACCCGTTTTGCAGCGGCCTTCGCTGGTCGGGCGCACGCGCGCCGGCCTCGCCGCCGCGCTGGCCGAGATCGGCGTTCCGGAGAAGGAGCGGCGCATGCGCGTCGGCCAGCTCTGGAACTGGATCTATCATTACGGCGTGCGCGACTTCGCGGCGATGACCACGATCGGCAAGGGGCTGCGCGGCGCCTTGGCCGAGCGCTTCACCCTCGATCTGCCGGAGGTCACCGCCGAGCAGATCTCGACCGACGGCACCCGCAAATGGCTGATGCGGATGGCGCCGACCGGGCCCCGCGACCGCGGCGCCGAGATCGAATGCGTCTACATCCCCGAGGTCGATCGCGGCACGCTCTGCGTCTCGAGCCAGGTCGGCTGCACGTTGACCTGCACCTTCTGCCACACCGGCACGCAGCGCCTGGTGCGCAACCTCACCACCGAGGAGATCGTGGCGCAGCTGATGGTGGCGCGCGACCGGCTCGGCGATTTCCCGAACCGCGAGGCCCCCGGCGGCGCCTTCGTGCCCAAGGATGGCGGGCGCTTCGTCTCCAACATCGTCTTCATGGGCATGGGCGAGCCGCTCTATAATTTCGACGGCGTGCGCGACGCGATCGACGTCATCTCCGACAATGAGGGGCTGTCCCTCGGGCGCCGTCGCATCACCGTCTCGACCTCGGGTGTCGTGCCCCAGATCGGCCCGCTCGGCGACGAGATGGGCACGATGCTGGCGATCTCGCTGCATGCGGTCCGAGACGATCTGCGCAACGAACTCGTGCCGCTGAACAAGAAGTACCCGATCGCCGAGCTGCTCGAGGCCTGCCGGACCTATCCGGGCGTCTCGAACGCGAAGCGCATCACGTTTGAGTACGTCATGCTGAAGGGCGTCAACGACAGCGACGCCGAGGCGCGCGAGCTGGTGCGGCTGCTCAAGGGTATTCCCGCCAAGATCAACCTAATCCCGTTCAATCCCTGGCCCGGCACGAAATACGAATGCTCGGACTGGGACCGGATCGAGCGCTTCTCCGAGATCGTCTTCCGCGCCGGCTATGCCTCGCCGGTGCGCACGCCGCGGGGGCGCGACATCCTCGCCGCCTGCGGCCAGCTCAAGAGCGAGACCGAGAAGCTCTCCGCCCGGGCCCGGCTGATGCTGGACCAGGAGGAAGCGGCCGCGGCCAACGCCGGCTGATCCGATGCTGCGCTGGCTCCTGCTGATTCCGTTCGCGCTGGTGATGGCGATGGCTGCCGGCCTCGTCGCAATGATGGTCGCCAGCGTCGTCTCGCCGGGCCTCGCGCTGCTGATCGGCGGCGGTTTCGAGCGCCTGCTCGACGCCCTGTTCGGGCTGGCTGACATGGGCATCGATCCGGGGCCGACCGCGGAGGCCGCCTTCGTGCTGCTCGGCCGGCTGGGCTTCGCGATCATCGTCGCGCCGGTAGTGCTGGTCGCCGTCGCCTGCGAGCTGTTCTCGCTGCGCAGCGGGCTGATCCAGAGCGGGCTCACCGGTCTGCTCGCGGCGCTGCTGCCGCTCGGCATGCTCGGGCTGGCGCGTGCCCCGACGGGAGCCGAGGTGCAGGTGCTCGGCGGGCTCGTGCTGGTCGGCGCGGCGACGGGCTTCGTCTACTGGCTGATCGCGGGGCGCAGTGCTGGTGGCGAGCGGCGCGAGCCGGTCTGACCGGCAGGGTTCGACCGGGTTCGGCTGGGTATGACCCAGTGTTACCGCCGCGCTAGCATGCTGGTTTTCCAGCCAAAATCTGCGGTCATCCCTGATCTCAGTTAGGCTTTGGCCATTAGCACGCGCGTTCGCAGCCCCTCGCTAATCCCCGATCGCGACGCCCTCCCGGCGCCCATCCGCTCCGCCGACGAAGCCTTCCGGCGTCTTGACGATGGCCTGGATGCCCGAGGTCATCTCAAGCAGGCGGATTTCGTGGCCCTTCGCCTCCAGCGCCGCCTTCCAGGCTTCGGCCTCGGTGCCCTTCTCCAGCTCGGTCGGGCCGTTGCGGCTACCGAAATTGCCGAGATCGACGGCGGCCTGCGGGTCCATCTTCCAGTCGAGCAGGGCGATCAGCGTCTTGGCGACATAGCCGATGATCTGGCTGCCGCCCGGTGAGCCGACCACGGCATAGAGCCGGCCGAAGGCGTCAAAGACCAGCGTTGGCGCCATCGAGGAGCGCGGGCGCTTGCCCGGCTCGACGCGGTTGGCGACCGGCTTGCCGTCCTCCTCCGGCACGAAGGAAAAATCGGTCAGCTCGTTGTTGAGCAGGAAACCGCCCGCCGTCATCAGCCTTGCGCCGAAGCCGTCCTCGATGGTGGTGGTCATCGAGACGGCGTTGCCATCGCCGTCGACGACCGAGATGTGGCTGGTTCCGTTCTCGATGCCCTCCGAGGGCGCCAGCAACCCCGCCCGCTTGTTGGGCGGCTCGCCGGCATTGGCGCGGCCCATCGAGCGTTCGGGGCTGATCAGCCCGGCGCGCGAGCGGATGTAGTCGCGGTCGATCAGGCCGCTCAGGGGAATGCCGACGAAGGCGGGATCGGCGAGATAGAGGTTGCGGTCGGCGAAGGCGAGACGCCCGGCTTCCGAAAACCAGTGCGCCGCGTCCGCGCCGGGACCCATCCGTGGGAGATCGCGGGTTTCGAGGATGCCGAGCATCTGCTGCACGGCGACGGCGCCGGAACTTGGCGGGCCCATGCCGCAGATCCGCCAGACCCGGTAGGCGCCGCAGACCGGCTCGCGCTCCTCGACGCGATAGCCGGCGAGATCGGCTGCCGTCATGTCGCCGGGATTGGTCGCGTGCCCGGTCACGGTCGCGACGATGTCGCGTGCGATCTCGCCCTCGTAGAAGGCGCCCGCGCCGCGTTCGGCCAGCGCGCGCAGCGTCGCGGCGAAGGCCGGATTGCGCAGGATCGTGCCGACCGCTTTCGCCCGGCCGTCGGCCTCGTAGAAATAGGCCGCGGCGCGGGCGTCCTTCGCCAGGTTCCTTTCGCCGGACAAAAGCCCGTTCAGGCGCGGCGAGATCGCAAAGCCGTCTTCCGCCAGCCTGATCGCCGGAGCGAGCACCTGTGGCCAGGGCAGTTTCCCCCAGCGGCGATGCGCCTCCTCCAGCAGCCTCGGCGTGCCGGGAACTCCGACTGAACGCCCGCCGACGACCGCGTTGACGAATCGCATCGGCTTGCCGTCCTGCCCGATGAAGTGGTCGGGCCTCGCCGCGGCGGGCGCCGTCTCGCGGCCGTCGAGCGTGATCACCCGCCTGGCCGCCTCGTCCCAATGGACGAGGAAGGCGCCGCCGCCGAGGCCCGAGCTCTGCGGCTCGACGAGGTTCAGCACGAGTTGGACGGCGATGGCGGCGTCGACCGCGCTGCCGCCGGCGCGCAGGATGTCGCGCCCCGCGGCGGCGGCGAGCGGATTGGCGGCGGCCACCATGGAGCGCTGGGCGGTGGCGGTGGCTTTCGTGGTCCGACCCGTCGCCGCCTCGGGCGCCGGGGCGAGCGGCTGGGCCTTGGCCGGCTCTGCCATCATCAGGAGCAGGGCGCAGGCGAGGATGCGGGAGCGGTGGCCGGGAATCAGGGGCATGGCGATCCTCCGCTGGCGGGTCCTGGCGCCAGCCTAGCGCAAGCCGGCGAGCGCGCCATCACCCCGTACCGCTTGGAGCGGTCCCATGCGGCGTCTAAGGTCGCGTTCATCTTCGTTGTCCGCTCGTGCCAAGGGGGCCCGGCATGTCGCTTTCGTCCGTCTCAAGAACTCGCCATCCGATCGCGGTGCTGATGGCCGCCCTGCTGGGCCTCGCCCTCGCCGGCTGCGGCGTCAACAATGTCCCGACGCTGGAGGAAAAGGCGAAGGCGAGCTGGGGCGAGGTGCAGAACCAGTATCAGCGCCGGGCCGATCTGATCCCGAACCTGGTCGAGACGGTGAAGGGCTTCGCCGCGCAGGAGCGCGAGGTGCTGACCGCGGTCATCGAGGCGCGCGCCAAGGCGGGCCAGGTGAAGGTCGACGCCTCGACGATCACCGATCCGGCCAAATTCAGGGAATATCAGGAGGCGCAGAACCAGCTCAGCGGGGCGCTGGGGCGATTGCTCGTCACCGTGGAGCGCTATCCGGAGCTGAAGTCCAACCAGAACTTCTTGGCGCTCCAGTCCCAGCTCGAAGGCACCGAAAACCGCGTCGCCGTGGCGCGGCGCGACTACATCCAGGCGGTCCAGGCCTTCAACACCGAGATCCGCACCTTTCCGGGGGTGATCTGGGCCCGGCTGTTCTGGGGCGCGAAGCCGATGGAGAGCTTCGCGGCGACGGCGGGGGCCGAGCGGCCGCCGGCCGTGAAGTTCTGAGGGCGCTCGACGGGGCAGGGCGATGTCACGCACCAGCGTGAAGCACGGGGAACCCTTTCCCGTAGGGAGAGGGCAGGGTGAGGGGTCGGCCCTTCTCCGCATGATGCGCTCCGTTGCCGCATCGCAACGTCGCCTGTGTGCCCGACTGGTCCAGGGGCCTACACCTCACCCCTGCCCCTCTCCTTACAGGAGAGGGGTTCTCTGGTGCGTTTCTGCGCTACTACTGGCCATGGGCAGCTTCGCGGCCGCCGCCGATCCCTCCTACCCGGCGCTTTCGGGACGGATCGTCGATGGCGCCAGACTGATCGCGGCAGAGCCGCGCCAGCGGATCGAGGGCAAGCTCAAGGCCCATGAGGACAAGACCTCGGACCAGATCGTGGTCGCGACGGTGCCCTCGCTGCAGGGGCTGAGCGTCGAGGACTACGCCAACGGCTTGCTCCGGTTCTGGAAGCTCGGCCAGGCCAAGACCAATAACGGCGTCCTGCTGCTGGTCGCGCCGACCGAGCGCAAGGTCCGCATCGAGGTGGGTTATGGGCTGGAGGGGGCGCTCACCGACGCGCTCTCCAAGGTCATCATCACGACGGCGGTGGCGCCCAAGTTCAAGGCGGGCGACTTCGCCGGCGGCATCGAGGGCGGTGTCGACGCCATCCTGAGCATCCTCGCCGGTGACGCCGAGGAGTGGCAGCGGCGCGCGAGCGTGCGCAGCGACGAGACATCCACGGTCGACATCATCGCCATGGTGGTCATGATCGCGCTGGTCCTGATCATCGTCGCGGCCTTCATCCGGGAATTCGGCGGTACCGATGCGTCGCGTCGGCACCGCCTGCGCAACGGGCGCTGGGTGACGCTGCCGCAAAACTCCGGCTGGAGCACGGGGTCGGGCGGAAGCTGGAGTTCGGGATCCGGTGGCGGGTCGAGTTCGAGCGGCGGCTTCTCCGGGGGTGGCGGATCGTCGGGCGGCGGCGGGGCTTCGGGAGACTGGTGATGGACGAGCAGGACCGGCAGGCGATCGCCGACGCCGTGCGCGAGGCCGAGGGCCAGACAGCGGGCGAGATCGTGGTCATGATCGACCGCGCTGCGGGGAGCTATCGGACGATACCGGTGGTGATGGCTCTGACCCTCTCGCTCTTCGTGCCCTGGCCCCTCCTGGCCCTGACCGCGACGAGCACGCCGCGCATCTTCCTGATCCAGCTGATCTGTGCCGTGCTGCTGCTCGCGACGCTGCTCTGGTATGGCCGCGGCGGGCGCTTCGTGCCCGGCTTCATCAAACGCAGGCGGGCGCATGAGGTGGCGCTGCGCGAGTTCACGGCGCGGGGCCTGAGCCGCACGCGGCAGCGCACGGGCGTACTGCTCTACATCGCGATCCAGGAGCGCTATGCCGAGATCATCGCCGACAGCGGCATCGACGGCCGGGTCGAGCAGGCGGTGTGGGACGAGATCGTCGAGGCGGTGGTGATCGCGGGACGTGACGACCGGCTTCGCGAAGGGATCGTCACCGCGGTGCGGGCGATCGGCGCAGTCCTGGCGAACCATGCGCCGCGCTCGCCCGACGACATCGACGAGCTGCCGAACAGCGTCATCCTGCTCTGAGTACCCCAAGCGCGGGAGCGGGCGTCAGGCGGAGACGTCCGCCGGTTCCGGCCGTCGCCAGACATAGATGAGAACGCCGATCATCCCCGCCGCTACGACGGCCTGAAGCGGGCGGGAAGCGGTCTCGAGGAAGATCAGCGAGAAGCTTGCCAGCATGCTGAACGTGACGATCCATTTTACGGGGCGCGAGACGGCGCCCGAGGTCTGCCAGTTGCGGATCAGCTTGCCGAAACGCGGATGCGTCGTCAGCCACGTCTACATCCGCGGCGAGGACCGCGAGAAGCAGGCCGTGGCGAGGACGAGAAAGACGATCCCGGGAATCAGTGGCACGACCAGCGCAACGACGCCGATGGCGACACAGAGGCAGCCGAGAGCAAAGTAGAGCGGACGTTGCCATGCCGGCTTTAGCGAGGGGGTAGGTTCCACGGCCGCCCTCTGGACGTTCGATCGAGACGCCGGAGCTTCTGCCGCAGCGTGACGCGCCTTGCAACCACCCCGCGTTGTAGCGGTGGATCCGTGATCAACGGTCGACGCCGCGCGCCGCCGCGAGCACCGTGGACGGCATGACGCCGGATTTTCCCTGCCGCTCGGCCTGGATCAGGACAACGTAGCTGTCGACTTCGGGGCCTTGCGTGACGCCGAGCGGAGCCGTGACGGTCGCAGGCCGGCCGTCCCAATCGCCGATGCGGGTCATGCCGCGTACGACATTGGCATAGGCCACCGTCTTGCCCTGGTTCTCGCCGCGGGCGATCGGCACCGTGACCATCTTTGTCGTGGTCGCGACCCAGACGCCAGCGGTGCGCTCCTGCACATCACCAACCGGGACCAATGTCACCACGAGCTGCCCATCGGCTTCCTTCACGGCCAGCTTCGCGACGAAGCCGCCGCCCGGGGGGTCTTTCGAGGCGCGTTCGATCTCGCCTCGATCCGATCCGACGACATGCGCTGCACCGTTGATCACGGCCTGGGGCGTGTAGACCTGTCCGTCTCCGCGCGCCTTGGCATAATACTTCTGGCGCTTGGCGAAGCTGTCCTTGCCGAGCGTGTCCTTCCAGCCGAGATAATCCCAGTAGGTCACCGGCAGCGTCAGGGTGATGATGTCCCGCTGCTTGGCGAGGTCGACGAAGAGGGCGTCGGCCGGCGGGCAGGAAGAGCAGCCCTGGCTGGTGAAGAGCTCCACCACCGCCCGGGGCTGGAGGTCCGGCACCTGAGCGCGTGCCGCGTCTGCGCCCAGCAGGAGCAGGGCGGCAGCGGCGGAGAGGAGGGGCGCGGAACATTTCATGGCTTGAACTCGGCGAGATCTTGCATCTCAGGCGTTACCAAAGCGCCCCATTCGTCTCACTTCAAAATCACGTTGCCTTGAAAACAGGGGAGGGTGCAACGGCTGGTGCCTCGGCGGCGGCCGAGATCATGTTCGGGCGCCAGCGGCGATGCATCCAGAGCCATTGCTCGGGATGTTCGCGGACCCAGCCCTCGACCACGGCGGTCATCATCGCCATGGCGCCCTGGACGTCGATCTCGCCGGCCGCGTCGCGGGGCAGTTCGAGCGGCGGCGTCAGCTGCAGCCGGAAGCGCTGGTTCGGCAGGCGGATGACGCGCACGCCATGCACCGGGCATTCGAAGCGGCGGGCGAATTTGCCGAGGATCGGGTTGGTCAGGGCCGGGCGGCCCATGAAGGGCACCACGACGCCGCGGGTGAAGTGCTGGTCGATCAGCATGCCGAGATGGCCGTCGCGCTCGAGCACGCCCTGCATGGCGAAGGCGGCGCCCTGCTTCGCTGCGGCGAGCCCGCCCATCGCGCCGGAGCGGATCTCGTGGACGACGGCGGCGATCGCCGGGTCGTTGGGCGCCCGGAAGACGGCCGTGGTTTCGAGGTCGTAGGCCTGGGCGCAGATCGCCGGCAGTTCCCAATTGGCCAGATGCGCCGAGAAGATCAGGCCGGGCTTCGCGTCGTCCTTGAGCGCGATGAAATGCTCGATGCCCTCGACCTCGACGCGCGAAGGCGCATCGGGGTTGAGGTAGTCGTAGTCGAAAAGCGTCTTCAGATGGGCGTATTCGGCGGCGGTACGGCCGAGATTCTCCCAGGCGCCCCGCGCGATGCGGCGCACCTCGGCCTCGTCCACCTCCGGAAAGGCCGCGCGAATATTCGCGAGCGCGACGCGGTTGACCGGAATCAGCGGGCTCGCCGTGCGGAGCAGCCAGCCGCCGAGATCGCTCGACCGCTCCGGGCCGAGCAGGCGCAGGAAGCCGAAGAGGGCTCGGATCAGGCCGATCATCACCGCCGCGCCGGCGCGTGCGGCGATTGCTTTCAAGCGTCTCAAGATCGGCCCGGTCCTCTCGCGCCCCTCTGGCCGTCGCGGCCGGGCTGACGGCGCGACTTGCGGCAGGACGGCGCTTTCGTCAAGTTTTCAGCGGCGGCCATCCGCTTGCGGCCGCGCGTTCCGCAGCGTCCTCAGAAGGTCACGACGACCTTTCCGAAGACCTGCCGGCCCTCGAGACGCGCGAGCCCCTTCTCGAAATCCTCCAGCGGAAAGACGGAATCGATGACCGGTTTCATGCCGGCCGCCATCTTGTCGAGGGACTGGCGGATGTTCTCGATGCGGCAGCCGAAGGAGCCGGTGATGCGGTACTGCTGCTGGAACAGCTGCATCAGGTTGATCGTGGCCGAGGGGCCGGAGGTCGCGCCGCAGGTAACGAGGCGGCCACCGCGCTTGAGGCAGAGCAGCGAGCCGTTCCAGGTGTCGGCGCCGACATGCTCGAAGACGACATCGACGCCTTTGCGCTTGGTGAGGCGGCGGACCTCGCCCTCGAAGCGCTCGGTCTTGTAGTTGATGACGTGGTCGGCGCCGAGTTCGGCCGCCTTGCGGCCCTTCTCGTCGTCGCCGACCGTGGTGAAGACCGTGCAGCCGATCGCCTTGGCCATCAGGATCGCGGCCGTGCCGATGCCGGAGCCGCCGGCATGGACGAGGACCGACTCTCCGGGCTCGAGCCTGGCGTTGTCGAACAGCATGTGCTGGACCGTGCCGAAGCCGATCGGCGCGCAGGCCGCGTCCTCGAAGGAGACGCCGGCGGGTGCCTTGATCACGAGCCTTGCCGCCTTGTTCAGGAATTCGCGGGCGAAGCCGTCGATATGGAAGCCCATGATGCCGGCGACGTTCTCGCAGAGATTGTCGCGGCCCTCGCGGCAGGCCTTGCAGTGGCCGCATGTCTCGGCGCCATAGGCGGTGACGGTGTCGCCGACGGCGAGGCCGGTGACGCCCTCGCCGACGCAGACGATCTCACCCGAGGCCTCGACGCCCGCTGCCTGCGGCATCTTGCGCTTGGCGAAGGCCATGCCACGGAAGCCCCAGACGTCGAGATAGTTCAGCGCGACGGCGCGGATGCGAATCTGGACCTCGCCGGCGGCGGGAGGCGGCGGCGGGTCGATCTCCTCGAGACGGAGGTCGCGGTCGCCGTGAAGTTGAAGTGAACGCATGGGAAGACGGAGTCTCTTTTTCAGTCGCTGCAGCGCGGCGCGGGGTGCCGCCGGTCCATCACGGTTCAAGGCAATCTGTTGTTGTGACGGCGCGACAAGGGGTCTGATCAGCGGCTCAGTGACTGTTCGTCGCTGTGCCATGCGGCAAGGCGGTCTGCTCTGTGCTCTTGTGGTGAACCGCATCGACGTAATTTTCGATCGCGGTTGCAATAATCCATTCCGGCGAACGATCCGTTTGAGCAGCCAGTTCTTTTACGATGGCAGCGATCTGAGGTTCCAGCTCGATTGTTATGTCCATAGCACGACTCCTCATGTCGCCATTCCGAGCAGAGCGCAGCCATCACTTCGCGGCCGGAGGCGACTAGATTGCGCCGCAGACACGCTCCCCGCAACGACGGATGCGGGTCATCTCAGCGGTGGACGCCGAGCTGCGCGGTCACGCCGCCGTCGATCGGGATGACGGTGCCGGTGATGTAGGCGGCGGGCTCGCTCATCAGGAAGGCGGCGAGGCCGCCGACCTCCTCTGGCCTGGCAAAGCGGCCGGCGGGAATCTGCCCCTGCATCTTGTCGCGATAGGCGGCGTAGGGCGCCATCATGTCGGTATCGACGAAGCCGGGCGCGATGACGTTGACGGTGACGCCGCGCTTGCCGGTCTCGACCGCGAGCGTCTTCGCATAGGAGATCAGCGCGCCCTTGGAGGCGGCGTAAGCCGCATTGCCGGGGTTGCCGCGCAGCGCCGCGACCGAACCGATGGCGACGATCCGGCCGGCCCGGGCGCGGATCATGGACCGCATCAGGCTCTTGGCGAGGCGGGTGAAGGCCCAGAAATTGACCTGCATGGCCGCTTCCGCCTTGTCCTGCGCCATCATCGCGGCCAGCGAATCATAGGGCTGGCCGGCATTGTGGACGAGGCCGAAATAGGTCTCGCTCTCGCGGTCCTCGCAGAAGGCGTCGAGCGCCGCCTTGTCGGAGAGGTCGAGCGGCAAGGCCTGGATGGCGCGGCCGGGATGTGCGGCGGCGATCTCGGCGGCGAGCGCCAGGGCCTGCTCGCCCGAGGCGCGATAGGTGAAGTCGACATCGTGGCCGGCCGTGGCCAGCGCCCGGACGATGGCCGCGCCGACGCCCTTGGCGCCGCCGGTGACGAGAATTTTTGTCATGAGCGGGCAGGCTCCGCGGTCAGGACGAGGCTGGTGTTCTGCCCGCCGAAGCCGAAGGAGTTCGACAGCACCGTCCGCACGCGGGCGTCGCGGGCGACGTTGGGCACCACATCGAGCGCGATCGCGGGATCGGGCGTGACATAGTTGATCGTCGGCGGGATCCGGCCATGGGCGATGGTGAGGAAGGAGATCACCGCCTCAACCGCGCCGGCCGCGGTCAGGGTATGGCCGATCATCGACTTGTTGGAGGACATCGGCAGGCGCGCCATGCGCTCGCCGAAGACGGCGGCGCAGCTCATCGCCTCCATCTTGTCGTTCTCCGGCGTCGAGGTGCCGTGGGCGTTGATGTAGTCGACATCGTCGGGGCTCAGGCCGGCATCGGCCAGCGCATCCTGCATGGCGAGGATGGCGGGCTTGCCGTCCGGGCTGGAGCGGGTGCGGTGGAAGCCGTCGCCGCGCTCGCCGCAGCCGGCGACGATGCCGAGGATGGTCGCCCCGCGCGCCAAAGCGTGGTCGTAATCCTCCAGCACCAGCGCGCCCGCGCCCTCGCCCATGACGAAGCCGTCGCGGTTCTTCGAGAAGGGCTTGGCGGCGGCTTCCGGCGGGTCGTTCTGCGTCGAGAGCGCCGAGAGCAGCGAGAAGCGGATCAGCGCCTCGGCATGGATCGAGCCGTCGGTGCCGATGCAGAGCGCGGCTTTCGTCTCGCCGCGGCGGATCGCCTCGACGCCCATCTGGATCGCGGTGGCGCCAGACGAGCAGGCGGTCGAGAGCGAGATCGGCGAGCCCTTGGTGCCGAAGGCGTCGGCGACATGATCGGCGACGGTGCCGAACAGGAACATCTCGTGCATCGCCTTGAAGCGCTGCGAGGCGGCGGCGCTGAGCAGGCCGCGATAGTCGACCTCGCCCTCCAGTGAGGCGGCGAGCTCCTGCTTCTGCGGCCATTCCATCTCGACGGGCGGCACCGCCATGAAGAGCTCGCCCGGAAAATCGCCCGGCTGGCCGATACCGCTCTGGCCGACAGCCTCCTCGGCGGCCAGCATCGCGAGCTTCTCGGAGAGCTGCGGGGCGGTGAAGGGGCCGTCGAACAGGAAATCGACGGTTCCGCCGATGGTGGTGCGCAGACCCTGCGTCGGAAAGCGCTCGATGGCGTGGATGCCGGAGCGGCCGGCGGTGAGCGCCTCCCAGTTCGCCGCCTTGCCCTGGCCGAGCGAGGTGACGATGCCGAGTCCGGTCACGGCGACGACGGGCCTGCCCCGGGAATCGCGGCGGCCGACGGCGGGAGACGGTTTGGAGGGGGTGGTTTCGCTCATCGCACGCTCCTCACGGGGCCACCAGGTGGGCCGCACCCTCGCCGCGCCAGTGACCGGCGCCGGTGACGACGGCCTCGCGGGCCTGGCCCTTCGACAAGGCGGCGGCGGCGAGCGCGACCGAGACGGGGAAGGCGGCCTCGACCGCATGGCCGAGCAGATCGCCGGTCGCGACGCGGCGCGCCTGCGGCAAGGTCGCCAGCGCAGCCGCTTCCTCGGCGGTGACGCCGGCGACGCCGGTGGCGGCCGAGACGGCGAGCGCGCCTGGGGCGACGGGGCCGAGATCGGCGAGCAGGCCGCGCAGCGCCGCCTCGACCGCGCCGGGCTGGCGTTTCGAGCGGGTCGCGACGACGGCGTCGAGCCGGGCCAGGATGGTGGCGCCGCGGGCGGCTGCGCGTTCGGCCGACTCCAGCACGAGGAAGGCCGAGGCGCTGCCCGTGATCAGGCCGGGCGCAGTCTCGCGCTCGAAGACGGGGGCGAAATCGCCCTTTCGCAGGAAGCCGCCCAGCTCGAACAGCAGCAGCATGTCCTGCCGCTCGGCATTGTAGGAGCCACCGACCAGCATGACCTCCGCCTGGCCGGCGGCGATGCGGGCATGGGCGGTGCGGATGGCGTCGACGCCGGCCTGCTCCTCGCCCATGAAGGTGCGCGAGGCGCCGGTGATGCCGTGGACGATGCCGATGTTGCCGGCGAGCAGGTTGGACAGCTGGGCCAGGAACAGCGTCGGGCGCAGATCGCCCATCAGCCGCTCGTTCAGGAAGGTGCCGGGCGCGTTGGCGCCGCGCAGCCCGGTCAGGACGGCGCTGTCGACGGCATGGTCGCGCTCGCCGCCGCCGGCGGCTACGATGACCTGCAGCATCGCCTTGGCCTCGGCATCGTCCTTCAGCCCCGCCCCGTCGAGCGCGAGCCCGGCCGCATAGACGCCGAGGCGCTGCCACGGCTCCATCTGGCGCTGGTCGGACTTCTTGGGGATCTGCCGGTCGAGTTCGAGCGGTTTCAGCGGGTGAACCGGATAGGGTGCGAAGCTCGTCGTGTCGACGACGGGCGCGGCCATGGCCGCCAGCGCGTCCGCATGGGTGTCGATGCCTTCGCCGAGGCTGGAGGCGAGGCCGATGCCGGTGATGACGACGCCGTGCTTCATGATCGGGCCTGCTCCGGGGCGAGGCCGATGGCGGCCAGGCGTGCCTCCATCAGGCTGCGCATGTCGGCGGGGAAGGGCATCAGGCGGAAGCGCAATTCCGCATCGCAGATCGGCTTGCCGTCGATGGCGATGCGCGCCTTGGTCGCCGCATAGCCCGAACCCTCGATGACGAGTTCGGCGGCGATGTCGAGCACGGCATTCGGCTCGACGAAGGTGCGGAAGCGCGCCTTGTCGACGGTCATCAGGAAGGGCATCTGCGTCAGCCCGTTGAGCGCGAGCAGCAGATAGCCGGAAGCCTGCGCCATGGTTTCGGTCAGCAGCACGCCGGGGACGAGCGGATGGCCGGGGAAATGGCCCTCGAAGACGGGGCTGGCGTCGGCCGCCGGCACGGTCGAGCGGGTCGCGATCCGCTTCTCGCCCGGTTCGAAGGCGACCACGCGGTCGATCATGTCGAAATATTCGAGGCGCATGCGCTTCCGATCGTCGGTCACGGGGCGTCGAAGCCGGCTCCGACGCGGCTCTGCTCTAAACGCTGAGCCGGCGGGGCTCAAGCCGGCGCCCGCCAAAGCAGGACGGCCCCCATGCCGGGGCGCCGCGGACATCGCGTCCGCGCCCCGGGATGAGGGCCGTGATCACGGCGGTGGCGGAACTCAGGCCGCCTTGGCGGCGACGAGATCGTCGATGCGCTTGCAGAGGTTCTCGAGCACGAAATACTGCTCGGCCGGCGCCTTGCCCTCGTTGACCTCCTGCGTCCACTGCTCGAGCGGCAGCTTGATGCCGAAGGCCTTGTCGATCGCGAAGGCGATGTCGAGGAAGGCGAGCGAGTCGATGCCGAGATCGTCGATCGCGTGGCTCTGCGGCGTGATCTTCTCGCGCGGAATGTCGCAGGTCTCCGAAATGATTCCGGCGACCGTCTCGAAGGTGGCGGACATGCGGGTGCTCCCGTCGTGATGATGGAGGCGGACGACATCCGGGCGCGGACGATCGTCCTGCGCCTGCCCCAAGCCCCCCGCCAAGGATGACTGTGACGCCCCCTTACACCGCGGGGGTGGCGAGGACAACTGCGGCGAGTCGGGAAGCCGTGATGGCCGGGCAAGCCCGGCCATCTCCAGAAACGAACAACCTGTTTCGGCAGAGGTTCGGGCCCCGAGCGGGAACCCGATGCTCTTCGTCAGGCGGCCAGCCCGCGCAGCACGTAGTGCAGGATGCCGGCGTTCTTGAAGTAGTCGATCTCGTCCAGCGTATCGATGCGGCAGAGGATCGGCACCTTCTTCACCGAGCCGTCGGCATAGGTGATCTCGGCTTCGAGAGTCTGGCGCGGCTTGACCGTGGCGAGGCCCTTGATGGAGACCGTCTCGTCGCCCTTCAGGTCGAGCGAGGCCCAGCTCGTGCCCTCCTGCAGGGTGAAGGGCACCACGCCCATGCCGACCAGGTTCGAGCGGTGGATGCGCTCGAAGCTCTGCGCGATCACGGCCTTGACGCCGAGCAGGTTTGTGCCCTTCGCCGCCCAGTCGCGCGAGGAGCCGTTGCCGTATTCGACGCCGGCGAAGATCACCAGCGGGACGTTCTCCTGCTGGTACTTCATCGCCGCATCATAGATCGGCAGCTCTTCCTTGCTCGGATAGTGGATGGTGTAGCCACCCTCGCGCCCGTTCGGGCCGAGCATATGGTTGCGGATGCGGATGTTGGCGAAGGTGCCGCGCATCATCACCTCGTGATTGCCGCGGCGCGTGCCGTACTGGTTGAAATCCGCGACCGCGACGCCGTGCTCGGTGAGATAGGCGCCGGCGGGCGAGGCCGCCTTGATCGAACCGGCCGGGGAGATGTGGTCGGTGGTAATCTTGTCGCCGAAGAGGCCGAGGATGCGCGCACCCTTGATGTCGCCGATCGGCGCCGGCTGCTTGCCCATCCCGCGGAAATAGGGCGGGTTCTGCACATAGGTCGAGTCGTCGTCCCAGGCATAGGTCTCGGAGGTGGGGGCGTTGACCGCCTGCCAGTGCTCGTCGCCCTTGAAGACGTCGGCGTATTTCGCCTCGAAGATGGCGCGCGTGACGTTCTGCTGGATGAAATCCTGGATCTCCTTGTTGGAGGGCCAGATGTCGCGCAGATAGACGTCCTTGCCGTCGGAGCCCTGGCCGATCGGCTGGGTCGTCAGGTCGATCTGGACCGAGCCGGCCAGCGCATAGGCGACGACCAGCGGCGGCGAGGCGAGGTAGTTCGCCTGCACGTCGGGCGAGACGCGGCCCTCGAAGTTGCGGTTGCCGGAGATCACGGCGCCCGCGATCAGGCCCTTCTCGTTGATGGTCTTCGAGATCGGCGCCGGCAGCGGGCCGGAATTGCCGATGCAGGTGGTGCAGCCGAAGCCGACCAGGTTGAAGCCGAGCTTGTCGAGATCGGGCTGGAGGCCGGCCTTGGCGAGGTATTCGGCGACGACCTGCGAACCGGGCGCCAGCGAGGTCTTGACCCAGGGCTTGACCTTCAGACCCTTGGCGACCGCGTTGCGGGCGAGCAGGCCCGCCGCCATCAGCACCGAGGGGTTCGAGGTGTTGGTGCAGGAGGTGATCGCGGCGATGACGACGTCGCCATGGCCGAGATCGAAATCCTCGCCCTCGACCTGGACGCGGCGCGAGAGTTCGCCGCCCTTCTTATAGTCGCTGTCCATGGCGGCGGCGAAGCCGGCCTTGACGGCCGAGAGGTCGACGCGGCCCTCGGGGCGCTTCGGGCCGGCCATGGAGGGCTTCACCGTGCCGAGGTCGAGCTCGAGCGTGTCGGTGAAGACCGGGTCGGCGGTCTGCGGCGTGGCGAACAGCCCTTGAGCCTTGCTGTAGGCCTCGACCAGCGCGATCCGGTCGGCCTTGCGGCCGGTCACCGTGAGATAGTCGAGCGTTTCGGTATCGACCGGGAAGAAGCCGCAGGTGGCGCCGTATTCCGGGCCCATATTGGCGATGGTGGCGCGGTCGGCCAGCGTCAGATTGTAGAGGCCCGGGCCGAAGAACTCGACGAACTTGCCGACGACGCCCTTCTTGCGCAGCATCTGCGTGACGGTGAGCACGAGGTCGGTCGCTGTGATGCCTTCCTTGAGCGAGCCGGTCAGCTTGAAGCCGATCACCTCGGGCAGGAGCATCGATTGCGGCTGGCCGAGCATCGCGGCTTCCGCCTCGATGCCGCCGACACCCCAGCCGAGCACGGCGAGGCCGTTGACCATGGTGGTGTGCGAATCGGTGCCGACGAGCGTGTCCGGATAGGCGACCTCGACCTCGGCGCCGTCGATCGTCTCCTTCCGGGTCCAGACCGTCTGGGCGAGGTATTCGAGATTGACCTGGTGGCAGATGCCAGTGCCGGGCGGGACGACGCGGAAATTGTCGAAGGCGAGCTGGCCCCATTTCAGGAACTTGTAGCGCTCCTGGTTGCGCTCATATTCGAGCTCGACATTGCGAGCGAAAGCCTTGGGCGAACCGAACTCGTCGACGATGACCGAGTGGTCGATGACGAGATCGACCGGCACGAGCGGGTTGATCTTCTGGGCGTCGCCGCCGAGCGCCTTGACGCCGTCACGCATCGCCGCGAGGTCGACCACCGCCGGCACGCCGGTAAAGTCCTGCATCAGGACGCGGGCCGGGCGGAAGCCGATCTCCTTGCCGGCGCTGCCCTTGTCGTCGAGCCAGGCGACGAAGCCCTCGATGTCGGTCTTGGTGACCGAGCGGCCGTCCTCGAAGCGCAGCAGGTTCTCCAGCAGCACCTTCATCGAGAAGGGCAGCTTCGAGATCCCGGCGAGTCCGTTCTGCTCGGCGAGCGGCAGGGAGTAATACACATAGGTCTTGTCGCCGACGGTGAGCGTCTGGCGGCACTTGAAAGAGTCGAGGGAAGCCATGCGGGCTGATCCTGATCAAGGGGTTGCGGTCGCGAATCGACGGAGGCCCCTTGCGGGATCGCCGGTTCGAAGGCCTGATGCGCAGGTCGCGCGCGCCGCCCCGGGAGTGCCCGAGCCCCGCGCCGGATCGGCGTGCGGCGTAGCCACGGGCTCTATAGAGCAATTCCAAGAAGCCCGCTACATGAACGAAGCGCGTTCGCGCGCGAACCCGACCTTTCGGAAGATGCCCCTCCCTTGACCTCCCCGCCCATCCCGACCCTGACCCTGGAGGCCGACCGGCTGGCCTGCCGCCGCGGGGGCAGGCTGATCTTCTCCGAGCTCTCCTTCCGCCTCGGGCCGGGCGAGGCGATCGCGCTCACGGGCCGCAACGGGGCCGGCAAGTCGAGCCTGCTCGCAATGCTGTGTGGGCGGCTGCGCCCGGATGCCGGTGCGATCCGGATTGCGGGTGCGGCCGATGTGGCTCCGGTCGAGATCAGCCATGTCGTCGGCCATCGCGACGGGTTGAAGACGGCGCTGACGGCGCAGGAGAACCTCGCCTTCGCCCAGGCGCTGCTCGGTGATGCCGCGCTCTCGCCCGGCGAGGCGCTGGCGGCCGTCGGTCTGCCCCATGTCGCGGGCCTGCCGGTGGCCTATCTCTCCGCCGGCCAGCGTCGACGGGTCGCCCTGGCGCGGCTTCTGGTGTCGCGGCGGCCGTTCTGGCTGCTGGACGAGCCGATGGCCGCGCTCGACGTCGCGGCGCAGACGATGCTGACGGGGCTGATGCGCGCGCATCTGTCGGACGGCGGCGCGATCCTGGCGGCCACGCACGGACCGCTGGGGCTCGACGGCGCACGCGAACTGAGGATCGGCCTGTGACCGCCGCTTTTTTCGCCATTCTGAGGCGCGACCTCGCCCTCGCCTCGCGCGCCGGCGGCGGCGGCGAACTCGCGCTGGTCTTCTTCCTGACGATCGTCGTGCTGGTGCCCTTCGCGCTGGGGCCCGATCTCAACCTGCTGTCGCGTATCGGCCCGGCGATCCTTTGGCTGGGCGCGCTGCTCTCCGTGCTGATCGGGCTCGACCGGCTGTTCCAGGCGGATGAGGAGGATGGCTCGCTCGATCTCATCCGAAGCGGCGTCTTGCCGCTGGAACTCGCGGTGGTGGCGAAGGGGCTGGCGCACTGGCTGACGACGGGCCTGCCGCTGGCGCTGGCGGCGCCGCTGCTCGGCCTGCTGGTGGCGCTGCCCGGCGAGGCGATGCTGCCGGTGGCGGCGACGCTGCTGGTCGGAACCCCGGCGCTGAGCTTCATCGGGGCAGGCGCCGCGGCGCTGACCGCGAGCCTGCGGCGCGGCGGTCTGATCCTGCCCGTGCTGGTGGCGCCGCTGACGGTGCCGGTGCTGATCTTTGGCGTTTCGGCGTCGAACGCAGCGCTGGGCGGGACGATTCCGTTCCGCACACCCTTCCTGATCCTGTGTGCGCTGTCGCTGGCGGCGATCGTCGTGGGGACGCTGGCGGCGGCGGCGGCGCTGCGACAGTCGAACTAGCCGCAGGCCGTCCCGGTCCGGCAGGGTTCCTCGCGGCGACCGCCGAATTCGACGGCGCAGCCATAGCGGCCGGCGAGGCGGGCCACGATGGCGGCAACGGTGCCGATCTCGACGCCCGGCAAAGCATGCCGGCCGAGAATCTCCCGCGCCGTCGCATCGACATCGACCACACGCGATTCGCCGGCCTTGGCGCGGATCGCCGTCTCGACCTCACGCTGGATCTCGTCCGGCAGGTGTCGCGTCATGGCCGCTCCTCTCGACAGTGGCGACATGCTATCTAGCGACCCTGGAGGCGGCAACCCTCGGGAGCCGATATATCAATGTTGCCAATTGCTTAGGATTTGAACAATCGAGCAACCGTCATCACCCGCGCCGCTGAGCGTCGCGCTTCGCCGGATCCGAAGGCAACCCGTCGCACCAGCCGTGAGCATCGGATCGTCTGGATCGCAGCCCCACATGACGCTGTGATGTCGCATGGGTGGCTCGCGGATTGCTGAGGGGGGCAGGCCTTGATAAGGCTGCGGGAGCAGCTCTGGCGGCAGCCTTCGAGCATGATGCGATGACATGGCCGGCCTGATCGATCTCGCGAACCCGACGCGCTTCATGCGCCTCTCCGCCATCCTGCTGCCCTGGTTCGCCGGGGTGGCGGCGCTGCTGCTCGGCGTCGGTTTCTATCTCGCCTGGTTCGTGGCTCCGCCCGACTACCAGCAGGGCGAGACGATCCGCATCATGTTCGTGCATGTGCCGGCCGCCTGGCTGGCGATGATGTTCTACTCGATGATGACACTCTCGGCGCTGGGCACGCTGGTCTGGCGGCATCCGCTGGCCGATGTCGCGCAGAAGGCGGCGGCCCCGATCGGCGCGGCCTTCGCCTTGATCTGCCTGCTCACCGGCGCCTTCTGGGGCAAGCCGATGTGGGGGACCTACTGGGTCTGGGATGCGCGGCTGACCTCGATGCTGGTGCTCCTCCTGATCTATCTCGGCATCATGGCGCTGTGGCGGACGCTGGACGAGCCGTCCCAGGCCGGACGGGCGGTCGCGATTCTGACGCTGGTCGGCTTCGTCAACGTGCCGATCATCAAATTCTCGGTCGACTGGTGGAACACGCTGCATCAGCCGGCCTCGGTGCTGCGGCTGGACGGGCCGACGATCCACGCCTCCATGTTGTGGCCGCTGCTGATCCTCGCCTTCGGCTTCACGCTGATGGCGCTGGCACTGCATTTGGTGGCGATGCGGGCCGAGATCATGCGGCGGCGCGTGCGGACGCTGACGATCCTTGAGGCCGAGCGGCTCGACCGGCTCGCCGCCGACGGCTCTCCCGCGTGAGGATGGCCGCATGACGAGCGCGCTCGGGCCTCATGCCGCCTTCATCCTGGCCTCCTATGCCGCCGTCATGGTGGTGCTGGGGGGGCTCGTCCTGTCCATTCTGATCGATCACCGCTCCCAGAAGCGGGCCCTGGCTGAGTTGGAACGTCGTGGCGCCACCCGCCGCTCCGGACAGGAGCCGTCATGAGCGAGACCGAGGCCCCGGCCGAGGCCGCGCCACGCCGGCGCTCGCCCCTGATCTTCCTGCTGCCGCTGATCCTGTTCGGCGCGCTCGCGGTCGTCTTTCTCGTCGGGCTGTTCGCCGGCGACGCCAGCAAGGTGCCGTCCGCGCTGATCGGAAAGCCCGCGCCGCCGATCACGCTGACGGCGCTGGAGGGCCTGCAACGCGAGGGGCGGCCGGTCCCGGCCTTCGCAATGAAAGACCTCGCTGCCGGGCGGGCGACGATCGTCAATGTCTTTGCGAGCTGGTGCGCACCCTGCCGCGTCGAGCATCCCTTCCTGGTGGCGATGGCCGAGTCGCCGCCGGTCAAGGCGGGCCGCGTCGCGGTGGTCGGCATCAACTACAAGGACGAGGCGGAGAATGCCCGACGCTTCCTGGGCGCGCTGGGCAATCCCTATTCCGCCGTCGGCGTCGACGCCTCGGGTCGCGCGGCGATCGAATGGGGCGTCTATGGCGTGCCGGAGACCTTTGTGATCGGCCCGGACGGGCGGATCCTCGAAAAGCATGTCGGCCCGCTCGACGCCGCGAGCGCCGGCCGGCTGCTGGCGCGGGCGGTGGCGGGCAAGTGAAGCAAGCGCGTCATGCTCGGGCTTGCCCCGAGCATCTCATGACGCGAAGTCTCCGGTTCTGCCTTCCGGTCTGAGATTCCCGGGTCTGCGCTTCGCTTCGCCCGGGAATGACGGCTTCAGGCCGCTTTCCGCCCGCCCATCAGGCTTGCAAACAGGCCGCGGCCATCGGTGCCGCCGGTGAGCGAATCGATCAGGTTCTCGGGGTGCGGCATCAGGCCGAGCACGTTGAAGCCGGGCGAATAGATGCCGGCGATGTTGTTGAGCGAGCCGTTGGGATTGGCGGCTGGCGTGACCTTCCCCTGCGCGTCGGCATAGCGGAAGGCGACGAGCCCCTCGCCCTCGAGCCGTGCCAGCGTCTCGTCGTCGGCGACGTAATTGCCCTCGCCATGGGCGATGCAGACATCGATGACCTGACCCGGCGCATAGGCTGCGGTGTAGGGCGTGTCGGCGCGCTCCACCGTGAGATGCTGGCGCCTGCAGACGAATTTCAGGTCGGCGTTGCGCATCAGGATGCCGGGCAGGAGCCCCGCCTCGCAGGCGATCTGGAAGCCGTTGCAGATGCCCAGTACATAGCCGCCGCGGGCGGCGTGCGCCCGGGTTGCGTCCATGACGTTGGCGCGGCCGGCGATGGCGCCGGTGCGCAGATAATCGCCATAGGAAAAGCCGCCGGGTAGAACGACGAGATCGGTGCCGGCCGGCAGCTCCGTGTCGGCGTGCCAGATATGAGCCACCTCGGCCCCGGCCTGCTTCAGCGCCTTGGCGACGTCGCCGTCACGGTTGGAGCCGGGAAAGGTGATGACGGCGGCTTTCATCGGATCAGGCCCCGATCTCGACGCGGTAGTTCTCGATCACGGTGTTGGCGAGCAGCTTCTCGCAGGCGGTCTTGAGGGCGGCTTCCGCCGCGGCCTTGTCGGAGCCCGCCAGCTCGATGTCAAAGACCTTGCCCTGGCGGACGGCGCCGACGCCCTCGATTCCGAGGGATTTCAGCGCGCCTTCGATCGCCTTGCCCTGCGGATCGAGCACGCCGGTCTTGAGGGTGACGGTGACGCGGGCTTTCATGGGGATCTCCGGAGGCGGTCTGCGGCTGCCTTAACCGCGAATCGCACCGGGCTCAACCGCCGGGGCGGGTTTCACGTGAATCAGCGGCTGCGCCATGCGGCCACCGCATCGCGGCGGGCGCTTTCGGAATCGGGCGAGACGGCGATGGCCAGGACCAGCCGGTCGCCCTCGCGTCCATGCAGGATGGCGGTCGTGGCGCTCTTGGCGCCGTCGCCGCGGGCGCGGATCTCGACGAGGAGGCCGCTCGTGCCTTCGGCCTCGAAACGGTTCACCTGCGTCGTGCTCCCGGGCCGCGCATCCGCCTTGCCGGCGGCGGGCTTGGTCGCGGCCGGCTTGCGCGCCGAATCGGGCGGCGGCTTCGAGAACAGGCGGGCGAGGCGCTCCGGATCGGCCTTCAGCGCCTGCTCCATTTGCCCGGCCTCGCGGCCGGAGAAGGCAAGCACGGCGGCGAAGCCCTGCTGCGTGCAGGCCTCGCGCGGGCAGAACACCATGGTGCGGGCCTCGATGCCCTCGTTCAGCACCCAGTCGCCGATGGGGAGGGGCGTCCAGCCCTGCGAGGCGGGCAGCTCCGCCAGGCCCGGACCGAAGGATCCGGCGCAGCTCGTCAGGAGCATCAGGGCCGCGAGCAGGCCCGCGACATGAAAACGGGAGCGCAGGCGCTCCCGTGTCATGAGCCGAGGTGCCGGCTGGGCGACTGCCATCAGGGGCGCGTCGACGCTTACTGGACGAGCCGCGGACCGGAGGGGCCGGGCTTCTCGTTCTCGCCGAGGATGCCGAGTCGGCGCGCGACCTCGGAATAGGCCTCGATCAGCCCGCCCATGTCGCGGCGGAACCGGTCCTTGTCCAGCTTGTCCTTGGACTTGATGTCCCAGAGCCGGCAGGAATCGGGGCTGATCTCGTCGGCGACGACGATGCGCATCATCTCGCCTTCCCAGAGGCGGCCGCATTCCATCTTGAAGTCGACGAGACGGATGCCCGCGCCGAGGAAGAGGCCGGAGAGGAAGTCGTTTACGCGGATGGCGAGCGCCATGACGTCGTCGATCTCCTGCGGCGTCGCCCAGCCGAAGGCGGTGATGTGCTCTTCGGAGACCATCGGGTCGTTGAGCGCATCGTTCTTGTAATAGAACTCGATGATCGAGCGCGGCAGCTGGGTGCCCTCCTCGAGCCCGAGACGGGTCGAGAGCGAGCCGGCGGCGACGTTGCGCACCACGACCTCGAGCGGAATGATCTCGACCTCGCGAATGAGCTGCTCGCGCATGTTCAGCCGGCGGATGAAATGCGTCGGCACGCCGATGTCGTTCAGGTTCGAGAAGATGTGCTCGCAGATGCGGTTGTTGAGCACGCCCTTGCCGTCGATGACTTCGTGCTTCTTGGCGTTGAAAGCGGTGGCGTCATCCTTGAAGTGCTGGATCAGCGTTCCGGGCTCCGGTCCCTCATAGAGGACCTTCGCCTTGCCTTCGTAGATGCGACGGCGGCGATTCATTGGGATATACCGTGGCTTGAGGAAATCCAAAGGTCGGCCTTTCTCTGGACGCGGGTGGCCCCGCGGCGGGATCTGGGCCCCTGATCAGCCGGTTCGGCCCCCGTCCGCGTCGAATCCGAGAGAATCGACATCGGTCTGGAACACGCTCCCGGCCGGCTCATCTTGCGGACGGCGATTGGGCCGTCCATGCGGCGCTATATGGCGCTTCTGCACCGCGAACGCAACAAACCGCTCCGCCGCGGCGTGTTTTCGCGCGCGCCCTGCGCTTCCGCCGCAATCCGGACTGGCCTGTTCCGCGGGGGCACCCTATATGGCTGCGGCGTGCTTCCAGAGCCGTCCCGGCCATGCCCCGCAAAGGACTTTACCGCATGTCGACTTTCGATCAGCGCAAGGATGCCTTCGAGAACAAGTTCGCCCATGACGAGGAGCTGCGCTTCAAGGCGACGGCCCGGCGCAACAAGCTGCTCGGCCTGTGGGCGGCGGAAAAGCTCGGCAAGTCGGGCACTGAGGCCGACGCCTATGCCAAGTCCGTCGTGGTGGCCGATTTCGAGGAGGCCGGCGACGACGACGTGCTGCGCAAGGTGAAGGGCGATTTCGCCGCCGGCAACGTGGCGGTCGGCGAGGACGAGATCCGCCGCGTGATGGGCGAGCTGCTGCTGCGCGCCGCAGACGAGATCCAGGCCGGCCGCTGAGGCCGGTGGCCGAGCCGACCTCTCCAAACGCAGGTCGCGATTGAAACGGGCGCATGGGCGCCCGTTTGCTTTTCGGCCATGGCCCGGTCCAACCTGACGCACCCGCCGGCCCAGCCAAGAGCGGGATCTGCAACGGATGAAATGCGCCATGGCCTCACAGACCGTCCTGTCCTCCCTCGCCGATCGTCTCGCCCGGGGAGACAGTCTCGTTTCCGCCTGGTGCGGCCTGCAGGATCCCGCCATTGCCGGCCTGCTGGCGAAGGAGGGTTTCGATGCCGTCACCCTCGACATGCAGCACGGGCCGATCACGCTGGCTGAGGTGATCAGGGCTATCCCGCTGATCAACGCCGCCGGCAAGCCGGCGCTGGCGCGCATCGCCGTTGGCGAGTTCCAGAACGTCTCGCGGTTGTTCGATGCCGGCGTCTCCGGCGTGATCGCGCCGATGATCAACACCATGGGGGACGCCCGCGCCTTCGCGGCCTATTCCAAATATCCGCCGATGGGCGAGCGGAGCTGGGGCAGCTATGGCGGGCTCGGCGCCTCCGGGCTCGATCAGAACGGCTATCTGCGCGAGGCGAACCGTTTCTCGCTCTCCTTCGCGATGATCGAGACCCGCGAGGCGATGGCGATCCTCGACGATATTCTGGCGCTGGAGGGCATCGACGCGGTGTTCGTCGGTCCCTCCGACCTCTCCATCGCGCTCTCGGGCGGCAGGGAGGTCAATGCGCTGTCCGCCGAGGTCGACGAGGCGATCCGGCACATCGTCGCGCGCGCTTCGGCCGTCGGAAAGCCGGTCGCGATCTACGCGCAGTCGGCCGAGCGTGCGAAGGCGTTCCTCCAGATGGGCGCGAAGCTCGTGACGGTGATGAGCGACACCGCTTTCCTGCGTGGGGCGGCGCAGAGCGCGCTTTCGGTGCTCGGACGCTGACGATCGCTCAGGCGTTCACGCCTTCGCGGGCCTTCAGCACGGCGTAATAGGCCCAGAGCAGCCGTGCGGCGACGCCGCGCCAGGGCCGCCAGCCCTCGGCCAGCGCCTCGAGCGCGGCGGCTCCCGGCCGCGCCGGCAGGCCGAAGGCGACCCGGGCCGCCTCCTGGATCGCCAGGTCGCCAGGCGCGAAACCGTCGCGATGGCCGAGGCAGAACAGCAGGTAGATGTCGGCCGTCCAAGGGCCGATGCCGGAAACCGCCGTGAGATGATGGTGGACCTGTTCGGCCGTCGCCTCCGCCAGATGGTCGAAGCGCAGCCGGCCCTCGACGATCGCCGCCGCGACCGCACGCATCGCCTTCTGCTTCGGGCGCGACAGGCCGGACAGCCGCATCGCCTCGTCGTCGGCCACCAGGATGCGTTCGGGAGTGAGCGGCGCCAGCACCGTCTCGACGCGCGCCCAAACGGCCCGCGCGCTGGCCACCGACAGCTGCTGCGAGACGATGATGGCGGCCAGCCCCGGAAAGCCGCCTTCCCGGCGCCGCAGCGGCGGGATGCCGGTGCGGGCGATGATCGGATGCCAGCGGGGGTCGCTCAGGCTAAGCGCCGCCATGCCCTCTTCGAGATCTGCTGTGGTGGTGATGATCTGTGTCATGACCCCCGCTTTGCCGGACGCTGCCGCCGATCGCTGTCAGCAGGTCGACGCTCGCCGCTCCCAGTTCCGAACGGCCAGCGCTTGGCCGCATCGCCCCGCGACACTAGACAGGACGAATGCCGTCGTCGCCTCCCGCCGCCGCACAACCGGTCCTGCGCTTCGCGCCGAGCCCGAACGGCCGGCTGCATCTCGGCCATGCGCTGTCGGCGCTGACGAATGAGCGCCTCGCCCAGACGATGGGCGGGCGGCTGCTGCTGCGGATCGAGGATATCGATCGCGAGCGCTGCAGGCCGGCGCTGGATACCGCCCTGCGCGAGGATCTCGCCTGGCTCGGTATCATCTTCGAGGACGGCGTCCGGCGGCAGTCCGAGCATTTCGGCGACTACCGCGCAGCCCTCGACGATCTGCATCGGCGCGGGCTGGTCTATCCCTGCTTCTGCTCGCGGCAGGAGGTGAAGGCGGCCGCGGCGGCCCGCGCTGCCGAGACGGGTGAGCCCTGGCCGACGGATCCGGACGGCGCCCCGCTCTATCCCGGCACCTGTCGCGCGCGCATTCGGAGCGAGGGTACTGGTGGCGCGATCGGGAGGCCGCATGTGCTGCGCCTCGATGGGGAGCGGGCGCTGGCGGTCGCGGGGGAGGACCTCGCCTATGACGTGTTCGATGCCTCCGGTGGTGTGACCCGCGTGGTCGCGCAGCCCCGCCGTTGGGGCGATGTGGTGCTGGCGCGCAAGGACGTGCCGACGAGCTATCACCTCTCGGTCGTGGTCGACGATGCGCTGCAGGGGGTGACGCATGTGGTGCGCGGGCGCGATCTCGAGGCCGCCACCGACATCCATGTCCTGCTGCAGCGGCTGCTTGGCCTGCCGACGCCGCTCTATCTCTTCCACGACCTGCTGGCGGATGCGGAGGGGCGCAAGCTCGCCAAGAGCCGGGGATCGGAAAGTCTCGCCGATCTGCGGGCCAGGGGCGTCACGGCGCAGCAGATCAGGCGCGAGCTCGGCTTCGCCTGAGCGCCATCCTTCAGCCGACGCCGAGCCAGGTCAGCCAGGCGGCCGTGGTGAAGAGCGAGATCAGGGTCGAGAGCGTGATCGCGCTGGAGGCGTCGGCGACGCCCTGGCGATAGCGCTCGGCGAAGAGATAGGCGTTGATCCCGCAAGGGCAGGCGGCGAACAGAACCGCCACACCCGACCAGTGCGGCGGCATGTCGAAGACCCTCGTCGCCAGCACATAGACGATCAGCGGATGCAGGCCGAGCTTGAGCGCACTCAGCGCCACCGGCAGGCCGAGCCCCGATTCGAGCCCGTAGCGGCGCATGCTGATGCCGAGGCTGATCAGGGCGCAGGGCACGGCGGCGCCCGCGATCAGGTCGATCAGCGTCCAGAACGGGGTCGGCAGATGGTCGACGACGGGGCGCGCCAGCATGCCGAGGATGATGCCGATGATGATCGGATGCGTGAAGAGCCGCCGGGTCATCATCGCGGGGGAGGCCGAGCGCCCTTCCGCCAGGAGTGTCGCGACCGTCATGGTGACGGGCAGGTGGATCGCCAGCAGCAGGCCGAGCGGCACGGCGCCGGCCTCGCCATAAGCCTTCAGGATCATTGGCACGCCGACGAAGACGGTGTTGGACTGCGCGGCGGCGAAGCCGGAGACGACGAGTTCGGGCCCCTTGCGGGCGAAGACGCGGCTCGCGATCAGCATCGCCAGTGCCCAGACGATGGCGAGGCCGGTGAAATAGGCGATCCAGTAACCCCAGGGCTGGGTTTGCGGCACATCGGCTTTGACCAGCGTCCGGAACAGAAGGCAGGGCACCGCCAGCACGAAGACAAAGTCGGAGAGGCCTTCGCCCGTGGTCTCGCGCAGGAGCTTCGTCCAGCGCGCCAGATAGCCGAGGGCGATCAACCCGAAGACGGGCAGGACGACGAGCAGGGCGGCGAGCATGGTGCGACACCGGCGCAGGAGGAGAACCGTCCCTGCGCCTGTCGGTTCAGCCGGGACAAGTCAAGCGTCGCAAGCAGATCGCGCCGCGGCGGCAACCTCAGTCATGCGCTCAGCGCAGCTGCGCGACCGCCCCGCCGGCCCGCTCGATGAGGCCCTGGATCTCGTCGCGCTGGCGCTTGTATTCGACCAGCGCCGGGCCCTGCAGCTCGCGGCCGCGCGGCACGCGAATCTTCATCGGATTGACGAAGCTGCCATTGACCAGGACCTCGTAATGGAGGTGGGGTCCCGTCGAGAGGCCGGTCGAGCCGAGATAGCCGATGACCTGGCCCTGGCGCACCTTGACTCCGGGCGCGATGCCCTTGGCGAAGGCCGACTGGTGCGAATAGGTCGTGACATAGCCGTTGGCGTGCTGGATCTCGATGCGGCGGCCATAGCCGGAATCCCATTCCGCCTTGATCACGGTGCCGTTGCCGGCGGCGAGGATCGGCGTGCCGATGCGGTTGGCCCAGTCGACGCCGGTATGCATCTTCGAATAGCGCATGATCGGGTGGTAGCGCATGCCGAAGCCCGAGCGCATCTCGCCATCGGCGATCGGCTTGCGCAGCAGGAACTTCTTCAGCGACTTCCCCTCCTCGTCGAAATAATCGATGAGGCCGTCCTCCGGCGCCTGGAAGCGGAAGACACGGCGCGTCTCGCCGCCGATCGTCAGCGAGGCCGAGAGGATCTCCGCGCGCTCGCCTTCGTCCTCTTCGGTGAAGATCACCTCGAGATTGTCGCCCCCGCGGACGCGCTGCTGGAAGTCGAGGTCGTAGGAGAAGATCCTGACGAGCTCATCGATCAGCGGCCGCGGCAGGTCGTGGCGCATGCCGGTCTCGTAGATGCTCTCATAGAGACGGGCGCCGCCGCTCTCCTCCTCATCCTCGTCCTCGCTGTCCTCCGAGCGGCGCTGGGGCCGCTGAGGCGCTGCGAGTTCCTGGCGCGGCAGCGTCACCAGCACGAAGACACCGCGATCATTGACCGCGACGGTCCCGTCCGGCTGGCCGTTGGTCAGCAGCGAGACGCGCACGATCTGGCGCGGGTCGCCCGGATTGGGACCCGGAGCGTAGAGTGCCTGCAGCACCTGGCCATCGGGAAGCGGCGCGGTGCGGACCCGGCCGGCGAAGGCCGACATCATCGAGCGGATCTGGTCCGGCGCGGCGCCGGCGCCGCGCATCACCTGCTCGAAATTCTCGCCGCGCTTGGCGAGCAGCAGCTTTTCCTCGACCAGAGGCTCGCGCGAGGCGGCGATCGGCGTCTTGGGCGCGTTGGTGACGTTCTCGGGAACGACGCGCACCTCGATGCCGGAGAACCGCGTATCCGTCGCCGGCGCATAGGACAGGAGCGTGCTGGCGGGGGCAGCGGCGTTGCCGAGCGTGCGGCTCAGCATGAGCTGCGGCGGGATCGGCAGTGCGCGCTGGCGCCCTGAGGCGGCGAGATTGGCCCGCTCCTCCTCGATCTGGGTGATGACTTCGGCATCGCCGAGCTGCGGGCGGCCGGCCGGGATGACGATATCGGCGAGGTCGCGCTTGACGATGGTGACGTCGGCATCGGGCACGTCGACGATCGGCTCGGCGTAGCGCTCATTGGGCTGGCCGCCCTCGGCGAAGAGGCGCAGTGGATTGAAGGGCGGAATGTTGGTGGCGTAGACGCCCGTGGTCAGCGAGAGGCTGGACGCCAGTCGCACGAAGGGGCGTACGCGGATGACCTCGCGGTTTCCGACGCGCTGCGACATCGGGGCCCGGATCGAATGGCGCGCCGCCATGACCGGCTGGTCTGCGACGAGCTTGTCGCCCTTGCGGGCGCCGCCGCCGTCACCGGCGGTGGAAGCGGCGCGCGCGGTCACCGCCTCGGGCTGCTCCGGTACGCCCGTGTCGCCCCGCATCGCGACCAGGATCGCGGCGCCCAGCAAAGCGGCGCCGCAGGATCCGACCAGCGCGCAGGCGGCGAGCCAGCGCAGCGAAACGCCGCGCCGGTCAAGCGGCTGCGGATCCTCGCCGTCGGGACGGATCGGCGGTTCGATCCCGAGATCGACCAGAAGGGCCGCCGCCTCGGGGGCGAGCGGCTCGGCCGGCAGATTGAACTCGGGCTGGGCGTTCATCGGAGGCGGTCTGGGATCCTGAACGACGCGCCCGGGGCATAAAGTCCGGGCAGATCGGAGCGAGGGGCGCCGCACGGCGCCGCGGACCGGCACGAAGCCGGGTGAGAGCGCTCGCCGGGGGCGGCGTTCCCGCAGCCCGGCGAACCATGCCCGCGTCTCCGACGGGAATCAATCCGGCGGCGAGGGACGACGCTGCTCTGAGGTCCGAATGCGGCTGTTTGCGGGCGACCGGCGCCTGCGCTCGCGGGCGCGCGATATATAGAGTGTTCACCGGCGTGCTTTCCGGGGCTTCCGATCCAGATCGGCGCGGCTGTCGAAAAAACTTCAAAAACCGTGTTGACAGTGAGCGAGGGCCGCGCCTATAACCCGCCCATCGAGACGGCGCCGCCGCTGAGCGGCGCCTCTTCTGCGCTT